>Ga0315316_10001421_pt1 | contig 16735 bp, 10 predicted proteins | sample M160m3416metaG_FD_203702 | JGI IMG/M metagenome (GOLD analysis project Ga0315316, IMG submission 203702) | Ammonia-oxidizing marine archaeal communities from Monterey Bay, California, United States - M1 60m 3416 | ecosystem: Environmental > Aquatic > Marine > Intertidal zone | place: USA... | reverse complement strand
GGTAAACGAAAGGAGTTGTTGTGTTAGCCGCGTGCCCTTCGTCACGGCCTTCGTCACCTCGGCCAGATCGGCGGTCGCCGCTGAGTCGCCTTGCAGCTTCATGATCGCGAGCTCTGTGAAGCCCAGGATGGCGACCAGCAGGTTGTTGAAGTCGTGCGCGATTCCGCCGGCGAGACGACCCACCGCCTCCATTTTTTGGGAGTGACGAAGTTGCTGTTCGAGAAGCTTCCGCGCAGAGATGGCGTCCTCGCGCTCTTTGTTCGCTTGCTCGATTCCATCTAGAAGGACGCCAACGGAGACCGAAATCATCCCGGACAATGCGAGCAGGCTGGAGCTGATGACCGCCCAGATGCCAAGGCCGACCTCGCCAGGCCAGGAGAGCTCTCCTTGCGCCAGGAGCGTGCCGATGCCCGCGAGTGTCGCGACGAGCAATCCCAGGGAGGCGGTCGCGGCACGCCATCCGAACAGGGCGCCCGTGATCATGGGGCCTGCGAACAACCAAAAGGGTCCCGCAGCGAAGGGACCGAATCGATAGGTGAAATAGAGTCCGACGCAGTAGGTCACGACGATGACCCCACTGGCCTTCAAGCGGTAGAACCTGGTGGGGCATACTGCCAGGGCCAGGGAACTGAGCCAGGCGGCCAGGTCGAAGGCGACGACGCTCCATAGGCGCTCGATCAGGGCCAGTCCGACCCCGAAGACACACGCGACAGTGCCGAGCCCGAAATAGGCCCACACCATGCCGGCCAGGATACGCCGGCGCCAGATCTCGACCATATCTTTGGAGGGGGAGGGCGGGTTGATCATCGGATTCCGTCGGCGGGGCCTCGGTCGCTTTCGTGGTGACCGTGTCAGTTTCGGGATCGCGTGGGCGGAGCGAGTGGCGCTGGCGCGTTCGCGGTCCCGGGAGTCTATAAGAAAGCGGATGGATTCCCCTGGGCGGATTCCTCCGCATCAACGCAGCAAATTGACGATGCGGAAGCGGCCTCGCGGGAAAGAAGAACGCGAGTGCATCACCCGCGGTGGCCCGGCCCGGCCCCAATGGCCATGATCGAGCGCCTGCGCCCGTGATGGGTCCAGGAGGCGAATCCATTTTCCTGCGGGGGAATAAGCGCTTGTGAGGCGGAGTTCACACTTCGCGGCGAGGAGAGTCTGTAGGATCACGATGTGGCCAAGAGAAGACGGCACATTTCTCGACTGATGATTGACGAGAATGGTTCGTGGGTGGACACCCAACCTTCTTTTTGGGCACTTCTATCAGGGTGGCGCATGGCGCGGCCAGCACCATTGAGGAGAATTTGAGATGAAGATTCGCACGACGACACGCAAGGGCACGAACGTACGAGGCGCGCGAGGTCGCTGGGGACCGATCCTTTCAGTGAACGAAGCCGCTCGCTCCCTGAAATAGGGCGCATCTGCACGGATTCTCGCTGAGACCGGGGCCGAGATCTCCCGGCGAGGCGTGCGGCACGAAATAGCGGATTGGACCCGGAACTCGTCCCGCGAGGAAGGCGCGTGCTACGCGCCCGGACCCCCGCACTTTCGCAAGTGCGAGGGTTTCGTGCGTCCCCCACCCGCGGGGTGATCTGCGAGGGCCTCTTCTTCTAGGCCTCGGGCGCAAAAGGCTGGGTGCCGAGGACCAAACTGCGTGAGCCGCCCCGGGTCCGCTTTGCCGCGATGGCCCCCTCTGGGGCGAGCTATGATGACGCCCGGCCCTAGGGAACTCGCGCGCTGTGGGGCGTAGGGCCTGGGGCGAGGCGACATGACTCCGTTTTCGCAGACGCTCAGGGCACAGGAAGCTGAGGCCGGCTCGCGCTCGCTCTCCGTCGGGGGAGCGCTCGTGATCGTGGCGCTGCTGGGTTGTTGGTTGGGCTGGTTCTTCTTCGCGGAAGTGACCCTCAAGGCGGTTACGCCGCTGGCGAGGCTCGAAGCTTCCCTGGAGCCGCACCCGGTGATGGCTGAGATCGCGGGGCGGGTCGCTTCCTCTCGTCTCCAAGTGGGCGTGGAGGTGAAGTCGGGTGAGATACTGGTCGCGTTCGAAACCCGGTCGCTCGACCTCGAAATCTCCGAGGCAGAGGCGAGGCACGAGAGTCTGGCAGCTCGGCTCGAGGCCTCCCGTGAAGAGCTGAGGGTCGCGCGGACCGCGCTCGAGCAGGCCCGGGCAGCGGCGGTGGCGACGACGGCGGCTGCGGAGGCGCGCGCAGAGGCGGCTGCGGTCGAGGCTTCCTTCGCGGAGGGAGAAGTCCCGACGATGGCCAAGCTGAGGGCCGACGGCAGCGTCTCGACGAGTGAGTTGGAGCGCGCCAAAGCGGATGCGGCCTCGTTGCGGGCGATCGCGACCGCCGAGCTCAAAGAAGCCACTCGGGCCAAGTGGGCGAGCGGCCGGGGGGTGAGTGACCGCGCCGCTGCCGTGCAGGCACTTCAAAGCGCGCTCGTCGCGTTGGAGGGAGCGTTACTGGAAGGGGCACTGACCCTCGAGCGTCATGCCCTCGAGCGCGAGCGTCATGTCGTCCGTGCCCCCCTGTCTGGACGACTCGGAGAGGTCGAGGCCGCACCACCCGGGACCCTGTTGAGTGCCGGCGAGCAGGTCGCGGTAGTCGTTCCGTCGGGTGCGCTGAAGCTGACCGCGGACTTCCCCCCAGCGCTGGCGGCTGGGCGTATCCACCCCGGGCAGCGCGCCACGATGCGATTGCACGGCTTTCCATGGCTGCAATACGGGGTTCTCCGCGCGGAAGTCATGGGCGTCGCCAGCGAGTTGCGCGGCGGCCTCCTGCGGGTCGAACTCTCCGTGATCGATGCTGAGTCGAGCCCCGTGCCACTCAGCCACGGATTGCCCGGGGACCTGGAGATCGATCTCGAACGCGTCTCGCCGGCGGCGCTGACGCTCCGTGTCGCTGGGCGCATGATCCGTCCGGCTCGGTTTGCGGCCCAAGGGACCGAATGACGCGTCGTCGGCGCTTGGTTCCCGAGGTGATCCAGACCTCGGCGATGGATTGCGGGCCGGCCTCGCTCAAGTCCTTGATGGAGGGCTTTGGGCTCGACGTGAGTTATGGCCGGCTCCGAGAGGCCTGTCAGACCGACGTCGATGGGACCTCGATCAGCACGATGGACGAGGTCGCCAACGGCCTCGGGCTCGAGTCGGAGGAAATCGTGATCCCGCGCGATCATCTCCTGGTCCAGGAGGCGGGGGCGCTCCCGGCGATCGTCGTGGTCCGGCATTCGAACGGCGAGACCCACTTCATCGTCGTTTGGGGCGTCCTTGGACCTTGGGTGCAGATCATGGACCCGGCGGTGGGTCGCCGTTGGGTCCGTCGTCGAGAGCTGCTCGAGCAGCTCTACGTGCATTCTCTCCCCGTGCCGGCGCAAGAGTGGCGTGCGTGGGCGGGGAGTGACGAGTTTGTCGAACCGCTCAGCCGGCAGCTCAAGGATATCGGTGTCGCGCCCGGTCCGCTGATCGCGGCCGCGCTGGCCGATCCCGGCTGGTTCAGATTGGGGGCGTTGGATGCGGCCACGCGGATGGTGCGCTCGATCGTAGAGAGTCGCGGGTTGGCGCAGGGCGCCGAAGCGGCAGCGGTGATCGACCGTTTTGTCCACGCGGCAGTCGTTCATCTCCAAGGCGGGCAAGACGCGCTGCCGATCCCAGCCGACTATTGGTCGGTCCGGCCCAGCGCCCCCGATGAGGCGGGCGAGCCGCAGGTGATACTCAGCGGCGCCGTGATGATGCGCGCGCTGGGGCCGACCCAGGCCGCGCCCGAGCGTCTCTCGCCCGAGCTCGCCGCTGCTCTGCGCGAGCCGCCGCCGAACCCGATTCAGGATCTGCTGGGCCTGCTTCGCAAGGATGGGTTGGCCACCCCGACTGCCCTTGCGGCGATCATCGCTTTCGCGGCTGCCATCCCGTTGCTCGAGGCGGTGGTCTTCCGCGGCCTGATCGACATGGGGCGCGCGTTGGCGCTGCCGGGGGAACGCCTCGTTGCGATGCTGGCGATCGGGACGCTGATGCTGCTCGGCCTGGCCCTGAAGCTTCCGCTGGCGTCGAGTGTCGCAGGCTTGGGACGCGCGCTCGAGGTCCGGCTGCGGACGGCGTTCTATGAAAAGATTCCCCGGCTGGGAGACCGCTATTTTCGGAGTCGGCTGGTCTCGGATATGGCGGAGCGGAGCCATAGCGTGCACGAACTCCGCGTGATTCCGGAGTTGGGCGAGACCTTCTTGAGCGCCACCACCCGCTTGGTGCTCACGACCGCGGGGATCGTCTGGCTCGATCCGGCGGGAGCGCCTTATGCGATCCTCGCCGCCGTCCTGGTGATCGGGCTGCCGCTGATCTTTCACCCCCTGCTCGCGGAGCAGGCGCTGCGGGTACGGGGCCACCTCGGTGGCCTCAGCCACTTCTATCTCGATGCGCTCTTGGGGCTCGCCCCGATCCGAGCGCATGGAGCGCAGCGTGCCGTGCGGCGTGAGCACGAAGCCCTACTGGTGGAGTGGGCGCGCGCCTCGCTGAGCCTGCAGCGCTCGGCCGTCCTGGTGGAGGGCTTCCTGACCGCTGCGGGTTTTGCGTTGGGCGTCGGTTTGATTCTCTTGCATGCCGCGCGGGGCACGAATGGCTCGACGCTCCTGCTGATCTACTGGGTGCTGACCTTGCCGACGCTCGGCCGTCAAGTGGCTGTCGTCAGTCGCCAGTACCCATCTCTGCGGAGTGTCGTGCTGAGGCTCGTTGAGCCACTGAAGGCGCCGGATGAAGCGCCGCCTGCCGCGGTCGCCGAGGCTTCGGACGGGGATGCAGCGGCGACGGCGGATGCGCTCGGTGCGCGAGGCCCGGGGGTGTCGGGGGGCGTGCGGATTCGCTTCGACGGGGTGAGCGTGCGCGCGGCTGGACTCGAGATTCTCGGGGGTGTGAGCCTGGAGATCGCCGCAGGAGAGCATGTGGCGGTCGTGGGACCGTCGGGGGCGGGAAAGTCCACGCTCGTCGGGCTGCTGCTGGGTTTCTATCGACCAGCGAGCGGGTCTGTGGAGATCGACGGGCAGCCCCTCGATGCGGGGGGGATCGCGCGGCTGCGGCGGGATTGTGCCTGGGTGGACCCCGCCGTTCAGCTCTGGGGACGTTCGCTTTTGGACAACCTCCGCTACGGCGGACCCGAGCAGGCGGGCGTAAATCCCGCGCTCGAGGCGGCGGATCTGATCGACGTCCTACAGACCCTACCCGATGGCCTACAGACCGAGCTCGGAGAGGGAGGCGGCTTCGTGTCCGGCGGTGAGGGCCAGCGAATCCGTTTGGCGCGGGCCCTCCATCGTCGTGGGACCCGCCTGGCTCTGCTCGACGAGCCGTTTAGGGGCCTCGATCGCGCGCAGCGCCGCGACTTGTTACGCAGGGCTCGGGAGGCGTGGGCCGACGCGACGTTGCTCTGCGTGACCCATGACGTCGGTGAGACGAGGGCGTTCGACCGGGTATGGGTCATCGACGGGGGCCGTGTCGTCGAGGACGGTACGCCCCAAGCCTTGGGGGCGGATCCGGGCTCGCGGTATCGAGCCTTGCTCGACGCAGAAGCCTTGGTTCAGGAGGGCTTGGGATCCGATGTCGATTGGCGCAGATTCGACCTCGAGGGAGGCCAGCTTCTCGAGCGAGGAGCAGGCGGCGGAGTATCTGGCGTCGAGGAGACACCCTCATGAGCGGTCTGGGAGGCATTTCCTGGCCCCGCGCCCGACGGGGTGAGGCGCTCTCCGTGTTAGGCCAGGAGTCCGGCCTCACGACAGTCGGGGTGTACGCAGATGCGGTCCCCGATGGGGTTTCCCTGAGTGATTGGATGGAACTTTCGGCCGCGCGGCTCGGACTGGAGGCGGAGTCGGTCGACGTCCCCTACCGCGAACTGGAAGGGTTTGTGCGGAACGCAGGACCCGCGTTGCTGGTGCTGCCCGGAGGTGAGGCGCTTGCGTTGCTTCGGGCCCGGGGCGGTCGCGCGCAGGTGATCATGCCGGACCTGCGCCGTCGTTGGGTTCCCCTCTCCATGGTTCGGGATGCCCTGGCCGCGCCGGAGGAGTCCGAGGCGCGTCCGGTGATCGCGCGGATTCTGCGCGATGCGGGGGTGTCGGAGCCGCGCCGCGCAGGAGCCCTCTCGGCGATCCTGCAAGAGGCGCTCGGTAGTACGCCGTGTCGGGGTGGGTGGCTGATCCGACTCCCGCCCGCGGCCTCGCTTCGTGAGCAGGCCCGCGGCGCGGGTCTGGATCGGCTGCTCTATGCCCTGGTCGGCAGTCATGCGGTCCATCATCTTCTCTTCGTTGGTGCGTGGGCGATGATCGGACGGGGTGCCCTCGCGGGAGATCTCGACGCGGGTTGGCTCGTTGCCTGGGCCCTGGCCTTGGCAACGCAGATTCCGCTCGGGATGGCGACGACCTGGTTCCAGGGCCGTTTCGCCATCGGGGCGAGCGCGCTGCTCAAGCGCCGGATGCTGCAGGGAGCCCTACGCCTCTCGCCCGAGGAGACCCGCTCCGAGGGGGTCGGCGGGTTCATCGCACGGGTCAACGAAGCCGAAGCCGTGGAATCGCTCGCCCTCGGCGGTGGTTTGAGCGGGCTCCTGGCTTTGTTCGAGTTGGGACTGGCGGGTTGGGTGCTCTCCATGGGCGCAGGTGGAGCGCTCCACGTGGGTCTCTTACTCGGAGGGCTCGGCCTCACCGTAGCCATGGCCGCGTTCTACGCGGGGGGGTACCGAGGCTGGACCGACGAGCGCATGGAGATGACGCTTTCGCTCGTCGAGCGGATGGTGGGCCACCGTACGCGACTCGCTCAAGAGCCACCGGAACGCTGGCATCGGCAGGAGGATCGGGACCTGAGCGGGTATCTCGAGCGCTCCAGAGAGATGGACCGCTGGGCGGTCGGGCTCTCGTTGATCGCGCCCGGGTGGCTCGTCGCGGGGATCGTGGGGCTGGCGCCCGCGTTCTCGAGCGGGGTCGACGCGACCGGGGTCGCCGTAGCGCTCGGAGGCGTGCTGCTCGCGCAATCGGCGCTGTCTGCCTTGACGGGTGGGGTGATCCAGTTGGTCGGAGCATGGGTCGCCTGGGAACGAGTCCGTCCCCTCTACGAGGCGGCTGCGCGCCCGGAGCGCGTGGGGGATCCGAGCGTCGTTCTCGGGTCGAGCCGGGCCGACGAAGTCGATCGGGGGCCGATCGTGTCGGCCCGAGGGCTGGACTTTCGCTACGAGGGCCGGTCGAAGCCCGTTCTGGAAGCCTGCGCGCTGCGCATTGAGGACGGCGACCGCCTCTTGTTGGAGGGGCCGTCCGGGGGTGGGAAGTCGACGCTTGCTTCCTTGTTGGTCGGGCTGCGCGAGCCCGATCAAGGGCTACTTCTGCTGCGCGGGCTCGATCGCGCGACGCTCGGTGAGCTGGGTTGGCGCCGGCGGGTCGTGGCGGCGCCACAATTTCACGAGAATCACGTCCTGACGGCATCCTTCGCCTTCAACGTGCTGATGGGGCGGGTGTGGCCGGCAGAGGAGGCAGATCTGGCCGAGGTCGACGCGATCTGCCGAGAACTCGGTTTGGGAGAGTTGCTCGAGCGCATGCCGGCGGGCCTGCTGCAGATGGTCGGAGAGACCGGCTGGCAGCTCTCCCACGGCGAACGCAGCCGCCTCTTCATCGCTCGGGCCCTCGCTCAGAGGGCTGATCTCGTGATCCTCGACGAGAGCTTCGCTTCGCTCGATCCGGTCAACCTCGCACGGGCGCTCGCTTGCGTGCGGCGCCGCGCCAATGCGCTGGTGGTCGTCGCCCACCCCTAGCGTGGGAGGTACGGCGCCGAAACGTTTCCGGAAACTGCGAACGAGCGCGTCGTGGAGCCGCTTTCCCCCTATCCTGGGAGCGTGCGGTCGCGAGTTCTCCCTTCGCGCGAGAGCCAGGACCTGCCGAATGATCGAGAGCGTGACGCGGGAGTCGAGCGATGGTGGACCTGAACGAAGTCGAGATCACGCAGAATCAATGTTTCGTCACCCACGTATACGAGATTCAGCTCGCGACGGGGGAGGCGCTCGAGGAACTCAACGCGCATCTGCTTCGCGAGATTCTCGCGATCCGAGACGGAGGCGAGCAGGGGATCGACTATCCCGGTGCCGGATGGCAAACGCCGCACGACCTCGTTCAGCGGCCGAGCTTTGGAGAACTCTTCGAGGCCATCGCCGAAGTGCTCAAGGAGTGTTCCGGCGCGGATGGGATTCCGGAGGATGTCGCGCCGGTCGTCACGGGCGCGTGGTCGAACGTCGAGTCCCCGGGCGACTTCGTGCGGGTGCATATGCATCCTTGGAGCGTCTTCAGCGGCGTTTACTACGTGCAGTGCGATGAGGAGCGCTCGGGCGATCTCTTTCTGATGGATCCGCGTCCGGGCGCTGGCGCGCTCTATTGGCCGACGAGCGAGGTCGCGGAGCGCGGCGCCATCAATATTCAACCCAGACCGGGCCTGCTCGTGCTCTTCCCGTCCTGGCTGGAACACTACACGGATCCCAATCATTCGGAGCATGAGCGGGTCTGCGTCTCCTTCAATACGCAATTCGGAAGGGGGGCAGGTCCGGCGCAACAATGGAATCTCGTCTAGCCGCTGCTCAGGAGCAGGGCAGAGACGTGAGTCCGAACGACCAGGTCGGGCGTGGAGTGCGCCACCGGTGGGCGTGTGGCGACGGGGAGGGAAGTGCTATGCGAATTGAGAGGAGGAGTCCAGATGGAGGTCGAATCGGTCTACCGCTGTGGAGAATGCGTCTTCGAACTCGGAGACGTTCTGATGCGTTTCGAGTCGGGGGCGCTCTGTCACTACAATGATCGCGAGTTCGTGGGACGATGCGTGTTGGCCCTGCACCAACATGCCGAACACCTCGAAGAACTCCCCCCGGATGACTTCGCTCAGCTGATGCGCGACGTTCGCCTCGCGGGTCGCGCGATCCGGCAGGCGACGGGGGCGACCCGGATCAACTACGCAGTGCTCGGCAACGCCGCGCCGCATCTTCATGTCCACCTCATCCCGCGCGGAGGACCGGGGGATCAGCGTGGGACGGATACGCCCTGGGGCCCCCCCGAGCCCTCGCTTCCCCTGCCCGAGGCCGAGGCCGACCGGCTTCGGGGCGCACTCGTCGCGGCATTGGCAGCCGAGGGCGGGGATTGAATGGTGCGATCGGGATACGCCCAGGGCGGCCATGCATGGGCGCGGCCGGGGTGGGTTGAGTGAGCGCCGTTGGCTTCGATCGCGGCCGGGCCAATTATGCGCTCGGGCTCCTCGTGCTCCTCTATGTGGTGAGCTACGTCGACCGTCAGGTTCTGGCCGTTCTGATCGAACCGATCAAGCAGGATCTCGGTGTCTCGGACACCGCGATGGGGCTGCTCTCTGGGCTCGCCTTCGCTCTGTTCTACACGACGGCGGGAGTGCCGATCGCCCGGCTCGCCGACCGCGGGATCCGACGTGACGTCATCGTCGTGGGGGTCGTGCTCTGGAGTGCGATGACGGCCTGCTGTGGCCTCGCTCGCAGCTTCGTGCAGCTCGCCGTCGCGCGGGTTGGGGTGGGCATCGGGGAGGCCTCTCTGAGCCCCGCCGCCCACTCGATGATCTCCGATCTCTTTCCGCCGGAACGCCGTGCGACGGCCCTGTCGATCTTCAACATGGGCGGAAACGTGGGCGTGATGTTGGGGTTCATCGCGGGTGGTTGGATTGGAGAGACCTTCGGTTGGCGCATGGCCTTCATGGTGGTGGGTTTGCCCGGTCTGGCGATCGCGGCACTTGCCCGTTTGACTCTTGCGGAGCCCTCACGTGGGGGGGGCGATGGGATCTCGGACGACACGGGTACGCCGAGTCTGCTCGAGGTGATCTCCCATTTGCGCTCGAAGCGGTCCTTCGTGCACGTCAGCTTGGCTTGCGCGTTCTACGCCTTTGCGGCCTATGGTTTCACCATCTGGGGAGCGACCTTCCTGATCCGCGTACACGGCCTCTCGCTTGCCGAGACGGGCCTCTGGATGGGGCTGATCCAGGGCCTCGGGGGCGGTCTGGGGACCTATGTCGGCGGTCATTTCAGCGACCGGTTCAGCGGGCGGGACGCGCGCGTGTTGGTTTGGATCCCCGCAGTGGGGGGCGTGCTCGCGTTGCCCTTGCTCGCGATCTTCCTCTTCGCGCCGAGCCCCGCGGTCGCGCTCTCGGGGTATGGCCCGGCGATGGTGTTCTCGCTCTTCTTCGTCGGTCCCTCCTACGCGGTCGCGCAGAATCTCGCACGCCCGAGGATGCGGGCGCAGGCGGCGGCGCTCTTGATGCTCACCATGAACCTGATCGGCCTCGGGATCGCCCCGCTCGTCGTTGGTGCCTTGAATGATTTGCTGGCTGATCGGTTTGGCGCGGACGCCGTGCGTTACTCCCTGCTGGTCACGGGCGCGACGTCGCTCTGGGCGGTCACCCACTCCCTGCTCGCGGCCCGCACGATTCGACACGATCTCGCTTCGATGCAGGGGCCTTCGTGACGGACCCGGAGGGGCGTCATTTCGAACGATGAGGACGCGGCCTTAAGCGGTTCGGCTCGATGCGAGGGGGGCGTCTCCTCTGGGCGATGCTCCGAGGAGCGTTGTACACTGGGGGATCGATTCGCAGCCAGGAGGGAAGACGATGGCCAGTCAAATCGAGGTCGCCCCGGTCATGCCGAGCAGGCTCGAGGTTCGGCCCATCGCGGGGCATCTGGGGGCCGAGATCGAGGGTGTGGATCTCTCCCGGCCGATCGCTGAAGAGGTCGTTGCCGAGATCCGGGCCGCGCTCCTGCGCTGGAAGGTCGTCTTCTTTCGCGATCAATCGCTCAGCCGGGCACAGCACGTGGCCTTCGGTCGGCTCTTTGGTGAGGTGACGCCCGCGCACCCAACGCTGCCCGCTGCGTTTCCGGAGCACCCGGAGATTCTTCTGCTCGACAGCAAGGTTTCCGAGGAATGGGGTCAAGCCGAGATCGAGAGTCGTTGGCATACCGACGTGACCTTCGTGCCGAACCCCCCGATGGGGTCGATCCTGCATGGCGTCGTGATTCCGCCTTATGGTGGTGATACGCAGTGGACGAACCTGGCCGTCGCCTATGAGCGTCTCTCGGCCCCACTTCGCGACCTGATCGACGGACTCCACGCCGTCCATCACAATGCGCTGCCGGTCGCGCGGGGCGAGGGGCAGAGCGAATACGAAAAGAAGTTCCGCGCGCAGGATCTGAGCGCGGTGCATCCCGTGGTCCGAATCCATCCCGAGACCAAAGAGAAGGTCCTCTTCGTGAACCCGAACTTCACGAGTCATATCGTGGAGCTGTCCCGGCAGGAGGGCCGACACCTGCTGGCGATGCTCTACGAGCATATGACCCATCACGAGTTCACCGCTCGTTTCCGGTGGGCGCCGGGGAGCGTCGCTTTCTGGGACAACCGGAGCACGGCGCATCTGGTCCCGACCGATATTGCGCCGGGCATGCATCGAGCGGTGGAGCGCATCACCCTCGCGGGCGAGACGCCCGTCGGTCCCGACGGCGAGGCGTCCTATGCACTCTAGGGTGATGACTTGCCCAGGATAGGACGGAGTCGTGGCGGGCCCTCTCCTGCCAGATGGCGATGCCTGCGTCAGAGACGGCCATGGGGGTGCGGACGTCCAACTGGATGAAACCGACCTGGGAGGGATCCAGGGAGGAAGCGGCAAAGACGGCTGAGATGCGCAGGCCCAGCCGCTGAACCTCGGGCTGCCGGCGTCCGAGGTCTCCCTGCCCGCTCCGCCGGTATCGAAGTAGGTTCCGTGTATGCTCCAATGATGGGGCCGCTCAGTGGTGTTCGGGTACTCGACCTGACGGATGATTTCGGATTGCTCGCGGGGCAGATGCTCGCGGACTTGGGCGCCGAGGTCATCCAAATCGAACCGCCGGGGGGCGCGCACGCGCGGCGCAGAGGCCCCTTTGCAGGGGGCGAGGGTGACCCGGAGCGGTCTCTGCACTGGTGGGCCTACTGTCGCGGGAAGCAGAGCGCGGTGCTCGATCTTGGGTCTCCGGAGGCCCCAACGCGTCTGGCTCATCTGCTCGATCGCGTCGACGTGTCGATCGAGTCCTTCTCGCCTGAGGTTCGGGAGAAGCTTGGGCTCGACCGCGCTGCGCTCGCGGCAAGCCACCCCGAACTCGTACACGCGTCGATCACGCCCTACGGAACGGAGGGGCCCAAGGCGGATTGGCGAGGTACGGACCTGACGTTGTGGGCGGCGGGCGGGCCCCTTCTGCTGCAGGGCGACGACGACCGTCCCCCCGTTCGGATCGGTGTTCCCCAGGCAGATCTACACGCGGCCGCGGACGCGGTCGTCGGCGTTCTGCTCGCGCTGCGGGCGCGTCGAGCCAGCGGGCTGGGTCAGCACGTGGACGTTTCGATCCAACAATCTTCGGCCGCGGCGACTCAGTCGGGGTTGCTCTCGTTTCACGCGGGCGACACGTCGTTGAAGCGGATGGCGGGAGGGAGTCGGAACGGTTCGCTGGAGACGCGATTCGTGTATCCGGCCCTCGATGGCTACGTGTCGATCACGCACGTCTTCGGGTCGGGTGTGGGCCCGCTGATCCGGAAGCTGATGGAATATATCTACGACGAGGGCGGCTGCGACGCCGAGACGCGGGACAAGGATTGGGTCGGCTATCTCGTCAAGCTCCTCTCGGGTGAGGAACCCTGGTCCGAGTTCGAACGGGTCAAGCGGGTCATCGCGGACTTCACCGGTGCACGGACTCGCGAAGAACTCGAACGTGCGGCGGTCGAGCGCGGCCTCGTGATGGCCCCGATCCGGGGGATCGATGGTGTGGTCCACAATGAGCATCTCCGGGCGCGTGGCTATTGGGTCGAAGCCGAGACGCCGCTTCCCGGTCTGCGGGTACTCCAGCCAGGTCCATTCGCTCGGCTCTCGGCATCTCCGGTGGGTGCGTCCCGACCGGCTCCGCGGATTGGCGCGGATAATGGGCATCTCGCGAGGGTGGCCGCGGAACCGAGGCGTCCTCGTGCGGCGTCGGCGCGCTCGCGGCCTCCGCCTCTGGACGGGGTCAAGATCTTGGACTTGTCCTGGGTCATCGCGGGACCGCGGATCACCCGCACCCTGGCGGATTTTGGGGCCACGATCGTGCGCATCGAGTCTTCGCGGCGAACGGATACGGCTCGGACGCTGAGGCCCTTTCCGAACGGAGAGCCCGGTAAGAGCGTGCTCTTTCACTCGCTGAACGTCGGGAAGAAGATGATGAGTCTCGATCTGAGGAGTGAGGCCGGTCGTGAGGTCTTTCTGGATCTCGTTGGCTGGGCGGATGTCGTCGTCGAGTCCTTCTCGCCTCGGGCGATGAAATCATGGGGGCTCGACTACGAGGCGCTGCGCGAAATCAAACCCGCGCTGATCATGTTGAGCAGCTCCTTGATGGGGCAGACGGGGCCAAGGTCGGGCTTCGGTGGGTTCGGCAATCTGGCCGCGGCGGTGACGGGCTTCTACGACCTCACGGGTTGGCCCGACCGCTCTCCAGCCGGCCCTTGGGGCGCGTATACGGATTACGTCTCACCGCGGCATGGCGCGATCGCGCTCCTGGCGGCGCTCGAGCATCGGGAGAGAACGGGAGAGGGCCAGTACATCGATCTTTGCCAGGCGGAGGCGGCGATCCAGTTTCTGGCCCCGGCCATCCTGGATTACACCGTCAACGGGGTCGTCCAAACGCGGTCCGGCAACGAGGACCGCGAGATGGCACCGCACGGGGTCTACCCGGTGGTTGGAGGGGATCGCTGGATCGCGATCGCCGTTCGGGATGATGCCGATTGGGGTCGCCTATGTGAGCTGATGGGGCGTCCTGATTTATTAGAGGACGAACGCTACGCCCGAAGTGGGGCCCGCTTGAATCGTCGCGAAGAGCTCGATCAGCTGCTGGCCGACTGGACGATCGAGCAAGAGCCCTTCGAGCTCGAGCGGCGCCTGCAAGAGGGCGGGCTGGCGGCGAGCGTCGTACAGGGTCCCGAGGACCTGTCTCAGGACGAGCAGTTGGTGCATCGAGGCCATTTCTGTCGGGTCGAAGATGCCGATCGAGGGGAGGCGGTCATCGAGGGCTGCTATTTCGGATTGTCCGAGACGCGGCCTCGGACGGTGGGGGGCTACCCCGAGCTGGGTTGCGACAACTACGAGATCCTCACCGAAATCCTCGGTTACGACGACGAGCGCGTCGCGGAATTGGCCGTGGCGGACGCGTTCGAGTAGTCAGCACACCCGATGGCCAGGCCTCTTGGCACCTCAGGCACCGTGAGGGTCGACGTCGCTGCGGTTGCAGGATTCGACAATGGCCCTCGGGCGGGGTCGGACCCGTCTGGTCAGGATTGGGGCCGGACGAGCTCGGGGGTTGGGTCGTTTCGCTCGGGCACGCTTCTGGGATCGAGGCGGCTCCGATATGCTCGGTCGGGTGATGAGTGATCAAGAGCCGACTGACCCTGAAGATGCCGATCCGAGCGTGGCTGTGCTTGTCGCGCTGCTCGAATCTCTGGCCGAGTCTCCCGACGCCCTGGCGGAGTTGCCCGATGACCTGCTCGGCCGGCTGCGGGTCGCTTCGGGTCGATTGGCGCTCCCGGATCGGCTCGAGCGGAGGCGTTTCAATCAAGCCCGCCGCCGTGCGCGACGACGCGAGGATCGAGCGCGGGACGACGCGGCGTTGGAGGCAACGAGCAATCGAGCGCGGAAGCGGGCGCTGGCCTTTCCTCGTCCTCCGCTCGGAGCCTCGCTGCCATCCGGAGCGAGGGGGCTTCTGGAGGAGCAGGCCCGGGAACGCCCTGCGGACCCGAGTGCCGAGAGCCTGGGATCGGATCGCTGTTGTTACGTCTGCAAGTCGGCTTTTCGGCGAGTCCATCATCATTACGACTCGATGTGTCCTGCTTGTGGAGATCTGAACTGGTCCAAGCGACACCAGAGCGGAGATCTCACGGGGCGCGTCGCGCTGGTGACGGGTGCACGGGTCAAGATCGGGTTCGAGGTCGCCTTGAAGCTCCTGCGAGCCGGCGCCCGCGTGATCGGGACCTCGCGTTTCCGGGTCGACGCCGCTCGGCGCTTCTCGGCGGAGCCCGATTTTGCCGACTGGAGCGATCGGTTGGAGGTCCACGGGCTCGATCTGCGGAACACGCCCTCGGTCGAGGCTTTTTGCGATCAATTTCAGCGGCGAGAGTCACGGCTCGACTTTCTGATCCACAACGCCTGTCAGACCGTGCGGCGCCCGCCGGCCTATTATGCGGAGCGTGTGGCAAGCGAAGACCCGGCGGCTCTGCCGGCCAGGGCGCGCGGTCTACTGGAGAGCCGTGGCGAAGAGGGGGCCATCGTTCCCTCCGGAGATCCTGGGGACGTCGCTGCCCTCAGCGTGCTGGATCTGCTCGGTGAGGCGAGCTTGGCGCCCCTCTTTCCGGCCGGGATCGAGGACGGAGAAGGACAACCACTGGATTTGCGCGATCAGAATTCATGGCGCATGGATCTGCACGAGGTCTCGACGTTGGAGCTGCTCGAGGTTCAGCTCGTGAATGCGGTCGCGCCCTTCGTGATCAACGGGCGTCTCAAGCCGCTGCTGCTCGCGGTGCCGACCGGCGATAAACACATCGTGCACGTCTCCGCGATGGAGGGCCAGTTCTACCGGACCTTCAAGACCACGCGGCACCCTCATACGAATATGGCGAAGGCCGCGCTGAATATGATGACGCGGACTTCGGCCGCGGACTTCGTGCGCGACGGGATCCACATGAACAGCGTGGACACGGGCTGGGTCACCGACGAGGATCCCTTCGCAAAAGCCGTCGAGAAGGATGCATCCCAGGGTTTCATGCCGCCGCTCGACTCGGTCGACGGGGCGGCGAGGGTGCTCGACCCGATCTTCAGCGGGCTCGAGTCGGGACACCACGCGTGGGGCCAGTTTCTGAAGGATTACGCGCCGACCCCCTGGTAGGGTCGGGTGGGCTCTGCGGACCGACGCGTCTGGCCGAAGCGCGCTCGCGGATCAGGGGGGGAAGTGGTGACCCGCGAGAGGATCTCCGGCATCCGTGGGGGGGCGCGGCAGGATCTGCCGCAGGTGGTCCTCGAGGCGCCAGCCACGCTGGGCATGCCGCGCTTCCCATTGCTCCGGGTAGCCAAGCGAGACCTCTTCGAAGCGGACGCCGTCGACGTAGCGCGTACAAGGAATGTGAAGATGGCCGGAGACGACGATGCTCGCCTCGAAGCGTCGGTGCCAGTCATGGGTCCGGCGGGTCCCGCACCAGACCATGAAGCGCGGGATTCGTGGCAGGACGGCGTGCTCCTGTCGGAGCGGAAAATGGGCGATCAGGACGGCAGGATGTGGCTTTTCCGCCAGTTCGGCTTCGAGCCGTCGTTCGCTCTCCTCTACGCGCTCGTCGCACCAGTCCCCGATTCGGGTGTGCGGGGCGGGGTCAAGCAGAACCTCATCCGTGCACAGCACGTCGCCCTCACGCGCCCAGGCGACGGCGCGATCGACGGGGATCTCGTCGGGCCGGAAGCTGTAGTCGTAGAGCACGAAGAGCGGAGCCAGGAGATGCGGGCCTCCCTCTCCCTCCCAAACCGGGAATGGATCCTCGGGCGTGAGCACCCCATGCCGGCGACACAGGGCGATCAGCGCCTCGTAGCGGGCCAGGCCGCGGAGTCCGGTCTTTCGGGGCACGGTCCAGAGTTCGTGGTTGCCGGGCACCCAGATCAACTGCGCGAATTTCGTCGCCAGCAAGCGCAGCGCGAGTTCCAGCTGTTCTAAAGAAT
>Ga0315316_10001420_pt1 | contig 16740 bp, 14 predicted proteins | sample M160m3416metaG_FD_203702 | JGI IMG/M metagenome (GOLD analysis project Ga0315316, IMG submission 203702) | Ammonia-oxidizing marine archaeal communities from Monterey Bay, California, United States - M1 60m 3416 | ecosystem: Environmental > Aquatic > Marine > Intertidal zone | place: USA... | reverse complement strand
GTAACATCTGAAAATTGATGGATCCTTGTTATTCTATTTGCCAAAATAGTTGCATTATAAAAGGTATCCATAATTGCATTTTTTTGGATTTTTAAACTTTTCCCTTCAGGAAATATAAATGCATCTCCCAATTCTAAAAAATTCACTTTAAAACAATTTATCGTTTCATTTTTCAAGTCATATTGGGCACTAATTGATTTAAATTGAAGAGAATCTTGATTTTCATCCATAGAGAAAAAATTGTTCTTAACAATCCCAGCACTACTCTCAAATTTCGTTTCAGCCTCTTTGTTCTTTTCAAAATCAATTGATTCTCCATCCATATGCCAAAGGAACTTGTCCATTTGGCAGTAATAATTATTGCTTGGAAATTTAATTCGCTTTGTACCACTTGAGTTAAATTCTCCTATTCGTTTATCAAATGATATGTATGACCTTAAACCATCAGATTGTATAGCTAAAGGGTTTTCTCCTTCTTTAGCAAATCGATTTCTTAAATAAAAAGATGAAGAATCAGAAAAAACTTCAGTAGACGAAAATGTATATTCATCTGCCAACATTGACGCATCTAGTAAATTTAGATTACCTGCCCCCTCAAGGCCATCCTCAGAGAAGGTTAGCATTCCCTTGAGATAGCATTGGTTACCGAACATAGAAATGTAATTATCTCTATGGGACTTTACAGTTAATATCTTCAATCTTGGTTTAAATGAAATTTCCGAAACTTCAGCAGCAACCTCAGGAAATTGAACACCTATTGAATCTTTACTGTTATAAAATTCTGCCAAACCAATAGTTGAATCAGGTAGAAATGTAAGCTTTCTTGAAATGGCTTCAGCATTCATAAAATCTATCTTACCAGAACCTTGAAGCCCATTATTTGACAATACAATTTTATTTTGATATCGAGATTCTGTCTCATAAAATGGATAGCCCTCCTCGGGAGCAGTAGTCGAGAAACCAAAAGAATAATCGTTCATTATTTTTAGAGACTCGTCAAGATCAGGAAATATTCCATCTGACTTTAGTACACCTGAAAGCCTTAAACTTTTCTCATCGAAATTATCCAAGCTATCTAAAATAAAGGGATCAAGTGCATAATAAAATCTTGAACTATCATATGAACCGTTTACAATAGACTCCGAATTATAAAAGATTTTAAGAGAATCTTTTACTTCGATATACGGGTATTCCTCATTGTCCCCATGTCTACCAGATTTAGAATCTTGTATATCTATATGAAGAGTTCCTTTAAAATTATTGAAACCACTTACCATATCAATTGGCCTCCGACCATCTCTTGGATTCAATGGTACAACACTCAAATATGCATTATCAGTTGTATCAATAGATATAGAAAAATCATCATAATCAAAGGTCGACTCAATATTATGAGTGATGAGTTTTCCTGACATGAGCCATCCTGAAAAAATAATATCTCTATTTTGAAGCATCCTAATATAGGATGAATCTGGAAATAATATAGTTCTTTGCTTCGAAGAGAAATTAACCTGCTCTATTTCATTTAAAAATATTTCATTTTGATTTACATCAATATATGCATAACAAGGTGTTCTCTTTCTACGGAATGAAACTTCTTGATAATCACGCTGCATTTCTTGTAAATAAGGATCCTTACGAATCTCTTCTTCAGAATAGCTTAATATTTTTGGTCTTAAGTCTGTAACAAATATAAGTTCATCATAATCCTTCTCACCTTTTTTCGATAAAGCATAATTCAATAACTTCTGTTCTACAATTACATGACTTGAATTTGATGAGTATTGTATAAATCCCATACTAGAAATGTCAATGAGCTGAGATTTACACTGACCTACAGTCTTACGAAGCTTACTGGCTACAAGCCCCACAGGCAGATGCGTTGTGTCTTCCATAATGCACAGTTCAGCTATCTTTATTAATGGATTAATATTACCTATCCCCGAAAATTTATCAAAAGTCCGCTCATCAAAATAATTCCAAGATTCAATATGTGCATATCTTTGAGATTGTGCAGTACCGACTTCATAAGTGAACATTGGAAATGCCGTATTTAATCGCCACGACAACACGGGAGCATCTACAAATATTTTAAAAAAATTATCTACGAAAGGAATTGGGTTGGTACCCTTCTTGCCCGCCGTAATTCTCAGCTCTTTTTGGTCCTCATTCCAATAAACCACAGCGTCTTTTGTATACAATGAATCCCCATTCTCATAAAACATCGAAATATTCGCATTTCTTGCAATGATTTGCTGTGGTGTCATCAAAAAATTAAGTGCTCGAAGCTCAAAAAGACTATTATCATTATAATAAACGGTGAGCTTTGCCAAATTATCCTCAACCCCTTTACCTATAAAGTTTGCACCCTCTAAAGTAAAACCTCCATCATAATCAATTTGATCACGTAATCCCTTAATCAACAACCTCTTTTCATAAGAATTAAATATGGGACTTGATTCTCCTTCTTTCAAATTAAAAATAGTTTTATCTGTAAGTCTACCTAGAATAGGTTTTTCGAAATATGGAGTAGTAAGTTCAACTGTATCCACCTTTAATATTGATTCATTGGCGCGTACAGAATAACCACGAATCTTTGCAAAAGTTTCATTTTTGGGAAAATTCACTTTCTCCCATGTCAATATCCCTCCTCTGGCCTTCCATGTGTTTGTCGAAACATCAAAATACCCCGATGTATTGTAAACGACAATGCTATCTCGAGGCCCGGATTGGTACACCATGCATTTCAGATTTGTGCTGCCTACCACCAATCGTAATGACTTCTCATTTTCCCATTTTAAATTCCCTCCATCAAGTACCCATCTATGGTCCGACTCCTTATAAAAGCTTCTGTGTTTATACAAACCCTCGCTGAAATGAATGAAATCTCTAAATTCTTTTGGGTTCATTTCAGTTAAATAAGTGTCATAAAAAGAATGCCATTGTGAAATGAATGAAGAGGGAAAAGCACTAGTTTTTGCATAATAAATGGCATAAATGTAATGCATCACATCAGCCGACTCATATGACTTTTTGAACATAGTATTACAGGTCTCTACAAAACGATTGTACTCCTGTGAATTCAGCTTAGAAGTTTCAATAAACTTAGTAAAGTCATGCTTAACAAAATGAGTAAATGACTCATTTTCAATTACCTTGGGAAGTTGTTTTAAAAGTTTGTCTTTTTCCGTAGATAATTTTTGAGCTTGAACAGAATTCAAAACCAAGAAAAATAAAGAAAGTAATAATAAGCGCATAAACCTCATTTTTGAAGAACGAGCATAGCCCATTCATCCTTTGCATTCGTAGAAATATAATTCAAACCTATTTCTTCAGCTAAAAGCTTTAATTCTTTTATATCCGTACTGAAAAAACCACTTAAATATAACAATCCATTTTCACTTAAAGAGATGAAATATTCCTGTAAATGTCTCTTGAGAATATTTTTATTAATATTCGCAAATATGACATCAAATTTCTTGCCATCAATAAGATCTATGTCCCCACAAAAGGTCTCAATATGGCTACAATCATTTGAAATAATATTTTCTTTACAGTTTTCAGCCGACCATTCCTCAATATCAATTGCAGTGATTTTTGTGGATCCTTTTTTTTCACATAATATACTTAAAACCCCAGTGCCTGAACCCATATCAAGAACATTCTTATTTGTTAAATCCAATTTAAGAATAGCTTCACACATGAGGTATGTGGTCTGATGATGTCCTGTTCCAAAAGACATTTTTGGTTGAATTACTATAGTGTAATTAAAATTGTCTTTATGCTCATGAAAAGGTGCTCTTATGCAAAGATCTTTGTTTATTTCAACTGGTTTAAAACTAGATTCCCAGCTTGCATTCCAATTTTGTTGCTTAATAATGATTTTTTCATAAATAACTTTAACATTATTTTCTTTTAATGATCCCAACACGTTCCCAAAAGCCGATGGATCAAATTCGTTTTCAGAAATAAATGCTTTTAACAATCCATCTTCTTCGTAAAATCCTTGAAAATCAATTTCAGAGAGATAAGCAGTTAATATTTCTGTCCAGGGCTTTACCGGTTCAATATTGAATTGAAATTCTAGATAATTCATTCGACAGCCTCAACTATTTTCAGAAAAGAGGTTTCATTCAAGGATGCTCCTCCTATCAATCCCCCATCAATATTGGCGCAATCAAATAATTCAGCTGCATTTTTTTCATTACAGCTTCCACCGTATAAAATTGAAATGTCCTGAGCTATGACCTCCGAAAACAACTCATTTATTACTCCCCTCACAAAAGCATGCATCTCCTCAGCCTGAAAAGGAGTCGCTGTAAGTCCAGTACCAATAGCCCATATAGGTTCGTAAGCTATTGATATGGAAGATAGCTCTTCACTTGATAATGATTTTAAAACCTCTATTTGTTCTTGAATTTTAATTTTATGTTTTCCTGATTCTCTCTCTTCAAGGGATTCTCCACAGCAATAGATGATATGAAGACCTGCCTTAATTCCCGCTTTAATTTTATTGAAAAGCAATTCGTTTGATTCACCAAAAATTATTCTTCTTTCACTATGTCCAACAAGGGCATAACTACAACCCAAATCTTTGAGCTGAGTCGCACTTACCTCCCCAGTATAGGCACCTTTTTCTTCGAAATAAAAGTTTTGTGCTCCAATATTGATTTTCGAACTGTTTACAGCCAGCAGGTCCGAGATGTAAATACTAGGAGGGAAAATCACAACTTTAGCACTTGAAACTTCAATTAAGCTGTTATTTAGACTTTTAATCAAAGAAATAGCCTCTCCCCTGAGAAGATTCATTTTCCAGTTTGCAGCAATAATTTTTTTAGCCATTAATATTCTCGTTTTATTTCTTTTAGGAGTTTACCAGTATTAAATTCTTTATCTCCCGTTCCATCAAAAAATATTCTGTCTTTTCCTTCATATAAATACAATACTCCTGGAAAATCATGGTCCGCCCAGAACAAAGGCACAAAATCTTCTATCGATAATACCTTGTAATTATACTTTTTTCCAATAAACTTAAAATAAGCATCGATTTCACTCTCTGAACCATTATCTGATTCATCCATAAACAATATTCTAACTTCTGGGGTCAGTCCGGGATATTTTTTCTTTAATTCTGTAATTTGTTTTCCTGTTTCCATGCAATGCTCACATGTTGGCGAGAAAAAGCACAAAAGCTTATTTCCTTCTGATATATCATCAAAATATTTTGTGTATTCGGATTCTCCTGCATTTGTGTCTGCACCAGAAATAACAGAAGAACTCTGCGGAAGTAAAACAAACATGAGTAAAGAACAAGATAATACAGTAACTACAATTGCACAAAACCCTCGGGAAGAACGTAGCATTCCATTCACTCTGTCCCCGTCCATTTTATTCTTTTCAATAAATTCTTCTATTTCCTCCGAGGCATCTTCGCTTTCTTTACCGTCTATCATTCTCGATGCCAAGATTAGAAGTCCAATAGTCAGAATGTTTTTAATAAGGGCTTCTAGAGGTGTCATAGGTATTAACTCACCAAAACACCCACAATTACTCGCGTCTCCATTGAACACCTGAACCATTAGGTGGATTGAAAAAACAGCCAACAAAGCAATAGTCGTAGGAAAAACAACTTTCTTGAGGTAATAGGGCAAAAGAATTAAAATTGCCAATGACAATTCAAATCCAATAAGTAGCCTTGAAACGACCTTTTCAAATCCACCTTCAATACCAATTGCTCCTAGATATTTAGTTTCAAATGCAGCAATCCCCATAATTGGAGATGGATATAATTTAGCTAATGCTGACAAAATAAATAATGCCGATACCAGTATCCTTATTCCCCAAACAAGTTGTCTTTTAGATTTATCATTCATGTTTTTATTTTTGAAATTACTTCAATTATAATTATGTATTCAGTTTTTAACAGTTCTTTAACCTTCAGTATCCAGGTGAATTAAAGCAAAAACAGCATAGTTCAGCATGTCGAAATAATTGCCTTCGACACCTTCACTAGCAATTGTCTTTCCTGCATTATCCTCAATTTTTTTGATTCTCAATATCTTTGTTAAAATTAAATCTGTCAACGAGCTGACCCGCATATCCCTCCATGCTTCACCATAATCATGATTTTTACTCTCCATGAGCTCGAAGGCTTCTTTAAATACTGCATCATACCATTCCAATGCCTTCTCACTTGTCAATTCATCCCCTTCAAAATCAAATTTATATCTCAATTGTACTACAGCCATCACACAATAATTAACAATTGAAGAAAAAGCATCATCAAAACTCTCTCCCACCTTGTTTTCCCCAGTATCTTGAACGGTTCGAATACGATTGGCTTTTATAAAAATCTGATCCGTAAGTGAGCTCGGCCGGAGGATTCTCCATGATGTACCGTAGTCAATTGTTTTATTTCTGAATATTTCTCTGCAAACATTCATTACTTTTGTATACTGTTTTGTTGTTGTCTTCATTTTCAGAAATGTATATTGATCAAAAAATCTATAAAGCTAAAAGCATAAATATTAAAGGAAAATTATTCCAATTTGATGAACCAAAGATAATGGGAATAATTAATTTGAGTCATGATTCATTCTATGAAAATGATACAAAATCTTCAGTTGATGAAATCCTGAATAAAGTTGAAAGCTATATTACCAATGGAGCTGAAATAATTGACATTGGGGGAGCTTCGACTCGACCTGGATCAAAATTACCAAGTCCAAAAGAAGAATTGAATCGTGTTATTCCTATTCTTAAAAAAATCAGAGCTAAATTCCCGAAAATCATTATCTCTATAGATACTGTTCGTTCAAAAGTAGCGGAAGAAGCAATATTATCAGGTGCAGATATAATTAACGATGTCAGCGGTGGATATTCGGATAAAAAAATAATCGATGTTGCAAAACGTCATAAATGCCCTTACATACTCACCCACAACATTGAAAAGGGTGTAAATACGGATCAGCTAAAAAGTGACAACCCCATAAAAGAACAAATTCGATTCTTTTCCAAAAGAATTAAAGAATTAAAGACACAGGGAATATATGATATTATCATTGACCCTGGATTTGGATTTTCAAAGAGTATTGAACAAAATTTTGAGCTCATTCGTTTTTTTGAAATGCTCCATATTCTTCATGCCCCTATTTTAATCGGAATTTCTAGGAAATCAATGATTTATCAAACCATTGAAAAGAATGCTGAGGATTCTCTAAATGGCACCACTACAATGCATTCATTTTTGATTTCAAGAAACGCATCTATATTCCGCGTTCACGATGTAAATGAAATGAAAGAAGTTAAAATGTTGTGGAAGGCATCATTTTAATGCCGATTGCTTATTTAAATTGAAACTTTTTTACTTACTTTCGTAAAAATAATATGTAAATTTAAGTCCTATGAGGTTTATTGCCTTCTTTATTTCATTCTCCTGTAGTTTTCTAGCTTTTAGTCAATCACCTACAGCAAATTTCGCAATGTCTGCTAGCCAGTTATGTCAAGGAGAGTGCATTACATTAACTAATAATTCAACCGGTAATCCAATTAATTTTGAATGGACATTTCAGAATGGAACTCCTGAATCCTATAACGGATCTAATCCTGGCCCCGTATGCTTTAATACACCAGGCACATATACAATAACCCTAACAGTTTCAAATACATTTGGTTCAAATCAAACTGCCCAAACTGTTAATGTAGGAGCAACTCCTACGGTTGTTGCTACACTTTCAGATACAGTCAATGGTGCGTATGTTGAAATTGATGACACTACAATTGCCATGTATGAAGAGGCTTATTTGTATGCTTCTGGGACCCCTCCTGGTGGAAATATGATATGGTATCCAAGTGGTGTTATTTCTGACAGCTTGTCTCCTTTAGCAAATGACTCATTAATTGTAACCCCTTTTTATGACACCTATTACGTTGCAGCCTATACTACTCCTGAAGGATGTACATCCTATGACACTATTTTAGTTTCTGTTTGGTTTCAAGACACTTTAGCAACTGATAGTTTATTGGTTGGTGTAAACGTAAGCCTTCCAAATTCATTCTCACCAAATGGAGATGGTCAAAATGATTTGTTTCGTGTATTAACAAATGTTGACGCTGACCAAAATTTTAGTAACGGGTTTTATGAAGGAGGAGCAATAGTTGAGGTTGATTTTAGAATTTATGATCGATACGGTCAAATGGTTTTTAGGACAACGGACCCACATGAAGGCTGGGATGGAAATTACAAAAACAAACCTGTTAACCCTGCCACTTATTCTTATTTACTAGAGTATCGTCTCATAGACGGCGTTTCAAAATTATTAAAAGGAAACGTAACCTTATTTAGATAGTCACCATGAAAAAAATTGCACTTATTATAATTTTATTAGGAGCTAATCAAGTCTTTGCACAGCAGGACAAGTCCATGAGTATGTGGTCTCAATCTCCAATGATGTATAATGCTGGTTCAGTAGCAACTGGAGAAGAAGATTATAGCTTTTTCACAAACTTTAGGTATCAATGGTTTACCGTTGGAAATAAACCTATGAGAACAAATATTTTAAATGCCAGCTTCAAGATTCCAGATGGTTTTTTAGGTTCAAATAACTTTGGAATTGGCATCAATGCGGTTAATGATCAAACTGGAGATATTGGTTTTATGACTACCGCTGTATCTGTGCCAATAAACTACACAATGTCTCTAGACAGAAGAAATAAATTATCTGTTGGAGTTGCACCTGGATTTTATCAGCAGGGATACGATGCATCACTTCAAACATGGGAGAATCAATGGACAGGTGGAGGTTTTAATACTGGCATGAACAGTGAACCATCATTAGATCCTGACGCATCCTACTCAACTATCGATATCAGTACGGGTGTTTTCTATCAACACACATTAAGAAATAAAACACTTTTATATGGAGGAGTTGGTTTAAATCACATTACGAGACAAAAGATTAACTTTTCGTTTACTGGTGATCGTTTATATATGCAAACTGTTGCTCATGTTGGAGCAAACATCTTCACAAGAAAGAGAGATCTTCGAATACAACCTCAGTTGATGTATTTCAAAACTGGACCTGGTTCAAACCTAATTGGTGGCGTTTCTCTCGAGCACATTTTAAAAGAAGGATCTGCAATAACAAATATCAACAAAACCGTTACTGTGAATTATGGTTTTTACTATAGACATAAAGATGCTTTAGTAACTACTTTTGGATTTAAAATCAAAGGATTCCGTTTGGGTGTTTCTTTTGATGCAAACCTATCTTATTTTAACCAAGCCACCAATAGCCTAGGTGCATTTGAAATTTATTTAAAGACCTTACATCTTTATAAAAACTCAAATAAACGAGATAAAATATTGTAATTCAATATTGACTCAGGCCTCCAGTGTGTATAAATAATATTTTCTGATTGACAAGGTCATTGGTGTGGATAAAATCATTCAAAGCATAAAGAACTTTCCCTGTATAGGTAGGCTCAATTTTGAAACTTCCCATTTTATTAAATTCATTTATAAATAGATTTAAAGTTTGGTTGGTTTTTGCATACCCACCAAAATGGAACTGATTTAACACGATAATTCTTGAATCATCAATTGACATTTCACAATACGACGCAAGAGATTTCATTTCCTTAATGGAATCAAAACCTTTTAAAACTGGAACAACAATAAGCTTGGTTTTTTCATTTAGACTCGAAAAAACTCCTAAACTAGTGGTGGTGGTACCCTGAGCAACAACAACATAATCATAGTCATTTTCTGTTTCTTGCATTATTTCAGCACACCCTTTTATCCCTTCTCTATTGGCTCCACCCTCAGGTATATTCCAGATATACTGTTCTGAATAGTCTAATCCATTGAAGTCTTTCACTTCTTTATAATCCTTACGTGTTAAAAAAACTAATTCCATATTCAAATCTGCACATCTACGAAGCAGGGGGTTCGAGTCAATTGACAATTCATCTCCCCTAACCTTTCCACGTGTTTTTATATTTAACTCATTGCCTAAAGATGCTGTAGCCAATAAATGATTCGAATATGCACCACCAAATGTGTTGATTAACGTACATTTATTTTGCCTTGCTGAAAGCATATTCCATTTAAGTTTTCTCCATTTATTTCCAGAAACTTCAGCGTGAATTAAATCATCACGTTTTACAAACAATTTATTATTTTGAACGTTATATTGTATAAGATGAAATTTTTGTGTTTTTGAATGCAGCCTCTTCTGATCAAAAATTGAAATTAAATTAGACTTCATGAAAGAAGATTTTTCTCGGTTTTCCAAAAGAGACCAAATGGATAAAAAGGATTACTACCTGAGTCAAGATGGTTATATTGTATTTACTGAGAAATATCATCTTAAAAGAGGGTATTGTTGTAAAAGCAGCTGCAAACATTGTCCTTATAATTATAACCTTAAAAGCAAAAAGTAAAATCACTCCTGTTTAATTCCATTTTCCGGGACTTTCCCCTTGAAATTAGCTAAAACCTTTTTTATTTCTTTGATATCTTTTTCCACATCTCCTGTAGGTTCAAATAAGCTGTGAAAGCCACCTATTTTCTTAGCATAATCGACATATGCGATATAAATTGGAACTTTTGATTCAATTGCAACATAGTAGAAACCTTTTTTCCAATGGGGATTATAACTTCTTGTTCCTTCTGGAGTAAATACAAGGAACAATTCATCCAACTCACTAAAAAGTTGTTTTGCCTGCAATGAGATGTTATTTTTCCTTTTACGATCTACAGGTATACCTCCCATTTTTCGAAGAATAAAACCAAATGGGAATATAAACGATTCTTTCTTTATTAGGAATTTTGCATTTATACCAAATGAAATAAATGCCATTTTACCCAATACGAAATCCCAATTAGAAGTATGTGGGCCCATTACTATAACACATTTGTTAATCCCCTTTGGTGAATGTTCATCAATTTTCCAACCAAAAACTTTAAATAGAAATCGTACCAGCCTTTTCACGTTCAAAAGTAATTAATTCAAATTAGTTATATCTTTATATTATGGGCAAAAACATACGTGAAACTATTTTATTATTGGTCTTATTCGTTTTTGTAATACTGATTTTAAAGTTTACAAGTAATCACGAAAATAAGGAAGTCAAGAATATCAATCTTCCAACAAGCTGTAACATTTTAGTTCGTATAGATATCCATAGGATATCAAAAAAAATATTACTAAGTGAATTATATAGCTCTCGAGCTTCTATATTGTTCAAGAACCTGTTTGAATTGGATAATGACAATGAAGCCAATGAAGCCAATGACCCATATATGGAGTTCATCGATAACCTTGAAGGCATCAATAATCCATTAGAACTTTTAGCTTTAAAGATAAATGAACAAAACCTTTACTTACTAAGAGGCACTAGCTCATATAAAAGCAATAGCCCTTTACTATATAGCTCGAACGATAATTTTCTTTATTTGCAATTATATGGATCAGAGATACCACGCAAAGATGTTTTAAAGGCGCTTAATGAAACTAAATCATATAAACTAAATAAACCTTCTCATTCTGATATTGAATTTTATGAAAATATAAACCAAAAGCTTCAACTAAATGCATATATAAATACATCGAGTGAAAATATCAATTTACATATAACACAAAAAACAAACGAATCAAATTCATTAGTTAGTTTAAAACCCGCTGGATTGCATATTCATGCACCATATAGGTTTTTTAATTTTTTGAATAACAATATTAGAATTGAAAATATTTCAGTTAATTATTTTGGCCTCAATATTTATGAGAATGCCAATTTATTTCCGAATTCAGATATATTAATCACATTTAAAGACAGTATTACTATTGAAAGCTTTCAAGAGCTCGTTAAATCAACTTATAAACCCAAGGAGCTATCGATTTCTAATGATAAGGACGGAGAGGGCAGTTTACTCGTTGATGATATAGCTTTTACCTTTAAATGTATTTCTCCCAATAAAATATTTTTAAGCACTAACAATAGAAAAATGAATTTGTCAAAAGATTCAATATCTCATTTTGATTTTAGTGGCGACATCTCACAATTGTTTAAAATAAACGACAGCGGATGGAAAGGGGTTATTGCCAATGAAATTATATCTAGTGTGCCTATTTTAAATGAAATAAAATTGATGTTAGATCATTTTAAACCGATAACTACAAAGCACGATAAACAAGAGTATATCATAACATTTCAGCTTGAAAAAAAGCATTCTATATATGCATATTTGTTTTCGATACTAACCAAAGTATAATTAACAAAAAAGGCCAACATAAGTTGGCCCTTCAAATACAAACACAAAAAATCAATTAGGAATTCTCTACCGTAGTCAATTCGGCACTTTTAACTGTTTTTATAATTCGTGCGGCTATTTTGTAGGGATCCCCATTTGAAGCAGGGCGTCTATCCTCTAACCATCCCTTCCATCCGTTTTCAACGGTCATAATTGGAATTCGAATTGAAGCTCCACGGTCAGAAACTCCATAACTGAAATCGTTTATTGATGCCGTTTCATGAAGTCCCGTAAGCCTTTGATTATTGTAAGCACCATATACTGAAATATGTTCTTTAGTCACTGGTCTAAAGGCTTCACATATTCTTTCATACATTTCTTTAGAACCACAAGTCCTTAGGGTCGAATTCGAAAAATTCGCATGCATACCGGAACCATTCCAATCTCCCTTTACAGGTTTTGGATGGTATTCAATATAATACCCATATTGTTCAGTTAGCCTATCTAATAAATATCTGGCAATCCAAATTTCATCACCGGCTATTTTTGCGCCTTTTGCAAAGAGTTGAAACTCCCACTGACCACTTGCCACTTCTTGATTTATTCCTTCAAAATTAAGTCCCGCCTGAATGCACAAATCCGCATGTTCTTCTACAAAGTCTCGACCATGCGTATTTCTACCGCCAACAGAACAATAATATAAACCCTGAGGTCCTGGAAAACCTCCTCTTGGGAATCCTAATGGGAGCTCTGTAGCCCGATCCATAATAAAATACTCTTGTTCAAATCCAAACCAAAAATCATTATCATCATCATCAATTGTCGCTCTTCCATTGGAAACATGATTGGTTCCATCTGAGTTTAAGACTTCTGTCATTACCAAATAACCATCAGCCCGAGCAGGGTCGGGATAGATAGCTACTGGCTTTAGCAAGCAATCAGATGAATCACCCATTGCTTGTTTAGTTGAACTTCCATCAAAAGACCACATAGGACAGTCTTTTAAATTTCCTGAAAAATCATTTACAACCTTGGTTTTACTTCTCATGTTTTGAGTAGGTGTATAACCATCTAACCAAATATACTCTAATTTACTTTTTGCCATTAGCTCCAGAAATTTACCAGTTACAATTTTAAATTATCAAACAAAGATGGTTTAAAAAAAAAGTAATCAATTTCAATTATGTGAAAAACTACTCAAAATTCCTCCCCCATCCACGCTACTATAAACAAAGATACATTATATTGAAAATTGAAAGATTCAATTGGCATTTTTTTTTATCAACAATACTTTTAAATTCTAACAAAGAATCATTTTCAGATTATCATATTGATGAAGATTATTAATTTTAATTATAAGAGTTGACTAAAGAAGATATAAAATATAAACTTCAGCATTTTGTTTATGGCAAAAAGCTTTGGAATGAATTTGCGCCATATCGGAACAATGAAATTCCAGATGATGTAGCTGCCAAAAACGCTGCAGTTGCCCTACATGTTATGCTGATAAAAAATGAAATTCAAATCATTCTTATCGAACGCTCGCAATATCCAGGAATGCATAGTCAACAAATTGCCTTCCCCGGCGGAAAAAAGGACCTTAATGATCTTAATCTCGAATTTACCGCGAGAAGAGAAAGTTCCGAAGAAATTGGCTTTGACATGAATGAAGGAGAGCTTATAGGTGAGCTAAGTGAAGTCTATATTCCCGTATCTAGATTTAAAGTAAAGCCATTTGTGTTTATACACAAAGATTTCCCTAAATTGAATCGTAATACGCGTGAGGTACGAAGCATTTTAAATTGTTCGCTCAATGAAATTGATACTCAAACAAAAAAATCATTCAAGAACATAAAAATCAATGATAAACTTACGCTGAAAAACATTCCAGGCATACAATTTAAAGATCATTTTATTTGGGGAGCAACAGCCTTAATATTACATGAATTCAACACTGCAATGAAAACAATATAAATCAAAAAGAGGAACAAACCGTAACTTGTTCCTCTTTCTGCTAAACCATGCTAAAACTATAAAACTCAAAAATTACAACTATGAAATGTAATTTTCGTTGCAAAGATAACTAGTAATTTCATATATCAAACTATTTTTTGAAAAAAAAATGTTAAAATTTTATAGCCCTTGTCATTTCACGCTTTCCCGGTGGCCCAGGAAGAGATTCCACTTTAAATCCAATTTGTTTTAGATCTCTTTTTAATTGTCCTTTCGCACAATATGTAACAAAAACTCCATTATCATCTAATACATCATACATTCTTCTTAATATTTCAATATCCCATAACTCTTGTTGTGTATTCGGACCGAAAGCATCGAAATAAACAATGTCGAATTTTTGATTACCAACAAATTCTTCTATGCGACAATGAATCTTGTGCAAAACGAACTTTGAATGAATATTCGTTTTCACATCCCAGCATGAAGAGATGATATCCTGAAAAAACATTTTTGCATTAGAATTTTCAAGGTTCTCGTTATAATTTAAGGATTCGTTTACCTCATTATTCAATGGATAGGCCTCTATCCCGGTATAATCAACTTCTGTATTATTAGTTATACTCCATATGGATGTCAGTAATGCATTTAAACCTGTCCCAAATCCAACCTCTAAAACCTTAATAGGAGATTTAAACAAGGATTGGATGCCATGGTCAATAAAAACATGCTTAGACTCTTGAATTGCGCCGTGAATAGAGTGATAATGCTCATCTAATTCAGGTACATAAAGTGTAAGTGAACCATCAGAAGTGATTTTAATCTCACGTTTCATTCTATTTCCTCTTTTTTACGTGCAACCATTAAACCGTCTCTTACCGGTAATAATATAATTTCTAAACGTGAATCCTTTGCCAATTTATCATTAAAGACTTTCAGAGCCATAGTATCTTCATCTTCATGCTCTTTACCCACTACTTTTCCAGACCACAATACATTATCCGCAATGATATATCCTCCTGGTCGTGTCGCTGTAATCACCAAATCATAATATGCGAGGTAATTATTTTTATCTGCATCTATAAAAACCAAATCCCACTGTTCTTTTAGCTCAGGAATAATAGATATTGCATCTCCTATTAAAAAGCTAATCCTATCATCAAATGCTGACTCCTTAAAATATTGTCTAACGCGATCTTCTAGCTCTTCATTTATATCGATTGTAAATAGCATTCCTTTATCAGATAGCCCCTCGGAAAGACACAATGCTGAATAACCCGTATACGTTCCTATTTCCAAAACTCTACATGGTTTAATCATTTTAGAGAACATACTTAACAGTCTTCCTTGAAAATGGCCACTTAACATTCGAGGCCTCAACACCTCAAGATGAGTTTCTCTATGAATTTTATTTAATAATGAGTTTTCAGGAGTAGTATGAGATAACGAATAATCTTCTATTTTGTCTTCAATAAAATTCATGTCAAAGTTTTAACCTAAAATATATATTTATTCATAATTAATATCGAAACTAACGTAAATGATTTCAGTATCGCGAAAAGGACGTTAATCATTGAACAATAAATTCTAACTTTACGGCTCAAAGTACAATACATCGTATGACTATATCTGAGATTCGAAAAAAATTTTATGAATATTTTGAAGACAAAGGACATGTAATCATACCCTCTGCTCCTATGGTTGTGAAGGACGACCCTACTCTCATGTTCATTAATGCTGGAATGAATCAGTTTAAGGATTATTTTCTAGGAAATGAGACTCCAAAAAACCGACGTGTTGCCAATTCTCAAAAATGTCTAAGAGTCTCTGGAAAGCATAATGACTTAGAAGAGGTTGGTGTTGATACTTATCATCACACCATGTTTGAAATGCTCGGTAATTGGTCCTTTGGAGATTACTTTAAAGAAAAGGGAATAGAATGGGCTTGGGAACTTCTTTCAGATGTCTACAAGTTACCTAAAAATAGACTTTATGTTACTGTTTTCGAAGGAGATAAAGCTGATAATCTTCAAATGGATGAAGAAAGTATTGAAATTTGGAAAAAGCATATCTCAGAAGATCGAATTATACCTGCCTCAAAGAAAGATAATTTTTGGGAAATGGGAGAAATTGGCCCATGTGGTCCATGTACAGAAATTCATATTGATTTAAGAAGTGAAGAAGAAAGAAATAAAATAGATGGAAGATCTCTTGTAAACAAAGATCATCCGCAAGTAATTGAAATCTGGAATATTGTATTTATTCAATATAACAGACTATCAGATAAATCTCTAGAAAATCTTCCGGAAACACATGTGGATACAGGAATGGGCTTAGAGAGATTAGCCATGGCTCTTCAGGGTCAAAAGTCAAATTATGACACCGACCTTTTTCAAGCACTGATACAAAAAATTGAATCTATTTCAAATGTCAAGTATGGCAAAAATGAATCTACCGATATTGCATTAAGGGTGGTTTCAGACCATATTCGAGCCATCGCATTTTCTATCGCTGACGGACAGCTTCCTTCTAAT
>Ga0315316_10001416_pt1 | contig 16755 bp, 15 predicted proteins | sample M160m3416metaG_FD_203702 | JGI IMG/M metagenome (GOLD analysis project Ga0315316, IMG submission 203702) | Ammonia-oxidizing marine archaeal communities from Monterey Bay, California, United States - M1 60m 3416 | ecosystem: Environmental > Aquatic > Marine > Intertidal zone | place: USA... | reverse complement strand
TTCATCTGAAAAAACTGTTTGTCTTTGATTACAAAATTCTAAAAAAATATCATATATTTTTGTATGACTAATATTATATTTCAAATTAAAAAAAGTTGTCATATATTTCAAAATACCCAAACTATGTAATGTCAAAAAACACCAGGAATACAAAAATGTCATTTTCAAATCTTCATTAGAACATGTTCCAGTTGCAGTAACAATTTCTTCATATTCTTGATGTTCACCTCTATTATGAATAGATGAATGAACCAACATTATTGGTGAACGACCAACTTTAATTTTATATTTTTCTCTATATTCTGGAACATTCATTGGTGCATTTGGTAATACGGTACAATTGTAAATGAAAACAGTACCAACATGTGTTTTTGCAATGTCATCTAATCCATCCTTAAATGATTGAAGTGTTTCTCCAGGCATGCCCATAATTATTTCTGTGTATGTTGGAATTCCATTATTTTTAAAAGTATTAGCTAATTCTGAAAATTTATTAAATTTTATATTTGCTCTTTTAACAATTTCTAAAGTTTGTTCATCTAAAGATTGTACAGCCAACGTGACTGCTCCCAATATGTTCCCTTCTTGTAATTCTTTGGCAATTGGAATAATTTTTTCTGATGAATTTTTTGCCCATGCAGGTCTTACTCTATCAGGATATTTTGTTTTTAAGGCTACTTCCTTGAATTTTTTTGCTATTCTAAAATCTCTTTCCTGAAAAATTCCAAAATTTGCATCACAACAATCAATATATGGAATTTTATTTTCGCCAAACCATTCAATTTCTTTAAAAATTTTTGACTCTTCCCATTTTCTAACTTTTGTAAACGTTGCACTGCCCCAATCACAAAATGTACATCCATATGGACATCCCCTATTAGTTTCCCATCCTGCTATCCAGTTTACATCATTGACCTTTTCAACTAAATCCCATACAGTGTTTGTCAAATATGGTGATGGTAGCATATCTAAATCATCAATTCTTTCTTGCGGGGCTGTTCTAAAATCTTTAGTTTCAATACCCTTAACTTTTGAAAAATCCTTATCTTTGAGATATGCTGTAAAAATATTTTTTAAAATGTATTCTCCTTCACCATGTGCAATTATATCCACATACGGATGTTCAGAAAAAAACCCAGTTGATAGATCCGGTATTTGAGCCCCACCAAAAATAATAAGACATTGTGGATTAATTTTCTTTACTTCTTTTGCAAGATATTTGGTAATTTCCCAATTCCAAACATAGCATGAGCATAAAAGAATATCAGCATCTTGACATTGTTTAATGTATTCCTCTACTTTTGTTCTAAATACAAAACATTTTTCAAATTTAAATTCTTCATCAATTTTTTTCTCTGTTTTAACATAAGCAACCATAGATGAAATTCTACATGGAAAATGAATTTGATCACCATATTGAAAATTAAATTCTGAACTGTTAACTTTAATCATATTATAACTATTTAATATTTTAATTTAGTAAAAAACATTTCGTGTTTATTCCTCACTTTTACCTTTGTAGTAAAATCTTTTGAATGGTGCTTTAAACTCTGTTTTATTTTCTAGTGCCCAATTGAATGTATTTGTAAGACCTACATTCAAACTTACTTTTGGTTTCCATTTCAATAATTTTTTTGCCTTTTTATTATCACAATATAATCTATTTACGTCATAAGGACGTTCTCTACTTTCATCATATTTTATTTCAATTTTCTTTTTAGCAATTTTGGCAATCTTACCAACTAAATCTCTAATACTTGTTTCATTTCCGGAACCAACATTAATAATTTCACCATTCACATTTTTTGCATCAATAGAGCTAATTATTGCATTTGCAGTGTCTGAAACATATGTAAAATCACGTGTTGTATTCACATTTCCTAATGTTAATTGTTTATTTCCTTTTAATATTTGATTTATTACTTCTGGAATAATATATGGTTCTGTATATTTTGGTCCAAATGAATTAAATGGTCTTATGATAACTACTGGAAATCCATTTTCTTTATGTAGCGTAAATGCAACCCTATCTCCTGCAAGTTTACTTACTGCGTATGTAGAATGAGGTACTGTTGAATGATTTTCATCCATTGGGATGTATTGTGCAGAACCATAAACTTCGCTTGTAGAAATATGTATAAATTTTTGAGTTGAATTTGATTTAATAGCATTCCATAATAAATTGACACTACCAATTGCGTTAACATTGAAAAATTCAGCTGGATAATAATATGAATCTGGAATAAATGGTAAAGCAGCTAAATGAATAATTGCTTCTTGATCTTTAACTGCTTTTTTTACTATTTTTTCATCTACAATATCTCCTTTGATTATTTTTAATTTTTTTGATTTAATTGGCAAGTATTTTTTCTTTCCAGAAGAAAAATTATCAAGAACTGTTACATGGGCACCTTTTTCAATTAATTGTTGAACAACTTCAGAACCAATGAATCCTGCACCACCAGTGACTAAAACCATTTTATCTTGAAAATTATTTACCATCTTATACTCTCAAAAATTGATTGACACATTTTAATTGTTTCATTAATTAAAAAATGCACTATATTTTATGTTCACCTAATTTATCCACATAATATGGATAAGGCATTAGAAATAACATTTTTCCACCATTCTGAATATATTCTATTTCCCTTTTCAGAATTTCATCCTTAAAATTCCATGGAATTACTAACATTGCAGTTGGATTCATTTTTCTAGATTCATCCTCTGAAATTATTTTCATATTTGTTCCTAAAGTGAACAATCCAACTTTTTCAACATTTCTATCTGAAATATAAGGTAAAAGTTTATTGTCTATTCCACAAATTTGAAGTAAGACATTTCCTTTGGTTGACGCTCCTAAACCAATTACATTTCCTCCCTTGCTAAGTTCATTTTCAATAAATTCCTTAGATTTTAAAATAATTTTTTGAATATTCTTTTCATATAATTCATATGTTTTTTCATCTTCCAAATTCCATTTTTCTTCTTCATTCCATATTTGTTTAAACTGAGGAGTTTTATCTAAATTATTTTCTTTATGTGTAACCAGTATTCGTAAACTTCCACCATTAACAAAATTTGTAGATGCATCTATAATTGACAATCCATGTTTTTCCATTAAGTAATTGATAGATTTCAATGAATAATATTCTAAATGTTCATGCACAACATCATAAAAATTCATATCTCTAATCGTATCTAATAAATAACTAACTTGAATAACACATACACCATTTTTGTCTAAAACTTGTTTGATATCTTCTGCTGCAATATTTGGATTATCAAAGTCATAAAACATTGCTGTTGATGTAATCACTTTAATTTTTTTATTTTTAGTTGCATCTAAAACAACATCTTTAGAAAAATAATCATTCACAATTTTGATAGATTTATCAACATTACTCCAATCAATATTTTTTGCGGGTTCAACTGCAATCCTTTGTAAATTATCAGGATACATACTAATTGTCGTACAATCATTTGCACCTATATCCATAACATAATCATCAGAATTTAATTTTACATTTTCTAATGCATAATCAACAACTTCTTTAAGATCTTTTTTCATGGTGTCGTTAATTGCTGTACGATAAAAATAATTCGTATATAATAAACTTGGATTTACTGTTTCTTTTAACTGCACTAATCCACATTCTTTACACAAAACTAATGTTAATGGAATTTTTATTTTTGAAATTCTATCATCATTATTTTTGACAAATGTGGTTGCAATGTATTGAGGTTCTAATTTTAAAACATCTGATATATTTTCAGAAAAACAAATTCTACATTTGTGAATTAAGGTATAGTCAGTCATTTTAAATTAAAATTTAAATAACTATTAATATTTGTGTCTTAATTTTTTTAATTTTATTTTTTGTGCAATAGATACACCTAAAAACTGTTAAAATATTTTTTTTTTGATGAAATCAAAAGAATTTGGAACTATTAAAAAAAGTATTAAAACACATTTTGAAAATCAACCATTCCATCAATCAAAAGGGGTTCCACTAGCTTTTCCTCCATATGATTGGAAAGAAGTATGTAGTGCTCTTGAATCAATGCTTGATTTGAAAACTACAATGGGTAAAAAAGTATTAAATTTTGAAAAAAATTTTGCAAAATATATTGGTGTGAAACATGCAATTATGGTTAATTCGGGTTCATCTGCAAATCTATTAGCATTATCTTTACTTGCAAATCCATCTTTAGGTGCAAAAAAATTTTTACCAGGTGATGAAATTATTACCCCAGCCGTAACATGGTCTACAACTGTTTTCCCTATTTCAACTATTAATGCAATTCCTGTGTTTGTAGATGTTGATCCACATACATTCAACATAGATCCTGAAAAAATTGAACAAGCTATAACTAAAAAAACTAAAGCAATAATGCTTGTTCATCTTCTTGGATTTCCTTGTGATATGAAAAAAATTATTAAAATTGCTAAAAAATATAATTTAGAAATAATTGAAGATTGTTGTGAAGCTTTAGGAGCTAGTTATTGTAAGAAAAAAGTAGGTACTTTTGGTAAAGTTGCAACGTACAGTTTTTTTGCATCACATCATATAACAACAATGGAAGGAGGAATGCTTGTTACAAATGATTCAAATCTTTTTGAATTAGCAAAATCAATGAGATCCCATGGATGGGTAAGAGATCTTAAAGTTCAATCAAAGATTAAACATGATAATCCTCATTTAGATAGTCGATTTATATTTACAAATATGGGTTTTAATTTAAGGCCTACAGAAGTTCAGGGTGCATTTGGTATTTATCAATTAAAAAAATTAAATAAATTAATTAATTTTAGAATAAAAACTTCAAATTTTTGGAAAAAATCACTCTCAAAATATTCTAATTTTCTACAATTTCATCCAGATGAAAAAAATATTGTGAATTCAAATATGCTTTTCCCAATAACGGTAATTGAAAATAAGTTTTTTGATAAAAAAGAACTTGTATCGTTCCTTGAAAAACAAAATATTTCAACTAGACCGGTAATGACTGGAAATATAATAAAACAACCTATAATGAAACATATTAAACATAAAGTAATTTCTCCATTAAAAAATTCAAATGATGTAACCAAAAATTCTTTTCTCATTGGGAATCATCATATGATTAATAATGAAAAAAGAAAATATGTTGTAGATTCTATTACAAAATTTATGAATTCAAAAATAAACTAGATTTTAATTTATCAAGACTTGCTAATTTAATTAGTACATTTTTTGTTTGAAAATTTAGACTATTTATAGAACTGAAACTAAATGAGATTATGACTGATATTGTTGTTCCTATGGCTAGACCATCTTTTGATGTTGAAACTGAAAATGCAATGATTGATGTAATTAGAAGTGGTTGGTGGAGTCAAGGTAAAAAAACTGAAGAATTTGAAAATAAACTGAATAATTATTTTTCTTCTAATGTGGTAGTAGTAAATAATGGAACATCTGCTATTACTGCTGCACTATTAGCACATGGAATAAAATCGGGAGACAAAGTTATTGTTCCTGATTTTACTTTTGTTGCAACATCCTCTGCAGCAAAAATTATTGGAGCTCAAGTTTTAGTAGCCGATGTAGATGCTAACACTCTAAATATTTCACCAGAATCTATTGAGAATTTGATAAAAAAACATCCAGATGTAAAAGCTGTAATTGTTGTAGATATGGCAGGTATGCCACTTGATTTGGATCCAATTATTGAATTATCTAAACAACATAATTTTGTTTTAATTGAGGATGCTGCTCAAGCAATTGGTTCAGAATATAAGAATAGAAAAATAGGTTCTTTTGAACATACCACGACATTTAGTTTTACAGTGGCAAAAACAATTACTACAATTGAAGGTGGATGTATTGCAACAGGAGATAAAAAAATACTTGAAAAATTATTCCAATTAAGAAATTTTGGTCGTGCAGGAGATGGATTGTATGTACATAAATTGAATAGTGTAAATTTTAGATTTAATGATCTTCAAGCTGTATTGGGGATTAAACAACTTGAAAAAATTGATAAATTTATTGCTCAACGTATAAAAATTGCAGAAAGATATACAAAAGAAATTACATCTTTTTCTTTTCAATCGTCTCCAGATTATGCTACCACACATACACACATGTTATTCTTCCTATTTGCAGAAAATAAAAAATCAAAAGAAGATGCTATTTCATTTCTACGTTCCAATGGTATAGATGCTAGATTACCTTATTTACCATTACATAGACAACCATGTAATTCTGAAATATCAGATTCCATTTGCCCAAATGCAGATGAAATTTATGATCGTTCATTTACTTTACCAATTTTTAATAATATGACTACTAGTGAATGTAATTTAGTTATAGAAATGTGTAACAAAATATAATAATTTTACTTTATCATAGATATCTAAAAATACTCTTAAAAATTATTTTTGATATGATTAAATCAAATATAATTCCCAGATTAACAATTGGTTTACCTGTCTATAATGGAGAAAAACATATTCAAAAAAAATTGAACAATATTCTTTTGCAATCTTTTCAAGATTTTGAAATTATAATTTATGATAGTTCCAATGACACTACTCCTAAAATTTGTAAAAATTATCAAAAACAAGATTCAAGAATACAATACATTCATGAAAACAAACGTTCTGGTTGGATTCAAGCATTCTTGAATCTTATGAAAGAAGCTAAGTACGAATATTTTATTATTGCATCTGTTGATGATTTATGGTCAACTAATTTTTTAGAAGATTGTGTTAAAGAATTAGATGATCATCCCTCTGCAGTTTCTTCGCTAGGAACAATTGCAATAATAGAAAATCAAAATATTAAAAAACATGAAACTCATAATATTTGGAAAAAAATTTCAGAAATTTTTAAACAAAGATTGTTTCGTCATTCTTTTCAACCTTCTTTTGAATCTAAAGGTCCATTTAAAGAAAAAGCAAGAAAAATTTTACGTAATACATGGTACCGACACATTAATGGTGTGATCAGAAGTTCTGCATTACCTGCAAGTGTTATTAAAAAAGAAATGATTTTGTGGGATTGGGCATTTATTTTGAACTTGGCTAAATTGGGAGACTTACATTTTGCAAAAAATTCCCAATATTATGTCACTATGGGAGATACAACATCTCGTCAAGGAATTTTTATGTTATTTAAATCTCAAAATGCTCAATTAAATGAATATTTTTCCCCAGCATCAACTTTCACATTTTGGTGTATTCAAAAAATTGGCCTTACGTTCTTTTTAACTAACATAGATTATTTCATTTGGTTGAATTTTATTCATAATGTTGGAATTCTAAGTGGATTGTATCAAAAAGTATACCTTTTTTGCGCTAATATATTAAAAAAAGTCTTTTGAGAAATTTAGATTGATTTAGTTAGTCAACTTTATTCATATGGTTGGAATTTTATCACATATACAACAAATTAAAAAAAAGTAAGAAAGAGTGTACAAAGTTAAATAAACATCTTGGACGAGGATAATAATGAAAGCAGTGATTTTAGCTGGTGGATTGGGTACCCGAATTAGTGAAGAATCTCATCTAAGACCTAAACCAATGATCGAGATTGGCGGAATGCCCATTTTGTGGCATATAATGAAACATTATTCTACTTTTGGAGTAAAGGAATTTGTGATTTGTTTAGGTTACAAAGGATATATGGTAAAAGAATTTTTTGCAAATTATCATTTACACAGTTCAGATATTACAATAGATTTACAAAAAAATGAAATTTCTATCACAAACTCTACAACAGAGCCTTGGAAAGTAACACTTGTAGAAACTGGTGAAAATACCATGACTGGTGGTAGGATAAAAAAAATTCAAAAATACATCGATGAAACATTTTGTTTTACATATGGAGATGGTCTAAGTAATGTCAATATTTCTTCATTAATTCAATTTCATAATCAAAAAAAGAAAACTGTTACTTTAACTGCTGTTCAACCTCCAGGTAAATTTGGATCATTATTGTTAGAGGATTCTTCTGTTCAATCTTTTGTTGAAAAACCAAAAGGAGATAATTCTTGGATAAATGGAGGATTCTGTGTATCTGAAACAGATATTTTTGATTTGATTGAAGATGATTCTACAATTTTAGAAAAACAAACTTTGTCTACTTTAGCAAAACAAAATCAACTAAATGCATTCAAACATGATGGTTTTTGGCAATCTATGGATACGCTTAGAGATAAAAATTATTTGGAAAGCATATGGGCTAGTGGAAAGATTCCATGGAAAACTTGGTAACATGAAAAACCAAAATATTAAAAATGATTTTAAAAATAAAACCGTCCTTGTAACTGGACATACTGGATTTATTGGAACTTGGATGTCTTTATGGTTAAATTTAGTAGGTGCTAAAGTAATTGGTTATTCACTTAATCCAACTACAAAACCATCTATTTTTGAAACAATAGAACTTAAAAAGAAAATTACGCATGTAAATGGTGATATCACTAATTTTAAAAAATTACAACAAACAATCAAAACAAACAAACCAGAATTTGTATTTCATCTAGCCGCCCAAGCAATAGTGCGTGAATCATATGATCATCCATTGACAACATTTCAAACAAATGTAATGGGTACAGCAAATATTCTTGAAGCTATAAAAAATTCTTCAGTCAAATCTTGTATAATTATGACTAGTGACAAATGTTATGAGAATCTAGAACTTAATCGTGGATTTAAAGAATCAGATCCCATGGGAGGAAATGATCCTTACAGTGCAAGTAAAGGTGCTGCAGAATTAGTCACTACTGCATATCGCAATTCTTTTTTTAAAAATAATAAAACTGGAATTGCATCAGTTAGAGCTGGAAATGTAATTGGTGGCGGAGATTGGTCCAAAGATAGATTAATTCCTGATTGTTTTAGATCTCTTTATGAAAATAAAATAATTTCAATTAGAAATTCTGATGCAGTACGACCATGGCAATTTATTTTAGAACCAATATCTGGAATGCTTTCATTAGCTTTACATCTAAAAAAAAATCCAATTAAGTTTTCTGAACCTTGGAATTTTGGACCTACTTCAAGTAAAAGAATGAATGTTGAACAAATAGTTAAACAAATTATTCAACAGTGGGGTAAAGGAGAATATATAAAAAAATCTAATAAAAAAGATAAAGAATATCATGAATCTAAAATCTTGAGATTAAATTCAACAAAAGCAAACAAATCACTTAACTGGAACTCTGTTTATACAAATAATGAATCCCTTTTTGAAACAACTGAATGGTATAAACAATATTATGATAAAAATGACATGAAAGAATTTTCAATTAAGCAAATTCAGAAATATATGAATAAAATGGAGTAATTGATTAGATATGGATTTAACAAAAGATATTTTAGAAAATTCTCTAATTGATAATGATGAATCATCTAAAATTCGAAAAAATATTTTTGAATTAGTAGCAAAATATTCAAAAATATCTCATAAAAAAAAAGAATTTGTGCCTGGGAAAACCATGGTTCCAGTATCAGGTAAAGTATTTGATGAAACAGAACTACAATTTTTAATTTCATCTTCATTAGATTTTTGGCTTACATCAGATCGTTTTAATAATAAATTTGAAAAATTTTTATCTAAGTTTCTAAATTCTTCCTTTGTTCTTACAACAAATTCTGGCTCTTCTGCTAATTTATTAGCAATTAGTGCACTAAAATCTAAAGAACTTGGAAAAAGATCATTAAATGATGGAGATGAAGTGATTACAGTAGCTGCAGGATTTCCTACAACTGTAAATCCAATTATTCAAAATAATCTCATTCCTGTATTTGTTGATGTAAAACTTGGTTCGTATACTATTGATGAAACAAAAATTGAAAATGCAATTTCAAATAAAACTAAAGCAATAATGTTAGCACATACGTTGGGAAATCCATTTAATTTGAATCATATCAAAGAATTATGTAAAAAATATGATTTATGGTTAATTGAAGATTGTTGTGATGCATTGGGAACTACATATGAGGATAAACATGTGGGTTCATTTGGAGATATTGGTACACTAAGCTTCTTTCCTGCACATCATATTACTATGGGTGAAGGTGGTGCAGTTTTTACAGATAATCCATTACTTAAAAAAATTATTGAATCAATCCGAGATTGGGGTCGTGATTGTTTTTGTGCACCTGGAAAAAATAATACTTGTGGAAAAAGATTTGAATGGAAATTAGGAGAACTTCCAGAAGGTTATGATCATAAATATACATATTCACATTTAGGCTATAACCTAAAAATTACAGATATGCAAGCCGCTGTTGGATTAGGACAACTAACAAAACTTGATGAATTCATAAAAACTAGACAGGAAAATTTTTCATATCTCAAAAATGAACTAGAAAAGTTTGAAAAATATTTATTTTTACCTGAATCCACTCCTAAAAGTAATCCTTCATGGTTTGGTTTTCCAATAACTGTAAAAGAATCTGCCCCATTTTCAAAAAATGATCTTGTTAATTTTCTTGCTTCAAAATTAATTGATACGAGACCTTTATTTGCAGGAAATATCACAAAGCAGCCATATTTTAAAAACATCCCACATCGTATTGTAGAAAATCTTGAAAATACTAACTTGATTATGAATAATACATTTTGGATTGGAGTATTTCCAGGATTGACTCAAGAAATGCTACAATATGTTATTGAAGGATTTAAAAAATTTTTTAATACTTTTGAATAATTATGATAAAACGAACTGCTTTAATCACAGGATCTACTGGTGAGATTGGAAAGTCCATAGTTTCTTCACTAAAAGAAGATGTAAATGTAATTGCTCCTACTAGAAAAGAATTAGAACTTTCTTCAAATTCTTCTATAGAGAACTATGTCTCTTCATTAGATATTCCCATAGATATAATCATAAATTGTGCTGGAATTCATAAAGCTGGAAACTGTGAAAATTTATCTGCATATGATTTTCAAAATATTTTACAAATTAATCTTATTGCTCCTTTTCAAATAATTTCTGGTCTTGTGAAAGGAATGAAGGAAAGAAAATATGGACGTATTCTAAATATCAGTTCCATTTGGAGTATTGTTTCCAAAGAAAAAAGAAGTATTTATTCTGCTAGTAAATCGGGATTAGATGGTTTAACTAGAACTCTTGCTTTAGAACTTGCCTCCCATAATATTCTTGTAAATTCTATTGCTCCGGGATATGTTGATACTAAAATGATTAGGTTGTATAATTCTGAAAAGGAATTAGAAATAATTAAAGAAATTATACCCTTGGGCAGATTTGCTAAACCCAACGAAATTGGTGAACTTGCAAAATTCATGTGTTCAGAAAAAAATTCATACATTACAGGACAAATAATTCCAATAGATGGAGGATATTTAACAAAATAACGCCTTTTAACATTTTTTGATTTATCCAAATCTTTTAAACTCTGAATAAACAAAAGATTTTATTGAAAAAGCGAAATAAATTAATTTTAACTGCAGGTCCATCAATAACTGAAAAAGAAATTTCGTATGTTCATGATGCTATTCAAAATGGTTGGAATGATCATTGGAATGATTATATAATTAAATTTGAAAATAAGTTTGCTGAATATCTTGGGGTAAAACATGCATTAACTACAAGCAGTTGTACAGGCGCAATGCATCTAGGATTGAAGTCTATGGGATTACAATTAGGTGATGAAGTAATTATTCCTGAAATAACATGGGTTGCTACTGCTTCTGCTGTTACATATGTAAATGCAAATCCTGTCTTTGTTGATATAGATCCTGAAACTTGGTGTATTGATCCAAAATCTATTCAAAATTCAATTACTTCAAAAACTAAAGCAATCATGCCTGTTCATCTTTATGGTCATCCTGCAGATATGGAAAAAATTTATGAAATTGCAAATGAACATAATTTATTAATTTTTGAAGATGCAGCACAATCTATTGGAACTACATATAAGAATAAAAAAACAGGAAGTTTTGGAAATGCATCTGCATTTAGTTTTCAAGGCGCAAAAATCCTTAGTACGGGGGAAGGTGGTATGTTTCTCAGTAATGATACTGAATTATATGAAAAAGTATCTAAATTAGGCGATCATGGTAGGAGTTTAACAAAATCTCTTTGGAATGATGAAATTGGTTTCAAATACAAAATGTCAAATTTACAAGCTGCAATGGGATTAGCACAGTTAGAAAGAATTGAAGAATTAATAGAAAAAAAGAGAAAGATATACACTTGGTATTCTGAAAGATTGAATTCAATTCCTGAAATTACTCTTAACATTGAAAAAGATAATTGCAGAAATATTTTTTGGATGACCACTATTGTACTAGGGGAAAAAGTAACTCTTTCTCGTGATGAGTTCATGAAAAAATTAAGACAGTGGAATATTGATAGTAGACCTGTTTTTTACCCTATTAGTCATATGCCCATGTTTGAAACTAAACATAATCCAAATGCTGAATTTTTCTCTAACAATGGAATTAATTTACCTTCAGGACATAATTTGATTGAAGAGGATATTAATTATATCTGTGAAGTTATACAAAAAATACTGTTGGAATGTAGATGAAATTGAATAATAAAATAGATGAATTTGAAAATATTTCAAAAAAAATTAGAAAGCATATTTTGCAAATGACATTATATTCAAAAAGTTCACACATTGGTGCTGCATTATCAATAGTAGAAATTTTGGTAGCTTTGTATTTTAAAATTATTAAAACAGATCCATCTAATACAAGTTTTAACCGTGATAGATTTGTATTAAGTAAAGCACATGCAAGTGCTGCATTATATGCAGTCTTGGCTGAAAAAGGGTATTTTCCTAAATCCTATTTAGATAAATATTATGTAAATGATGGAATTTTACCAGGGCATTTAGATAGATTTTCTGCACCAGGTATAGAATTTTCAGCAGGATCTTTGGGTCATGGTTTTTCTGCAGCTATTGGAATGGCTTTAGGAATCAAATCTTCTCCTTCTAGTAATGTTTACACATTAATTGGGGATGGAGAATCTAATGAAGGAAGTATTTGGGAAGGGGCAATGTTAGCTTCACATTTATCATTGAATAATTTAACTGCGATTTTAGATTATAATAAAATTCAAAGTTTTGGTAGAACAAATGATGTAATTAATCAAGAGCCAATTGCAAAACGATGGGATTCTTTTGGTTGGCATGTTATTGAAATAAATGGTCATAGTTTTGAGGAATTACTAAATGCATTTGGAGTAAAAACAGCCAAACCAAAAATGATCATTGCTCATACAGTTAAAGGAAAAGGGATTTCTTTTATGGAAAATAAACTTGAATGGCATTATAAATCTCCAAATCAAGAACAATATGAAATAGCATTAAAAGAATTAGGAGAAATAAAATGAGAACCACTTTTGTAAAAACTTTAATTGAATTAGCAAGAAAAGATGAAAGAATATTTCTTTTAACTCCTGATATGGGATATTCTGTTTTAGAGCCATTTCGAGATGAATTTCCTAATCGTTTTCTAAACACTGGGATTGCAGAACAAAATACTATTGGAGTAGCTGCAGGTTTATCATTAACGGGTAAAATTGTTTATGTGTACAGTATAATCCCGTTTGTTACAATGCGTTGTTTTGAACAAGTTCGATTAGACTTGGCATATAATGAAACTAATGTTAAACTTGTAGGGATTGGGGCAGGAATGACTTATGGTCCATTGGGTCCATCACATCATGGGATTGAAGACATAGCAATTATGCGAGCAATTCCTAACATGACTGTATTATGTCCTGGAGATCCAATTGAAACATCTGAGTTAATTAAACGAAGTTATGAAAATATAGGACCAATGTATATTCGACTAGGCAAAAATGGAGAACCCAACATTCATTCAGATAATACGAGAATTGAAATTGGAAAATCTATACAAATAACAAGTGGAAAAGATCTAGCATTAATTTCAACTAGTAATACTTTGGAATTGGCAAAACAATGGGTTGAAGAATGGAAGAAAGAGGGAATTAATGTTATGCTAATCAGTATGCCTAGTATCAAACCATTTGATAAAGACTGTATAGATAAATTAATTGTAAAAAAAATTCCTATTTTTACAATTGAAGAACATAACATTATAGGTGGTTTAGGAAGTGCTGTAGCAGAAATAATTGCAGAAAGTGGACAATCAATAAATTTTAAAAGAATTGGAATTAATGATACATTTTCACATCATGTTGGAAATCATAATAATCAAAGAGAGAAATTTGGATTATTGAAAAAACCAAATTTTTCTAATAAATAAATTTCAATATAATTTGCTTTATAATTTAATTATGTATGATACATTTGTAATGTATTAAAATTATTACTTAATCATTAACATTTGAAGTAATATACAAATAGATAGATTATAGATAAAAAGAGTTTATGGAAAAATGTTATCAAGTTGGAAAGAAATCATATCATTTAATTCATAAAAAATATGATGATGATTTATTTAAAACAAATGTATATGAATTATTAGAATGTACTAAAAATAATGTAGAAAAAAAATCAGAACAAGAACTTAAACAAGATTTAAAAAAAATTAATTTTTGTACGTTTAGAGGAGAGCATAATTCTAATATGATAAATTTATTAGAAAAAAATAATTTTTATTATGTTGATAATTTTCTAATTGTTCAAACTAGCAGATTAGATTTTAAATATATTAATAATAAAATTTCAATTAAAATAGAACTTGTCAGAGGAGAACCATCTGAAAAACAAAAAGATGAGATTCTTAAAATTGAAAAAAATGTATTTGATTATTCTACATTTCAAAATGATTTTAGAATCAATCCAGAGATATCTTCAAAACGTAATTGTCTTAGAGTAAAATCATATTTTAAAGATAAAAATCATATTATTTTTCTAGCAAAAGATCCAAAAAATGAAGATAAGATTATAGGATTTTTACAATTTATTTTATCTGATATTGATTTAGAATGTGTGAATGGAGCAGTTATTTCTAATTCACAAGGTTTTCTTTATGGTCCTGTTCTTTACTCATATGCATTTAATTTTATTTTTAAAAATTTCCCTCAAGTGAATACAATTTTTGGCGGATGTAGTTTGACAAATACAAGAGTATTACGATTATTTCAGAAACTAAATTTCAAAATAATTCATAAAGAAGTACACTTTAGAAAAATTGACATAGAAAATGATGCTGTATCTAAAAATTATGAATATCAGTAAGGGTGTAATAATAATTGAATAATCAAAAATCAATTGTTAATTTAGTATATGCTGTGATAGATGAGGTAAATATGGATCTTCCAAGCACACAAAAACTAAAAAAATCTCTAGATACTCAGTTATATGGAGATAAAAGTGAAATTGATTCATTATCTTTAGTCAATGTTGTTGTTTTAACAGAACAGAAAATTGAAGATGAGTTTAATATTACAATTAATCTTGCAGATGAAAAAGCCATGTCTCAAAAAAATAGTCCATTTAGAACAATAGAAACATTTGTAGAATATATTGAAAAAAGTGTTAATGAGAAATGAATAAAAAACCTGTAATGCTCATCACTGGAACAAGCCGAGGAATTGGAAAATATCTAACTGAACATTATACAAAAAAATTCATTGTAATTGGATGTAGTAGAAAAGAATCAGATTACTCTTCATCAAATTATGTACATTTCTGTATGGATGTATCAGATGAAAAAAAGGTAAAAGAAATTTTTAATTTTATTAGAAAAAAATATGGACGATTAGATTATTTGATCAACAATGCAGGAAAAGGTTCAATGAATCATTCTCTGTTGATGCCAGTAGGAATTGCCAAAGATATTTTAGAAACGAATGTACTTGGAACATTTCTGTTTAGTAGAGAAGCTGCAAAGATTATGAAAAATAAAAAATTTGGAAGAATTGTAAATTTTGTAAGTTTTGCAATTCCCTTTAAGCTAGAAGGTGAAGCAGTATATGCTGCATCAAAAGCAGCTATAGTATCTTTAACACATGTATTAAGTCGTGAATATGCTGATTTTGGAATTACTGTAAATGCCGTTGCTCCTCCTGCAACTCAAACAGATTTAATCAAAGGAGTTCCAGATGAAAAAATGAAATTGTTACTAAAAAGACAGGCAATACATCGTTATGGACATCCAAATGAAATTGCTCATATAATAGATTTTTTAATTGATGAGAGAAATGAAATGGTCACAGGACAAATAATCTACATGGGTGGAGTGTAATGCATATTGATTTCTTTTTAAGTCAATTTAAAAAAACACTCGATAATGATGCTATAATTTGGAATGATACCCATTATTCTTATAATTGGTTAGTAGAACATATTGAAAAATGGAGTAAAAAACTAAAGAGTAATGGAATTAATGCCAGCAGTGTTGTAGCTATTGATGGAATATTTTCTCCAAATACAGTAGCTATGTTATTTGCTCTAGTAGAAATGCAATGTATTATTATTCCATTATATAAAATAAATATAAAAAAATCAAATGAACTTTTTGATATATGCATGATAGATTTTTTTATCGTCATAAGAAAGAATGTTAAAATTAAATCAATTAAATCTAATAAGAAAAAATATAATAAATTCTATGATTGTTTAAAAAAACAAAAACATCCAGGATTAGTTCTTTTATCATCTGGTAGTTCTGGACGTCCTAAAGCTGCAGTACATGATTTTATCTCATTACTAGAAAAATTTAAAACAAAACGAAATTCACTAAGAACGATTAATTTCCTTCAATTTGATCATTGGGGTGGATTAAATACTAT
>Ga0315316_10001415_pt1 | contig 16755 bp, 18 predicted proteins | sample M160m3416metaG_FD_203702 | JGI IMG/M metagenome (GOLD analysis project Ga0315316, IMG submission 203702) | Ammonia-oxidizing marine archaeal communities from Monterey Bay, California, United States - M1 60m 3416 | ecosystem: Environmental > Aquatic > Marine > Intertidal zone | place: USA... | reverse complement strand
GAAGAAAATAAACAAGCAATGGAGAGCGCAATTCAAACACTAAATCAACTAGCAACTAGCCATTCTACACCAAAAAATTTTAAGAAAACAATTGCAGATTTGATTATAGAGTTACAGACAGAAGAAGATTCAATATCAGTAAGAGCAGCCAATGCAATTAGTAGTTTAGACGATATTACACAAGATCCAAATGTACCTTCATTTGTGAGAACCACCCTATGGCAAGCAGTATCAGTTTTAGAGAGCATAAGAGAATAAATTCCCTTAAAACTTTGACAGTACATTGAAAATCGAAGAGTATCTATCCACATTACCAAAATCCATCATATCAGGTGAGGAGATTCAAATTCCTCCAGATACAATAAGAGAGATTTTTAGATTTATGAATTTAGAAAAAAATGATATATTCTATCACCTAGGATGTGGAGATGGAACAAGTCTTGCAATTGCAAGACAAGAATTTGATGTGAAAAATGTAATTGGGATAGATAATTCAAAGAAAATGATTAATGCTGCAAAAGAAATGATTAATGAAAAAAATATTTCTAATATCAAGGTAGTTGAACAAGATGTACGTCAAGCAGAGTTTAATGATGCAGATGTAATTTTATGTTGGTTTATGGATGCAGTAATTTTAGAAGATCTGATTGAAAAATTTAAGAAATTAAAAAACGATGTTAGAATAATTACAATTTGGGCACCTTTACCAGGATGTTTACCACAAAGAGTTGAATTTCCATATATCATGAATAAAACTCCATTAAAGGAGACAGATGATTTGAAAAAACAATTGATGGCAGTATTTGATACAGACTGTATTGGATTTGTCACTGCATGGGAATATGCTGAGAGATATACAAAAGCAATTGGAAGAGATAATCCAGAAAACGATAGATTTCTTGTTATAATTCAAGCATTAACAATTTGGATAAATGCAAAAAATCTTGGAGTTGCCTGTGGAGAAGAAATACCAGATTCAATCAAATCATACATTGCAATTCTCAAGGAATATTTTGGAATTGAAGTTGAGCACTTGTTAAAATAACCAAGTCAACCTTTTATTTACAAAAATCAAGTATTATCATGGAAGAGAGAATAAACATCAATGTATCAGCAACAGAGTATGATAAAACTAGTAAAGAAATCGGCAAAGTACTCGGAAGAATGGAAGAGATGGTTCATGGACAAGACGATTTTGTTATTACAGATTCAGAATTTGCATTTGGTTGGCATTTCTTTATAGTTTCGATAAATAGAGAAATGATTATTAAATTAGCAGATATGATGGGAGAACAATTTAATAAATATAAAGGAAAAGGGTTGGACAAAAAATTCATTTCATTATTATCTGAAAAGATGGATGGAAAAGATCTAAAAATAAAATTTGCCATAAAAGAAGAAATGGAATCAAGTAAGTTTGGAATTTTTTAGAATTAAAAAAATTGATAATATTTTTTAAATTGGTTATTATGTTTCAATAACAAATCCATGTCTCCATAGTAATTCAATTGGAGTTCGTTTAATTGTTTGACTTTTCCCAATTGATGAAGTTCCAAAAATATTTAGTTTATCCTGAACAAATTTATATTGTTGTTGATTTAATCTGAAAATCATTTTTGTGGGTTGTTCTAATCTAAATAAATTTAGGTTTTCATCTTTTGTTGATTTTAACCATTTTTCTATATCATAATGAAATGAAAATTCTGGATTAGTCTCTAGACGATTGTTACCAAGTGGATTAAATGATAAACCACGACAAAAGTTTGAAACAGATTCAAATTTTTGAAGCGTTTCAGGAGTCAGAGAATTATTTTTTTCCAATAATTCTTTTGCTGTTTGAAGAATATGATCACACCATTCATTCATAAATTCTCCAACCATCATAGCATTATAATGAAGTAAAACGTTGAGACCGTCATGGCCGTCTAATAGTTTTTGATAATTTTTTTCATTCTGATAATGAGCAATTATATCTTCAGGAGAATCCCAAAGTTCATTTTTTGTTGACGCTTCAAATAATTTAAATACATTTTGTACGTTTTTTGATGAGTTTTTTATATTTAGATTAGAATAAAGGAATAATTCAAAAACATCAATATTATTTTCTCTAAGAAATTTTAAAATAGGATCATAAACTATGCCAGCATTAGTAATATACATTGCAAAAGAAATTAATCGAAGTTTAACATATTCATCAAAAGAAAGAGTGTTAGAACCAACAATTACCTCTTCTATTTCTAGAATTTTTTTTCCATTTTTCAGTTTAACAAAATCTCTAGGTAAAATTCTAAATTTAGTTTTAAAATTCCATTTTTTACGTTCCTGTGGAGTATTCATTTCAGCTCCATCTAGCATCATACAAGTATAAACAACAATATTATCCATTTTTGCTTTGATTAATTTTCTAATTGTTTCAATATGTGTTTCATAACTTTCACCCGGAAGTCCCAAGATAACTTCAGATTGAGTACGAAGATCTGATTGTTTGATAACAGGTGCTAATGCCATAGTATGTTCAAGACTAATATTTGAACGCTTGATATTTGCTAATACTTGTTCATCCATAGATTGAACCGACATCCATAGTCGTAGTGCACCATTTAGTCGTTTTATAGCCTGAATAATTCTTTCTTTAGAATTTTTACCAGTGGTAGCTTGGATTTGTTTTGGAAAATCATATTGTGTTTGTAATTCAGATATATAATCACAAATTTCAAGATCGCGTGGAATCATACCAAAATTTAGATCACTAATGAACATACTCTTTGTTGTTTCAGGTACATGTTGTGCCATGTAGAGTAACTCAGATTTTACACGTTCGAAGCTAAAATTATTTACTTTACTTACAGATGAGTTTCCATCAACACAATATGTACATAAAAATGGACATCCTCTGTTAGTTTGTAACATTGGACTAAGTTTTCCATCAAAAAATTTATCCATCATTCCATTCAAATAAGGCGATGGTATTTCATCAAGAGTTTTTGTTCGTATTTGTGGAATAGAAGTTTTTATTTTTCCATCAAAATCACGTATAACACAACCATCAATAGTTGATTTTGAAAGATTTGAAGATATGTTTTCAGAAATATTTTCAGAAATAATTTTTTCTATAATATTTGAAAAACCAATTTCACCTTCTATAGGAATATAGATATCAAATTCTTTATTTTTATCCATGAATTGTTTTTGTGATGGAAAATCTAATGGAAAATTTGGTCCACCAAAAATACATAATCCATTTTCATTTTGTTTTTTGAAAATATTGAACATTTCTAGACCAATTCTATGATTCCATGCATAATTACTAAGACCTAAGATATCTGGCGGTCGCGATAAAATTGAATTTTCTAGATCTGAAATATACTTAAAAAGTGTGATTTCAACAATGTCGCCAAACTGTTTCTTGCAGTATGAAGCAATGTATCCAATATTCAAAGGAAATGCTTCAGTTGATAAGGCAACTGTATCGTATGTTAGATCACCGAGATAAATTCTTAAGGGATTTTCTTTTGAATACATGATTATAATTTTTTAAGTTTGTTTAAATATATTTTTAAGAATTTCTTAATAAGTAAAATGGGCCTCTGGGGGGAATCGAACACCCATCCGGGGATCCACAATCCCCTATCCTAACCATTGGACGACAGAGGCCACAAAGAAACTAAATTTTTTGTCGTATTAATCTTATAGCTATCATCCAACAATAAGACTATTTTTTGAATTTTCCTTTAATTCTTTTTAATTTAGATGAACCAAATGGCAAAATTCGGTATTGCTTTGTCCATCTAAATGTAATAATTGATGACAAAGCAGTGGCAAATATTAATACAGGAATTACCCATACATAAGAAAATTCAAGATCAGGAATTCCAAATATTGTTGCTAATGTATTAGGAACCAATACTGCAGTTGCAGCTACAGTTAACCAAACTATTAGTTTTGTTAATTGATTTGTAGATTCTGTTTGTATTACAGTGATACCAGTAGAAATAATTTCCATTACATTTTCTGCCATCTGAATTTGTCTATCTAGAGTTGCAAGAACAACTTCAAATTTTTCTAATATGTCATCATCATCAGTCAACATATCAGGATCACCATACTTTAGATTTCTTACAGTATCATGTGTTGCCCATACAGCATTAAGAAATGACAAAAGTGAACGTTTCATGTTAGATAATTCAGTAGATAAATCTCGATGTATTTGGCGTGAACCTGCAAGATCAATTTCAATCTGTTCTGCACGCTCTACAATTGTTCTAAGAGCAGAAAAATTTGTTTCACTAACTTCGTCAAGTAATCTAAAAAGTAACATTGTTTGTCTTTCTGCCCAATCCTCAGGAGTTTGGGGAAGTTTTCTCATTAGAGAACTAGAATAATTATATAATTTTGTAATTTTTCCACCATAATCATCATGTATTGTAACAATAAGATCTTTTTTTATAAAAATTAAACATGGTGAAGTTTGAGTTCTATTTTCACCTGTAAAGATGAATGGAACCATGAGTCCCAAAGTGTCACCTACATCTTCATATTCAGTGAGGTAACCAGAAAGTAACTTACTAGAATCCATATTAATATTTAATTTTTCAAGAATTTTTGGAGTTTCACTTACAATATCATCTACCACACATTCTATCCAAGTGAGATTACCAAGTGAAACGTGTTCTGTTGCTTCATCTAGACTAGCACTTTCTCTTTTGAATGGAACTCCTTGTTCCTCAATTCCTGCAATACTTACTGTCTTGAGCATGGCTGAAACACTTTTTTCATCTATATACACTTTTTTTTTGGTTGTTTAAGGAAATGCATGATTTAAGTAAAACAGAGGTAAAAAAAAGTCATGAGTTGTTCAGGAGAGATTGTTGATAAAGAAGATGGACTCATTCAGATTAAATCAAGTATTTCAGAACAATTGAAAAATGCAAAATATGGAGTATCAGATCATTCTACTGTAGAGATTTGTCATTGGACAAAAAAATCTTTTAGAAATGAGGGAAGTTGTTATAAGCACAAGTTTTACGGAATTAGTACTCATCAATGTATGGAATTCTCACCAGCTGGAATGCATTGTGAAAATAGATGTGTCTACTGTTGGAGACCAATGGAATTTTATGATTCAATGAAAATGGATGCAGAAAGAGTGGCAGAACCAAAAGATATTATGTCAAAGTTGATGGAAGAGAGAAGAAAGTTAATCGTAGGTCATTTTGGTGATCCAAAACAAGACAAGCAGAAAATAGAAGAATCACTTACTCCTAGTCATTATGCAATATCATTATCAGGAGAACCAACTATGTATCCAAAATTACCTGATTTGATAAAATATCTAAAATCATTAGAAGCCACAAAATCAATATTCCTAGTAACAAATGGTCAAGAACCAGAAATGATTCAAAGACTTGCAGATGAAGATGCATTACCAACACAGCTATATCTTTCAACAAATGCAGCAGATTATGATTCGTTTCTTAAAATTAACAGACCAAAGTATGATGATTCATGGGAAAGATGGAATAAAACTTTAGAGATGCTTGCAGATTTGGATACAAGAACAGTGTTACGAGTTACATTAATCAAAAACTGGAATGATTCTGGAAAAATGATATCTGGTTTTAGATCAATATTTGAAAAATCAAATGCCCATTTTGTAGAGTTAAAATCATATATGCATATTGGACGTTCAACTAATCGTTTAGAATATGAAAATATGGTTGAAATGGATGATGTGAGAAAGTTTTCAGATCAAATCGCAGATAAATCAGATAGATTTGAGATAATGGATGAAAGTGAAATATCAAGAATAGTAGTATTACAAAATAAGAAAAGGTTTACAGACCGCTATCTAACTGCGTATGCATAAACCAATCTGAGAATTTTTTTAGAGATGCAGAACGATGAGAAAATTTATCTTTATCAGAAACATTTGCGAATGTTTTTGACTCTCCATCAGGAATGAATATTGGATCATATCCCCAACCGCCTTCTTCAATAGATAATGAAATTTTTCCAAGTATGCTAGATTCAAACAATCGAATATCATCAACTCCATTACAATAAGCAATAATTGCTACAAATTTTGCATTTCTTGATTCAATTTTTTCTAATAAACTCATAATTCCTTTATTCCCAATTGTGTCATAAGCATATGACGAATATGGACCAGGAAATCCATTAAGTGAATCAATGAAAAGACCGTCATCTTCAATAATTACAGGTTTTTGAACTTTAGAATAAGCATCCAATGCTTTTCGTGTTGCAATTTCACTAAGAGAATTAGACTGAATTTCTTCAAGTGTTGTTTTAAACAGACTAATATCTAGTCCTAAATTTGATAGAATTCTTTGTGCTTCTGTAAATTTATGAGTATTTGATGATACAAAAAATAATTCAGACGACTGTTGCATATCTACCTCGACTTTCAATTACAGCAACTAATTCAAGAATCTTTTTACAGCGTTTTGTTCCAACAGAATTTTCATATCCAGAGATAAAATTTTTCCATGATTTTTCCATCACACTAGCATGAGCACTATTCAAAATTTCTTTAAACAGACGTAGATCAACTGCATGATCATCAGGTTTTTCAGTTCTATTTGCCAATCCAAAATCAATGAGAAATAGATTTTTTTTAGTCAGTATGAAATTCGAAGTTGTGAGATCACCATGCATTATACCATTTGTATGAAGTTTACCAACAATTTTTCCTATTTGTAAGCAGGTTTTAGGAATAAATTTTTCATCCATATCACGAATTAATTTTCCATTCACATACTGCATGTATATTGAGAATTTTTTATAATCTACAAAATGAATTAATGGCGTTGAGATACCAAAAGATTTTACATCAGATAACAACTGTGCCTCTCTAATTGTTCTTTGTTTTCTAATTCTGGCATCTAATAATGGATTTCTATATTTTTTCTCTTTTCTAATTTTTAAAATTGATTTTTTTCCATTCCATGAGGAAAGATATACATCAGCCTCAGCGCCTTTTTTAAGGATCTTCATTAAGATTATAACCAATTCTTGTAATTAATAGATATAATGATGCTGAATTATAATGCACCACTCTATAGACCGCCGTCAGAAGCTAATTCATTAATTTTTCAAGTTACACTCGGTTGTTCGTTTAACGAATGTTCATTTTGTGATATGTATAGATCAAAAGAATATTCTGAAAGGACATGGGATGAGGTGAAAGCAGAAATTGACATGATGGCAAAAATCATGCCAGATACACAAAGAGTATTTTTGGCAGATGGTGACGCAATTAATTTATCAACAGAATATATGATAAATATTCTAAAATATATCCGAGAAAAATTTTCTTCAATTGAGAGAATTTCATGTTATGCGATGCCTATGAATTTGTTGAAAAAAACTCCCCAAGAATTACAAGAACTACGTGAGGCAGGATTAGATATGCTATATCTTGGAATAGAGAGTGGTTCAGATATTGTATTGAAAAAAGTTACAAAAGGTGCAACATCGAAAACCATAATCAAAGCATGTAATAAAGCAAAAGATGTTGGATTCAAACTATCATGTATGGTAATTTTAGGGTTAGGAGGAAAAAAATATTCAAAAGAAAATGCAATAGAAACTGGAAAAGTAATCAGCGCATCAAAACCAGATTTTGTGGGTGCATTAACATTGTATTTAGAAAATGGAATAAAAGATGAATTCATCACAAAATGGGGCGGGGAATTTGTCAAAATAGATGATAATGAATCGCTAGAAGAACTAGAATTACTTATTTCAAATATTAATGCAGAAAATCAGATAGTTTTTCGCGCAAATCATGGTTCAAATGCATATAATATTGCAGGAACATTTCCTCAAGATAAAAATGAGATGCTTGAAAAAATTGGTTGGCTAAATAACCATCCTGAAAATGTAAGACCACAAGGATTAAGAGGGTTTTAGAATTAAATTTTATTTAATAATTCTTTGACGTTATCAGGTAATTCAGGTAATTCAGTATGACTAGTATTATTTTGAATTATTTCAGGACCTATTCTTCTAACTTTCTGAGTACCTATCAAAGTATCCAAACTTCTTTGGATATCTTTTTCAGGTAAAATAGAAGAAAGTTTTGAAATTAGTTCTTCCTCATTTTCATATTTTTCAATGGAGTGTTGAACTAGAGTCATTTTATCATTCATAGAAAGTTCTGACATCGTATTTTTTATAATTTTGTCGAATTAAAAAATATTCGGTAGTGGGCCCGCGGTGATTTGAACACCGGATCTTCGCCATGTAAAGGCGACGTCATAACCGAGCTAGACTACGAGCCCGCCAAAAAGTTCTTCGTTAAAATCCATTTAAATCTTTGACAAGAAAGAGTAATCAGAATATGACAGAAATTGTGTTTTTTTGTAGTCCAATAGGATTGGGACATGCAACAAGAGATCTAGCCATAATTAATGAATTAAAACTAGAATCTTGTAAAATTTATTCTGGTAGTTCAGCCATAGAATTTTTTCAAAAAAATAATATTCAAGCATATGATGTTTATTCACCTCCAAAATTCGAGATACGAAACGGGAAATTAGAAAAATCTTTGAAATGGCTTTGGGATTACTACAAATATTATAAAAAATGCAAAGAAATTTCAAATCAGATCATCAATAATGAAAAACCAAATTTTATTATTAGTGATGAAGATTTTGCATCAATCGCAATAGCACAAGAAAAAGGAATTTCAAATATAATCATCACAGATATTCTTGAAACAAAATTCACTAGTGGATTTGGAGGGATGATTGAAAAAAGGATGAATAAAACAATGCAAGAAATGTTGAACAAATCTAATAGAGTCATAATTCCAGAATTAGGAATAAATCAAGACAACATAATCCGAACAGGTCCCATTGTAAGAAAAATACAAAAAAATCGTGATGTAATTAGAAAAGATTTAGGTTTTAAAAAGAAAACAATTGTTCTTAGTGTGGGAGGTACCGAAGCAGGAATATTTTTAATTAAACAAACAATTCATGCAGTAAAAAAAATTCAATTAGATATTGATTTAGTTTTAATTACAGGACCAAAAATCAAAGAAGAATTTGGAAGTAATTTAAGAAATTTAGGATTTGTTGAAAATCTTCATGAGATAATTTTTGCAGCTGATCTAGTAATTTCTCTTGCAGGAAAATCAACAATTGATGAATCAATTGTTTATGGAACACCAGGAATTTTTATACCAATAAAAGATCATTTTGAACAAGAAGATAATGCAAAAGTAATGGGATTTAGTTTTGAGGATATTTTTAATCTGGAGAATCTTATTAGAGAAAAACTCAACAAGAATAGAAATGAACAACAGGATAATGGAGTTGATTTAGCAGGCATGGAAATTTCAAAGATTCTTTTAAATAAAAATAACGATTAATACCGCAATAATATTTTGAATTAATCATGAATAAACTAACAATTGTGAAATTTGGAGGAAGTGCTATAGGAATTGACGGGGAGGGAATTCCTCAAATCATCAATAGAATTAAGGAGATTCAAAAAAATGGAAAACTAGTTGTAGTTTGTTCTGCACCACTCACAATAGTAGATGGTAAGAAAAAATCACTAACAGATGTAGTCTTAAACATAGGACAGAATGTGGTAAATGGAGATAATTTTAATTTTTCAGTTATTGAGAGAACATATTCAAAAATTCTGGAATATGTAAGTGATGAATCTAAAAATTTGTGTAAAGAAACAATAGATGAGTTTTTGAAAAATACAAAAGATGCGATTGACTTAGCATCATCTAAAAAACAGTTTTTTGATGAAATTCGTTCAAAAGCACTAGCATTTTCCGGAGAAGTCTTAATGTCGCATGTTTTGAATTTAATTTTGAGAAGTAATGGAATTAAATCAGATACAATTTCACTTGAAGATTGGCCAATAATTACAGATAACAATATTGAATCAACAAATTTTCTTTTCTCAGAATCAGTTTCAAGAATGGGTAAACTTGAGCAGATTTTAGACGAAAATGATGTAATCTCTATTGGAGGATTCATTGGGAAAACAAAAGATGGAATTATTACGACATATGAAAGAGGGGGGTCAGATAGAACTGCAGCCGATTTAGGAATTTTATTTCATAAAAAATATGATACAGTAATAGATCTTGAAAAAGACAGTTCTGTCGTTTCTGCAGATCCAAAAATTGTGAGAGATGAGCTAGAAGAAGTTAATGAATTATCATATAATGAAGCTAGATTGGCAGGAATGTTTGGTATGAAAATTGTGGATCCTATTGCAATTAAAGAAATTCTGGAAAATGGTATAGAAATTCCATTGATAATTACAAATATGAAATCACCAAAAATGATTACGAGAATTCAGAGAAAACCAGAAGATAAGAGTGGACATCCATTGAAGATTGTCACAGGTAAGAGAAACTGTGCAATATTACGAATAGAATCAGAAATGATTAGAGATTTACTAACGTCATTAGATAAAGATAAGAGATATAGTGAATTCATTATTCTCTCACCATTTACAAAAGATGGCATTGAGTTTAGTAGAATTTTATTTTTAGATGGGGATTATGTCAAAAGAAATGAGAAATATATTCTAAGTTTTGATGCACTTGCAACAATTGCATATGAAAGAGGCGTGGTTACATTAATCGGGGATGAAATGTGGAGAGTGCAACAGATTGCATCAAAAGCTAGTTCAAAGATAGGTGATGCAGGATTAAATATTTTAAACATGGATGCACAAGAAGAAACTTCAAGAATCATTATTGTGATAGAAGATGTCAGAGATAACGTTGCAAAGGCAATTGAATCAATACATTCTGAAAGATCAAAAATTAAATTTATTTAAAACCAGTTTGGCGCTAAAGGTCTTGTGACCAGTAGTGCCAAGGTGGGTTTGTTCTTGGACCATCGTCTAGAATTAGTCCGGCGTTACCCAAAACACGCTTAATCATACTGCGCATTTAGATTATTTAATATGATCTATGTATTGTATATTGATTCAGGCGTGATTGTTTAAATTACGAGATAAATTCCCCACGATATGAAAGAAACAGGTAAAATTTGGATGAATGAAAAATTTGTTCCTTTCAAAAATGCCAAAGTACATGTTTTAACACATGCATTACATTATTCAACATCAATCTTTGAAGGAATTAGATGTTATGATACGCCTAATGGTTCAGCAATTTTCCGACTACCAGAACATGTTGACAGATTTTTTAATTCTGCAAAGATGTATTCAATGAAAATGCCATATTCAAAGAAAAAAATTACTGATGCAATAGTAAATACTGTAAAAATAAATAAGCTGAAACAGTGTTACATTAGACCATTAGCATATTACGGATATGGAACAATGGGACTAACTCCAATTAATAACAATGTAGATGTTTCTATTTCATGTTGGGAATGGAAAATGGGTGAATCAAAGGCAGGGAAATTTTCAGGTGCAAAATGTAAAATTTCAAAATGGATAAGAATTGATTCAAAATCACAACCAATGCAAGCAAAATCAGCAGCAAATTATTCAAATGCCGCATTAGCAAGAATGGAAGCACTGAATGCAGGATATGATGAAGCAATAATGTTAAACAATAGAGGTCATGTTGCAGAAGGCAGTGCAGAAAATATTTTTGTTGTAAAGAATGGAAAAATTACCACTCCTCCATTAGATGCAGACATACTAAATGGTATAACTAGGGATACAGCAATCAAACTTCTCAAATCAAATAAAAACAAAGTTATTGAAAAAAATCTTAAAATTAATGATCTATTAAAAGCGGATGAGATATTTATGACAGGAACAGCTGCGGAAGTGAAATCCGTCACTAGAGTAAATAAAACAAAAATTGGAAATGGAAAAATTGGAGAATTTACAAAAGAATTACAAGATTTATTCATGGATACAGTTATGGATAAAAATAAAAAGTTCCATTCATGGTTGAAATTCATCTAAAATTAGATATATCTAAAAAATTCAGAGGATTCATGGAAGATTGTTCAGTTTCAGATAAGATTTCTGAGATTTGTTGGTTTTGTAAAAAAGGAAGACATGAGGAATGTATGAAACAAATTCCAGTCAATGCAAAATCAGATGGACCACATGAATGTACATTTGATACAAAATTTGTTATGTGTAAATGCGACCATAAGGAGTCAGATTAGATTGAGATATGATGAAGAGTTTTGGAATAAATATGCAGATGAAAATGAATCTCGCAATAATGATGAATTTACAAAATTTTTGACAAATCTTGTAAGATCATTACATTGTACAAGTGTTTTAGAGATTGGGTGTGGGACAGGAATTGATTTAAGAAAATTTGATGATTCATTTGAAATACATGGAATTGATTTAAACAAACATGCATTAGAATTAGCAAGAAAAAACATCCCTAAGACTAAATTTTATGAAGAGAGTATTACAAAATTACCTTTTGAAGATTCTTCTATCGACTTTGTATTTACACATAAATTACTAAATTATCTAGATGACGAGACAGTAGATAAAGGTGTTAGTGAGATGTTTAGAGTAACAAAAAAGTATATTTTGAATTGTGAGTTATTTGGGGAAACAGAAGAAAAGATTGATGATGAGATGACATACAGAAATATGCTCAAAAGATGGCTAGACTACAAAGTGAGAGTTGTAAGTAATGTCAATATGCATGAAGAGATTGAACCAGAACAGGTAAGATTCACTTTATTGAGAAAATTATAAGTGTACTTTATTTTTGATTAATTTTAATTGGATTACGCCACAATTTTGATTCAGGTACAACTTTTATCACTTGACTTTTTCCAGATGCGGAATTTCCAAATATATTCAAGTTATCTTCAACAAGATTAAATTGTTCATCAGATAATTTGAACTTAAGTTCAATTTTTTGAATATTTTTAAAAGTACTTAGAGAAGAAGATATTCCAGAGTTCATCCATTCAATCATATCATATTGAAAAAGGAATTTTGGATCGGTATTCATACGATCTTCACCTAGAATATTGTAACCTAATCCTCTACAATAATCAGCTACAGAATAAAATTGTTCTAAAGTTTGTTGATCATTTTTATTATTTTCATTTAAGAATGTTTCAGAAATTTGCAAGACAAATTCAGTCCATTCTGACAAATAATTTGATAATACTAATGCATGATAGTAATAAATTAGATTTTGTCCTTCATTACCAGATAATAACTTTTGATAATTTTCCTCTTTTTGGTAGTTTTCCTCAATTTCTTCAGGGGAATTCCATAATTCATTAACACTGCTATTTTCAAATTGTTGGAATAATTCTGTTAATTTAATAGATGCAGTGTTTTTATTTTTAAGAATTTTGAACAATAAATCAAAAATATTGATGTTTTGTTCTCTCATGAATTTAAACAAAGGTTCAAAGATTGTTCCAGATTTTGTAACTCTTAGAATAAGAGCAAATAATCTTAGTTCAACATATTCATCAAATGATAATGTATTTGAACCAATTCCAACTTCTTCAATTTCAAGTACAACTTTACCAGTATTTAATTTAACAAAGTCTCTTGGTATTATTCTAAATTTAGATTTTAATTCCCATTTTTTTCTTTCTTTAGGTGTGTTTAATTCTGAACCATCTAACAACATCAATGTCCAAACATCTATCCAATCAATATCAGCATCAACTAGATCTTTGATTGTTTGTAAATGACTTTCGTATGTTTCTCCAGGTAAGCCAAGTATTACATCAGATGCAGTAGCTAAACCTTGACTTTTTAAGGCCGGACCTAACGCAATTAATTCATCTGAACTAATATTATCTCTACGAATATTACTTAATACGCCAGGAGTCATTGATTGAACACTCATTGCCATGAACGTAGAACTACCTAGAATTTTTATTGCTTCAGTTATTCTTTCATGTTTATTTTTACCACTAGTAACTTTAACATATTTAGGAAAATCATATTTGTCCTGAATTTGTTTAATAAAGTGACAAACTTCTAAGTCTTTAGGAAACATACCAAAATTTAGATCTGATATATGCATACTATGCATAGTAGATGATACATGTTGGCCAATATACTCCAGATCTTCTTGAACTCTTTCATTTGAAAATGAATTAATTTTATTTACTAGATCAGAGCCATCCGTACAAAATGTGCATGAAAATGGACATCCCCGATTTGTTTGTATCATAGGAGATAAGCGTCCATCAAAAAATTCATCTAGTAGACCAGTTGTGTAAGGAGAAGGAAGTTCATCAAGATTTTTTGTCCTTAATTGTGAACCTGCATATTTTAATCCATTTTTTGTTTTGGTTATACAACCATCTATTGGATTTTCTAACATTTTATTTCTAAAATCATTATTTCTATCGAGATCTAATGCTTTTTCAACTATATTTGAAAATCCAACTTCCCCTTCAATAGGAACATAGAAATCAATTATAGAATTTTCTCTGAAAAAATTCTCCTGAGAAGGCATATCAATTGGAAAGTTTGGACCACCCCAAACAACAATTCCATTCGGATTAAATTTTAGATATAATTGTGATAACTCTTTTCCAATACGTTTAGACCAAGCGTAATTACTGAATCCGATAATATCAGGAGGATTAGATTCTAATTCCTTTTCTAATTTTTCAATATACTTAAAAATTGTTATATCAAGTTTAGAACCAAATTTTTCTTTACTAAAAGCACCAATGTATCCAACATTCAGAGGAAAAACATCAGTAGAAAGAGTAACTGTGTCATAAGTAAGATCAGCCAAAAATATTCTTAATGGTTTCATGTCAATTTTAAAATGCGTATTTATAAAAATATGTCTTTATATTGACACGGGTCTAGTGGGATTCGAACCCACGACAACCGGATTAAGAGTCCGGTGCGCTACCTGGCTGCGCTATAGACCCACAAAGAAATAAAAAAATGATGTTATTATTTAAACTTGGGATACAGATTAATTTTTAATTTCTGGTTCTTGCTCATATTTTTCAAGAATTGCAGTGAGTACTGTTGAAACTGGGACATTGTTCATTTTTTTCTTTTCTGCAAGAAGTTTTTGATATGCATCCAATGTAATGTAAACTGGAATTGAACCATTTCCTTCTAGGAGTCCTCTTACTTTGAAAAGTGCAGTTTCAAGTCCGTTTTCTGCAGATTTTGCAAATTTTACTTTGTCTAAAATGTTACCTAGTGGACCTAGTGGCATTTCATAGTCAACAGTCATGCTAACATTTGTAAGATTATCAGAGAGTTCTTTGAATTCGGTGGTAATTTCCCATCTTTTGAATTTACCTTTAATCATCTTTGCAGAGATTTTTTCACCTCTAACAAATTCAGTTGTCTCACAATCCCATTCTAATCTTTTTCCACTAAAGTCACCAATTACTCTAAAGGTTGTTCCTACACCCATACCTGCTTTAATGTCCATAGGAATGACAGTCATGCCAACTCCTTTTTCAGACATTTGATCAGAAACATGTTCTGGTCTTGCAAAATAGGTAAACACAGTGTCTACTGGTGCTTTGATGTCGATTGATTTCTTAACTACAGTCAACATTTGTGACTCTTTCCAAAGAGCATTTAAAGCTTTACACGATTTTCAACTCAGTTTTTGATTTACAATATATTGATCGGAGAACAATGAATTGTGATGAACGAATATTTCAGGATACTTTTCATTTTACCGTTACTCTTTGTGTCAACCACAGCAACAACAGATGCATATGGACATTCACTGTTTAATTCATCTGAACAAACATTAGGTGATTATAGAGTTCAGATCGCAACTCAACCTGAGTTTCCACAGATTGGAGAAAGATCACAAATTCTGATTAGAGTTACAGATCAAGATGGAGAAGAGGTTGAACGATTTATGATGGGAAATAGAATTTTTTACAATGAAGAACAAATAATCACATGGAGACCTGAATCATATGATAGTGGACATATGGAAAAAGATTTTTTCTTTGAGGAGTCAGGAAATCACATATTTCGTATAGACTTGTATGATGTTGCAGAAGATGGAGGAATTTTGACATTTACGTTCAACATAAGTACACAGTCACCATTTGGTTATGTTTTCATAGGAGCAATTGCTGCAGGTGGATTAATTTTTGGAGGAGTTGTAGGAATTGTTTATGTTCCTAGAATACTAAAACGATCTAAATCTTAGATTCTATAACTTGCTTTCCAAGTCTAAACGCAAATAATACAGTAAGTAGAGTCATAGCAAATAGGAGTATGCCAATACCTAGATGTATCGCAACTAATACTGCATGTAATTGAGTATCTATTACAAGAGCACCAAGTGTAATTTGAGTGACTACAAGAGCGCTTGCAAATCCACTTGTAAACTTGATTTTTCTTCCTGCATCCTTGTTTATCCAAACACCAATTGTGGTGGCTAAGATTAAGAGACCAGTTGTTGCTGCAACGGTTCTATGAATCCATTCAATGAAATATTCGTCATTAGGCATGACACCGTTAGGGCATAATGGCCATTCAGGACATGTCAAACCTAATCCAGCTGCAGAGATGTACCCACCAACAAACATTAATGAATATAAAATTACTAGAGATGCTAATGCAAGAAATTTTAGAAGCAAATTACTCTACGATGAATGAACCTTGCATACCTTGTAATGCATGTCCAGGAACTGTACAGATGTAGTAGTATGTACCAGGTGCACCTGCTAGAAATGTTACCGAGCCAGATTCACCAGGTTTTAGAGGGTTGGTTGCAGCTGCAATTGCAGAATCAAAAATAACGCTATTGAA
>Ga0315316_10001414_pt1 | contig 16758 bp, 15 predicted proteins | sample M160m3416metaG_FD_203702 | JGI IMG/M metagenome (GOLD analysis project Ga0315316, IMG submission 203702) | Ammonia-oxidizing marine archaeal communities from Monterey Bay, California, United States - M1 60m 3416 | ecosystem: Environmental > Aquatic > Marine > Intertidal zone | place: USA... | reverse complement strand
AAAAATACATGCGGAAAAAATTCATTGAAAATAATATAGAAGAAAAATTTGATACTACAACTCCATACGTTTACTTTCCAATGTCTGTTGATATGGAAAGAAATCTCTTAATTGATTCTCCTATGTATACTAACCAAATTGAAATCATTAGAATTATTTCCAAATCATTACCTGTGGGATACAAACTATATGTTAAAGAAAATCCTGCCCAAGCTAGTCGTGAATGGAGAAGTAATAGATCTTATGAAGAAATAAAAAAAATTCCGAATGTTACAATGATCAAACCAAATCTCAATGGTAGGGAATTAATTCAGAATTCATCTTTAGTTATATCAATTGCCGGAACTTCTTCCCTAGAAGCAGCATTTTATGAAAAACCATCGATTATTTTTGGTAAAGTAATATACAATATGTTACCATCGGTTCAAAAAGTAGAAAGTTTAGAAAAATTACCTGAATTAATCAGAAGTTCTCTAAAAACTAAAGTTGATGTCTCTGATTTAGATAAATTCCTTCAGTTATATGAAAAGAATACTTTCTCATTTGATATGATTGAATTTTTAAACAGATTTAATCATGAATTCTATTATGATGCAGGCTTATTTGATGTAGAGATTAATGAAAAAAAATTATACAATTTTCTTCTTAAACAAGAAGATTTTTTTAATGAATTAATATCTGCGTATGTTAAAAAAATAAAGTAACTATTTCTTGCATAAAATTTAGTTTAAATCAGTATTATCACATATTAACCAGAAAATTTTCTGAAAACCATGAATACTATTAGAATTGATGGTACAAAAATTGGAGATGATTTTCCATGTTATACCATAGCTGAAGCAGGTGCGAATCATGATGGAAATGTAGAAAAAGCATTCAAACTAATTGATGCTGCTGTAGAAGGTAAATCTAGTAGTGTAAAATTTCAAACTTACAAAGCTTCAAAATTAGTCACAAAAAATGCTCCAAAATATTGGGATGATGGAAATCCAAATGAAACACAATTTGATGTTTTTAAAAAATTAGATTCTTTGACCAATGATGATTGGAAATGTATATTTGAATATGCAAATGAAAAACAAATCACATGTTTTTCAACACCGTTTGATAAAGATAGTGTTGATTTTCTATATTCGTTAGACGTTCCTGCTTTTAAAATTGCTTCTGCAGATATAACAAATATCCCATTAATTGAACATGTTGCAAAAAAAGGTTTACCAATTTTCATTTCAACTGGTATGGCTAATGAACAGGAAACTTCTGATGCCATCGATGTAATTAACGATAAAGGAAACCATGACATTGTTATTATGCATTGTATAACATCCTATCCTACTAATCCTGAAGATGCAAATCTTGAAATGATTAGAACATTACAAAATAATTTTCCTGATAATATAATTGGTTTTTCTGATCATACATTAGGTACTGATATTGCAGTTTTTTCAACATTCTATGGTGCAAAAGCAATCGAAAAACATTTTACATTTGACAATAGTTTAAAGAAAAGTCCAGATCATAGATTATCTTTAACACCACCTGAATTCAAAAAAATGGTTAATCAATTAGAATTATCACGTATAAGTCGTGGCTCTCCAAATCGATCATCATTTTCATCTGAAAGTGAAGCAGTAAAATTTGCTCGTAGAAGTATTGTTTCAAATATTGAAATAAAAAAAGATACTACTATTACTGAAGAGTTATTGGATATTAAACGACCAGGAACTGGCATACCGCCGAAATTTTTTAATAAAATTATTGGTATGAAAGCTATTAAAAATATATCAGAAGACACGCCAATACAATGGGAAGATCTTTCACAACAAAATGACAACTGAACCTATAATATTAATTCCTGCAAGAGCTGGAACTTCTAACATTTCTAGACAAAATCTTCGTTTAGTTGGAAACAAACCTTTAATCTATCATGTAATAAAATCTGCATTAAAAATAACTCCCAATGTCTATGTGTCAACTGATTCATATGAAATCAGAGAATTGTCCAAACTTTATGGAGCAAAAATCATCAATAGATCTAAACATCTTACAAAAAATTCTACTAAATTAGAAGATATTGCTTATGAATCTCTATCTAAAATTCAAAAAGAAAAAAATTTCTCAAAATGTTTAATTCTTAATCCAAAATACCCACTCATAAAAAGTTCTACAATCAAGAAATTTTTTTCTACTCTGAGTAAAAATATTCAAACAGTATATGGATTTGAATATTATCCTCAACACCAATACAAAAAAATATCTTTCAATGGAAATCAAGTTGGAAAAATTCTGAATGATCTATCTAATTGTGTAATTACTGAAAAAATTGTATCATTCAATACAAAAAATTTCTTAAAAACTAAAAAATTCCAATCTCCATTTTATGGACTAAAACTAAGTGAAAATGAACCTATTGCATTGAATTCATATCATGATTTTGGTATATTAGAAAAAATTCTTAACAGAAAAAGAATCTTGGTGAGGGTAGACGGAAGTAACAGTATTGGCTTAGGTCATGTTCATAATATGCTAACAATACTTAATCATTTTCGTAATGAAGAAATTCTAGTTGTTATGAATTCAAAAAATAATCTTGGTCAAAAAAAATTCCAAGAACATCTATACAAAGTAAAAACTTTCAACACAAAGTCTCATTTATTAAAAATTATTAATAAGTTTGATCCACATATAATTTTCAATGATATACTAAATACAAATACAAATTACATGAAAGCAATATCAAAAACAAAACCATTCATTGTAAATTTTGAAGATCTTGGTAGTGGCCGAAAATATGCAAATTTAGTTTTTAATCCAATTTATCATTCTCCAAAGAATTCTCCTAAAGAATACTATGGTCCTAATTTTGCATGTGTAAGGGATGAATTTAGAATGTGGGAACCAGCAAAATTAAGACAAATACCACAACATGTTGTAATAATTTTTGGTGGGTTAGATCCTACAAACAAAACCTATTCGATCTTAAAATTAATAGAAAAATTTGAATTAAAAAACATACATTATTCCATTGTTATAGGACATGATTACAAAGAACGTAAAAAATTACTAGCCTTAATCTCAAAATTAAAAATAAACAGTTTCAAAATTACATTAAATGAAAATGTTGATTTTCTATCAAAAATTTTTCATGAATCAGATTTTGCTATAACATCCAACGGAAGAACAGTTTTTGAGTTAGGTTCCTTACATGTTCCAATGATTGTTATTCCAGTAAATAAAAGAGAAAAAAAACATGTATTTGTTAAAAAATTCAATGTTGGGCATATGGTAAATCTTGATAATAAAATGTCATCACAAAAGTTCCTTAATTCATTTAAAAAAATATCTAAAATCAATGAGCGAAAAAAATTCCAAAATAATCTTAAAAAAATCAATCTCTTAAATGGTGTGGATAGAGTAGTATCTACAATTAACAATTCTTACGAAGGTCATAATCAATGATAAACAACGTTTATAGATTTTGAACTGATTTGAATTATTATGGGAGTAGGAGCAACTTTTCTTACATCGAAAAATTTTGATAAATCAGAACTAATTGAAGTATTGCAAAATTCTATGAATGATATACCTAAAAATGATCAAATTTTTCTCGATGAAATATTGTCCAAATTTAAAAAACATGATTTTTCTTTAATCACTCCACAACAAATTGATTTCCTCGAAAAAAATCCAAAATCCAAATGGGCAAATTATTTAATTTTTAGACACAAGTTCACAAATTTTCCAAAAAATCATATTGATTATGATATACCTACACATTTAATCATTGAACCTGTGTCAGCTTGCAACATCAGGTGTATCATGTGTTTTCAAGTTGATGAAACTTTTAGTAAAAATAATCAGTTTATGGGTAACATGAATCTAGAATTATTTAAAAAAACTATAGATGATGCCCAAAATATTGGTATTCAGGCTGTAACTTTAACAGGTAGGGGAGAACCAACACTACATCCAAAATTTGCTGAGATGGTTGCATACTGTAAAGATAAATTCTTTGATCTTAAAATTAATACAAACGCAACACGGTTAAATGAAAAATTAATGAGAACTATAATTGAATCTGGAGTAACTGATTTAGTATTCTCAGTTGATTCTTATGAAAAAGATGAATATGAATCGATTAGAGTTCTTGGAATCTTTGAAGATGTCTCAAATAATATTAAAAAATTTAAGGAAATTAATGATAGTTATCCAAACTCACGTTGTGCAACACGAGTTAGTGGTGTTAAGATTAATGAAAAACAAAATATTCAAGAATTTACAAAATACTGGAAAGAATTTGTTGATCATGTGGTAATGGTCGAAATGTCAGAAAGATGGGATACTTATAATAATAAAGTTGAACATGCAGGTGCTCACCCTTGTAATTTTTTGTGGGGTGAAATGTATGTGTGGTATGATGGAAAATGTAATCCATGTGATGTTGATTATAAGAGCGAACTCCAAGTTGGTAACATCAAAGAAAATAGCATAAAAGAAATCTGGAATGGAGAATTATATAAAAAACTAAGAAATTCTCATCTCTCTGGAAATCGAAATCAATGTTTTCCTTGTGACCGTTGTACAAATTGGTAGTTCAACTTGGTATAATTGGATACCAAAACCATGCAAAAAGACTAATTTCACTTACTGAGAATAATCCAAAATGTAATCTCCAATACATTTTTCATCCAAATAAAAAAATTGATGATAAGAGAGGTACTAATAATCTAAAAGATCTATTGATATGTGATGCCATCATAATATCTTCACCAAATTCCACTCATTTTGAATACATCAAAAAACTATCAAATTTCTCAGGTTACATTTTTTGTGAAAAACCTCCTGTAACAAATTTGGTAGAATTAAAAAAACTAAAACAACTTGATAGAAATAAACAAAGAAAAATTTTCTTTAATTTTAATTATAGATTTAGTGAATTAAATAAATTATTGAAAACTTCTTCAAATTCAAAAAAACTTGGACAAATAATTGATATTCGAATTACTGCTTCACAAGGACTTGCATTTAAGAGAGAATATCCTAAATCTTGGCGGGCTAATGGTAAAACAAATAAACATAATTTACTAGAAACTGTCGCCATACACTATCTTGATCTAATTATTAAAAATTTTGGAATTATGAAACATCAATCTTATTTTCCAAGAAATATATCTAAAAATGGTACATCCTATGACACAATCCAATTGATTCTCACTTATGATAATTTCAATGTGTCTATCTTGAATTCGTACACTACACCATTTGTTGGAGAGTTGGAAATTATTGGAACAAATGGCTACTTATCAATCAAAAATAATTTATTAAAAATACATACGCCAAGAAATACTTTCAATAAAAATAATCATTTTATTACACCTCCAGTCGTTTTACGGAAAAAATTTAATATCCAAAAAGATTATGTTATGTCTTTAAAAAAATCGTTTGATTTTTTTATTTCTCATGCATTTAAGAAAAAATCTTTTGAAAAAGAATTATTTGAAACAAGTCTTTTAACAACACAACTAATTTTGGAGAATCAAATTTCTAAGAAAAAATGAAGAAAACTAAACTTTCATTAAAACGAGATCTAAAAGTTGAACAAAAACTCTATTCCTTAATGCAAGAATTATTTCCTATTTGTAGAAGTATTACCGGAAATGGTGTTAGAAAAACTTTAAGAATTCTTAAAGAAGAAATTGATTTAAAAATAATTAATGTTCCATCTGGAACAAAAGTATTTGATTGGAAGATTCCAAATGAATGGAATATCAGAGATGCTTATGTGAAAAATTCTAAAGGTGAGCGTATTATTGATTTTCATAAATCAAATCTACATATTTTGAATTATAGCATTCCAATAAAAAAAACTATTTCATCTCATGAATTAAAAAACCATTTGTACTCTTTGCCTGAAAAACCAAATTCTATTCCTTATGTTACATCATATTATAAGAAAAATTGGGGATTTTGCGTTCCTCATAATTCACTAAAATCATTTAATGATGATGCATATAAAGTACATATTGATTCAACACTTAAGCCTGGTTCTTTAACATATGGTGAATTTCTAATTAAAGGAAAAATAAAAGATGAAATTTTAATTTCTACTTACATATGTCATCCATCACTATGTAATGATAATCTATCTGGAATTGTAGTGACCACTATCCTTGCAAAATTACTATCAAAAATTGAAACATATTATTCCTATAGATTCTTATTTATTCCTGAAACCATTGGCGCAATAACTTGGTTATCTAAAAATAAAAAAAATCTGTCTAAAATTAAAAGTGGTCTTGTTGTTACTTGTGTTGGTGGAAATGGAGGTTTTACTTATAAGAAAACAAGAGATAATAATTCAGAAATTGATAAAATCTCTATTGATGTTTTAAAACACACAAGAAAAAAATTTGAAACAAGAGATTTTTTTCCATATGGTAGTGATGAACGTCAATATTCATCTCCTGGTATAGATTTACCAATTGGAGTCTTAATGAGAACTCCATACTATGAATTTAAAGAATATCACACTGCTGATGATAATCTAGATTCGATTAAAAAATTTGCATTAAATGATTCTTTAATCATGTTGCTAAAAATTATTCTCCAAATTGAAAAAAAGAAACCTTCTTTCAATAGAAACCAAAAAAATGAAACCTCAAAATTGAAATCTGAGATCTACCAAAATCTTAATCCTTACTGTGAACCACAATTAGGTAGACGAAAATTATACCGAAATATCTCAAAGAGTAGATTAGTTGATAAGAAAAACTCTGAAAATATGGTGGAGTTATCAATTTGTTGGATATTAAATTTTTCAGATGGATTACATTCATTAAAAGAAATTTCTCAAAAATCTAATTTACCCTTAAAACTACTTCGTAAAACAGCTAAATTGTTAATTGAAAAAAAATTACTTAAAAAAATTAACTAATCTACCAAGCGGTCCAACCGCCATCTACAATCAAATTTGAACCTGTCATATATGATGATGCATTAGATGATAAAAATAAAATTGGACCAATGTATTCGTCTTTGTTTGCCATTCTGCCTAACATTGTTTTTTGGGAGTATTTTTTTACAAAATTTTTGTCTTGGCCCTTTTTTACTCCGCCTGGTGATAATGTATTTACTCTAATTCCCTTTCCTTGCCAATATGCGGCAAGATATCTTGTTAAATTAATTAGAGATCCTTTCGTTGCAGCATAAAATGCAGCCGAATTTTGTCCACTTTTTCCATAAATTCTTTGATCAGGACCTACAATACCATATGTTGATGCTATGTTGATAATTACTCCATCGTGTTGTTTTACCATAATCTTCCCAACTTCTTGGCAACACAAAAAAACACCTGTTAAATTAACGTCAATTGCATGGTTCCAATTTTTTAAAGGGAAGTCTTCAAAAGGAGTTTTTCTTAATTTACTATCTCCTTGATCAGCAGCATTGTTAATTAAAACATCAATACTGGAAAACCTCTTTTTGGACTTCTTTACCATTTCCTGTATTGATTTTTTATTTGTTAGATCTAATTTGATTGCCAAATTCTCTGAATTATTTTTATCAGATAATTTACTAGAAATTTGTTTACATGTTTTATAATCAATATCTGCCAATACGACATTTGCTCCTGCATCACTTAATCCTTCGGCATACTGAGAACCTAGAAGTCCTGCAGCACCCGTGATGATTACTGTCTTTCCTGACATGTCGAATAATTTTTCATTTTTCATATTTTTATTCACCATAAAATACCAATATACGCATACTTAATTTGCATTTTTAAAAATGTTTTAAATAAATAGCTGAGTAAGAATTATTATTGAAACCAATATGTGTAATACCTGCAAGAGGTGGCTCAAAAGGTGTCCCAAAAAAAAATATTCGAAAAATTAATGGAAAACCATTAATTTCGTATACTATAGAATCAGCTCTCAAATCAAAAATTTTTAGTCATGTTTTTGTTTGCACTGAAAATATTGAAATTGCCAAAATATCAAAAAAATTTGGAGCTGAAGTTCCATTTTTACGACCAAAAAAATTGGCAGGTGGTTCAGTACCAATGGATGATGTACTGGTGGATTTTATTGGCAAAATCATTTCTTTAGGTTATAAATTTGATACATTTGTTTGGCGTGATTGTACTGTTCCATTCATACGTGATGAAGATATACTTGGATCTATAAAATTACTAAAAAGGAAAAATGCAAATTTAGTAATTGGTGTTTACAAACAGCACCTCAATCCATACTATAATGTTGTTGAAACTAATTCTAAGGGATTTCTAAAATTAGTAAAAAAGAATAAACGCCCAACTTCCAGACAACAAGCCCCTATTGTTTATCAAATGAACGGCCTTCACACATATAATCTACAAAAATTTCTTCGCCCAGATAGAAAAACAAGAACAGAAATCAATAAAGCTCTTCCATTCGAAATCCCCATTGAATCTGGTCTCATGATTGATACTGAATTTGAATTTCAAATAGCGAAATTATTTATTGAAAAAACATCAAAATCAAAAATTAATAATTAATTTTTTTCAATTTTGTGCCATCTCTAATTGCCAATGCAATTTTTAATGTGTCAATTGCATCATCAAGAGAATTAATTGTATTTTTTTTATTTTTTATACAATTCATGAAATGATCTAATTCATCTTTATACATCAAATTCAATCTCTTTTTTTGTGTTAGATTATAATTTTTATCTAAATGAACATTTTTCCATTTTTTCTGTTTTGGATTAAAAATTTTAACCTTGTTAGATTCAGAATCCCATTCAATTATGCCTTCAAGCCCTCTAATTTTACATCGTTTGTATTGTGGACGTTGTAAAAAATCTAAATGAATTTCACAAATTATATTTTTTTTAAATTTCAAAATTGATGTAGAATAATCATCCACATCTATATCCAAATTGCTAAATTTTCCTGATAATGAACTAATTTCTAATGCATTTCCAAAAAACCATTTAAGATAATCTACTTCATGGATCTGGGTTAGTGACACTCCCCCTCCTAATTTTTTCTTTGCAGCATAACCTTTTCTATAATCCTCATACGGATGCCAATCTGGTAAATATGAACCATTTTCAATTTGTACTGAAATTATTTTACCAATTTTATTTTGTTCTATTAATTTTTTGATCTTTGATATTGGAGGAAAAAATCTAAGATTACATCCAATCATTGTAATTAATTTTTTATCTTTGACAATCTTTTGTAAAGTTTTTACTTGATTAAGAGAATCTGACAGTGGTTTTTCAATAAAAAGATTAATTCCATTTCTTGCTAATTTTATTGCTGTCGGAAGATGAAATCTAGTCTCATTAGTTACAAATCCGATATCTGGTTTCTCTTTTAATGCATCATCCAAATTATGAATAATCTTCAGCCTGGAATTTTTTGATATAATTTTTTGTTTAGTTACAACAATAACTTCTAGTGATTTTTTTTCTAACAAATTCTGTACATGTCTCTTTCCTATAGAACCATATCCTACAACTAACACTTTTTTCAAATCTAAAAATTATTGATCTGATGTTTGATAAAAACTGAGTGAATCATAAATAGTTTCAGCAAAAAATAAAAAATATGAAAATTGCCCTTGTATGCCCTGCTTCATTACCTGCTGTTCAGTTCGGTGGAATAGTATTTCTTGCTGTTGACATGGCACGTGAAATGTCTGAATTAGGACATGATGTAACAATCTATACTACTGATCTTGACTTTTCCAACGGTCCAACCAAATTTAATAGAGATTTACCTAGAACCGAAAAAATTGAGAATTTTAAAATTAATAGAACACATTCTTGGTTTTCTGTAAGATTATTCTTTTTCAATCCTTCAATATATCATGAAATAAAAAAACAGAAACCTGACGTTATACACACAATTGGTCTTAGAAGTTTCCAATCTCTGGCTGCATGGTTAATTTCCAAAAAAACAAAAACTCCTCTAATTACTTCTGATCAAGGTGGTCTTACAACGCATCCATTTTTAAAAAACACTGGTTTATTATTTAATTTAATTTTTAGAATCCAAAATATTTACATCAAGAAAATATTAAATGATTCAAGCCTTGTATGTGCTGCTAATGAATATGAAAAAAAAATATTTTTAGAACTGAATAAAAATTCAAATGTTGAGATAGTTCGTAATGGTGTAAATCTAAAATCTCTTAAAAGTAGCCTATCTTTCAAAAGTAAATATAAAATAAATTCTAATTATGTGTTATTTGTTGGAAGATTTTCAAAAAGTAAAGGAATTGAAACTCTCATTCATGCATTTGATATTCTAAAAAATAAATTCTCGATCAAAGATTTACGTTTAATCATAATGGGTGTGGACTTTGGTTATCAATCAGAAATGTTTGAATTAATTAACAAACTTCATTTATCTAATGAAATAACTGTAATTAAAAATCCTCCACGCGAAGATGTTATTGCAGCCTATGGTGAAAGTGAATTTTTAATTCTTCCTTCTACTTGGGAATTATCTCCATTAGTTCCTCTAGAGTCATTTGCATTTAAAAAACCTGTAATTTCAACAAACTCTCATGGAATTCCTTTCACTGTTCATGATAACAAAAATGGTTTATTGGTTGAACCTGAAAATCCAACTCAATTAGCTGAAGCAATCTCTAAACTATATAATGACTCATCTTTGAAAGTTAAATTGGGATTAGACGGATACAATTTTGTTCATGATGAATGTAATTGTGTTACAATGGCAAATAAAATTCTGAAATTCTATGAAAGAGTATTACAAAATAATTAAAATAAATATAAGAATGATGAGGATATTAAATGAAAAAAGATTTTTTTAAAGACTCAAAAATTAAATTTCCTGCATATGAACCATGGATCTCAAAAGAAGATGAAAAAATTATCAACAAAACTCTCAAACAAAGTATGTTAACACTTGGGCCTCAATTAGAAAAATTTGAATCTGATTTTTGTAGATATTCTAAAGCAAAATATGCAATTGCAGTATCAAACTGTACTGCAGCATTACATTTGTCATTAATGGCATTAGGACTTAAAGAAAATGATGAAGTAATAATACCTGATCTGACTTTTGTTGCTGATGCAAATGCAGTACTTGCATGTAATGCTAAACCAGTGGTTGCTGATATAAACAAGGAAAATTTCTTTCTTTCAATTTCAAGTATCAAGAAGAATATTACAAAAAAAACTAAAGCAATAATTCCAGTTCATATTTATGGTCAGGTTTGTAATATTGATGAAATTTTAGATCTTGCAAAAGACAATAACTTAAAGGTTGTAGAAGATTGTGCACATGCAGTTGGAACTTTTCATAAATCAAAACATGTAGGAACATTAGGAAGTACCGGATGTTTTTCATTTTATCCAACTAAAAATATTACAACTGCCGAAGGTGGAATGGTTACTACTAATTCCAAAGAAATTGCTGAAAAAGTTAGACAGTTACGCAGTCATGGGATGACAAAATCTTTGAAAAGTCGTTATTCAAGTGAATATCCTTGGGTTTTTGATATTGTTGAACCTGGATACAATTATAGATTGGATGAAATTAGATCTGCATTAGGAATTACACAATTAAAGAGAATCAAAAAAATAAATGAACTTCGTAAAAAAGCATCTCTCTATTATCATAAAAGTTTACAAGATATTCCTGGAATAATTTTACCTGACATGGTTGAAGATCAAAGTCATTCATATCATCTTTACACAATTCGTGTGACTAAACCTTACAAATTGTCAAGAAATAAGCTATACAAGAAATTAAAAGATAACGGAATTAGAACTACAGTTTACTGGATGCCAATTCATGAATATGCGGCATATCGCAAGTTTGCAAAGAAATCTAGTATTGTGAACACTACCAAAACATATGATGAGATATTAGCACTACCATTATTCCCAAATATATCAAAGAAACATCAAGATGCAGTGATTAGGGTAATCAAATCGTTTAAAATCGATTAGCTGAATTCTGTCCTGAACCAACCAACTCTATTACATTTGCTTGATTTAACAGATCTTGCTCAAAATCAAATGGTGCTTTCTTTGTGCCAGTTATTTCCATACAAAATGTATCAAGCATCTCTAAAAAGTGATCTTTAGGTTCTATTTCAAAAGTTTCTGTACGTCTGCCTTTCCAATTATTTTCTGCATTATATTGTAAAGTAACCTTAGTTGTAAAATCTGGTGGAACTGAATAAGCCCTATCTAATGAAATCACTCCATCTGTTCCCCATACTTCGTATTTTGCTTGGTAATAGCTTCCATTAATGTATGAAATGTTTGCAGTTTTACCATTTTTGTAAAGTAGAATTGCTGAACCACTTAGATCACAATATCTCTCATTCTTGAATAATTTACCGAACGCTTCGGATGGTTCTTCATCAAAGATCATTCGGCTTGCACAAATTGGATAACAGCCAGAATCTTTTAGGAAACCTGAATCATATCTAATGTCACCCTCTGGGAATGCTGGAAAACCAAAGACTCCATTAAATGATTTTACTTCTCCAATTTTTCCTTCCTTGATCAATTCCTTTACTTTCTGATGCTGAGGATGGAATCTGAACATAAAACCTTCCATTAATCTAACATTGTTTTCTTTTGCAGATTCAACCATTCTTCTTGCTGAATCAAAATCTGTTGTACTGGATTTCTCAACGTAAACATGCTTCCCAGCCGATGTTGCTTTATTAGACCATTCAGCATGTGTATCTATTGGAGTTGAAATGTATACCACATCGACCGAATCATTTGATATTACATCTTCATAACTGCCAAATTTTTCACAGTTAAATTCATTAGCAAATTCTTTTGCCTTATTAGTTGAACGGCTACCAATTATTTCAACTTCTGCATATTCTGATTTTATTATAGCAGGAATTACAGAACGTTTTGCAATTCGTGAACAACCAATAATGCCAATTTTTAGCGGTTCCATTTTTCTCACAGATAAGAAATAATTCCTCTTACATGTGGTCCAACAAAGTTTTCAATCTTCATCAGTTGTTTAATTTGATATAATGTAACCCAAATGAATGAATCTGGAAATTTTAAATCCTCGTTTTCTTTTACTTCTACAATCATGTTGTAATTTGATTTTAAATGAAATCTTCCGCCGTCTTCTGATTGCCATTTTGCATAGATGATATTTGGATTAGTTTCTTCGTCAAAATATTCTGCAAACAATGGTTTTGAGCCACCATGTGCTTTTAATAAATTACTTGTAGTAGCTTGTAAAGTTGGTGATAATTGCAGCTTACCGATATTGCCCGGCTCTGCTTTTGCTTGTAAAAGATAATGAGGTATGCCATTAATTTTCTTCATCAAAATTCCTAAAATTCCACCAGGATTTTTTGCAATCATAGGTTGTGTCCATCCCTTTTTTCCAACCTCACGATCAAACGTATTTGAAACTTTAACTCCAATAACTTTAAAAAATCCATCTGAATCATGTGTTATATTACCATTTTCTGAACTTACATTCCATTTATCTAATTCATTAATCCCAATCTCTTCTACAAGCATATCCGATTCTTCTCTTTTTTTATTAAACCAATTAATGACATAATCTAGTTTGTTTATCTGATTATCGTCTCGTATTGATTCTAACATAGTTCTAATTCGTGAAATAGTATCTGAATCTATATCATAATTTTCTTTCTTTAAAATTTCAGTTATATCGTCTAAAACCACATAAAATCATCTCTTTTTAGTCTAATTATATTTTCTATTAACATTCACTATCAAATTCTTTTTTTAATAAATGCTATTGAATCAACTGGAGATGGATCTATCTCATTCAATACTGCATGATAAATACTACAATAGTCAAATAGAAATATTAGATTCACAATCTTTGATAAAATATTTCCATTAACTGATCTTATTTCAAAAAAATCAATATCATTAATTTTAAAAAATTCTTTGACAACTTCCCATCTCTCAATTGTTTTCACATAATCGTCTTGTCCTCTGATTAAAATTGGTTTTACATTAGAATTCTGTTCCCATGAAACAATTCCATTATGACATGCTTCTACAACATCTTCTGTTATTACATGTAATTTTGAATTTTCTTGTAATGAATTTTTAAAACGTATTGCTGCAGACTGTAATCCCCATGGATAATAAATCAAGGGTATGTTTTTAATCCATTTGGCTAATTGTAATGAAATATTACTATCTGTTAAATTTTGAGAAAAAATCTCTTTCTTTGTTTTTTCTAGATCATTTACTGCTTCTATCAGGTAATCTGAATTTATTGGGATTATTCGCTCTAAACTTTTTAGTATTGTAAATAAAAATCTTGGAAATGACGCTCTTGGTGAGTGTATCATTGGAATATTTTGATGAAATATGTCATTAGATTCACAAAAATCTTGCATAGTTCCTCCTGAAGAAAATGCTGCTATCTTTACATCATTCTGTTTTGCATTTTCAAGAACCGTTAACGTTTCTTTGGTAATTCCTGAAACACTTGTTGTAACAACTAATGAATTTGAATCTAAATTATTTGGTAAATGATAGCCTTTGACTACTGTTACATGAATATCTTCTTTTGATAAAATTGAACCCATAACATCTCCAATTGATCCGGAACCTCCCATTCCTGAAAAAATAATATGATCTATTCCTTCCACTTCAAACTTTTTTGGATTACTATTAACACTATCTCTGGCAATTTCTGGCCAATCATCATAAATTGCATACATCTTTTTACTGTCTATTCTTTCTAAATCATCAAAATTCATCATCTTTTTGTCAAAATCTATTGTAAAATACTTAACTACAAAATTAAATGTAAAAAAATAATATACCCCAAGTCTTAATTTGTTTATGAGCCTAAAAACTGTAGAATGGAAAGATAATTCTGTTATTATGATTGATCAAACTAAATTGCCAAATATTTTGGAATATGTTACTTATACTGATTACAATCAAGTTGCAGATGCAATTCGTACATTAGTAGTTAGAGGTGCACCTGCAATTGGTGTTTCTGGTGCATTTGGTCTTGCTTTAGCTGCATTACAAAGTAGCGCTACAGAGAAAGATGATTTACTTTCATATTTGGAAACTGCCAAAAAAATTCTCTTTGAAACTCGACCTACTGCTGTAAATCTTGCATGGGGACTGGATAAAATTATGGAGATAGCAAAAAAATCTACTACCGTGGATGAAATCAGAATAGATGTTGTTAAACACGCAAAAAAAATGGCGGAAGAAGATATTCAAATCAACATGACAATGGGAAAAAATGGTTCTGAATTATTTGATGATAATGATACTATTATGACACATTGTAATGCCGGCGCATTAGCAACTGTTGGTTATGGTACTGCATTAGGTGTTATTCGTGCTACAAGGGATAGTGGAAAAAATGTGAAAGTTATAGCTACTGAAACTCGTCCAATTCAACAAGGTTCACGTTTAACCGCTTTTGAACTAAAACATGATGGGATAGATGTTAGTCTAATTCCTGATACTGCAGTTGGTTATTCAATGGCAAATAATCTTGTAGACAAAATTGTTGTTGGTGCTGATAGGATCTTAAGAACAGGTCATGTTTACAACAAAATTGGAACATATCAGGTGGCAACTATGGCAAATCAACATGACATTCCATTTTATGTCGCTGCACCTCTTTCAACATTTGATATGAAAAGTAATCCTGAAGATGTAATAATTGAACAGCGAAAAGGTTCTGAAGTAACTGGAATAGGTGATAAAAAAACTGCCCCTGATGGAATTAATGTCATAAATCCTGCATTTGATATGACTCCTCCTGAATTAATTGCTGGAATAATTACTGAGAAAGGTGTTGCAAAAGCACCATTTGAAGAATCAATAAAAAAATTATTCCAAGCTAATTAACATCAAGTTTTTATTCATTTCATACTATTTTTTTTCATGAGTACCGTTAATGTAGAAAACGTACGTGATTCACTCAAAAAATGTATGGACCCAGAAGTTCCATTAAGCATTGTAGATATGGGTCTAATTTATGGAATTGATGTAACTGAAGATAATAATGTAAATATCAAAATGACTATGACAACAAAAGGTTGTCCTTTACATGAAACAATGGTTGACGATGTTAAAAGATATGCAAAAAAAGTTTCTGGTGTAAATAATGTGGATGTAGAAATTGTATGGGATCCTCCATGGACAATGGATAAAATGTCAGATGAAGCAAAAGCCATGATGAAAACTATGGGCTCTCAAAATACTCCTGCTCCTATTAATTATGAAACTGCTGTACCACAAGGTGTTGGCAATCTAGTAAAACAAGAAGATGGTTCTTTAGTTCTTGCAAACGAACATGAACAAGGATTTATGGTGAATCAAGCAATTATTGACTTTTGGAAATCTTGTAATGGACAAAGAAAAGTTACTGAATTGGTGGATCTATTTGCTCAACAAACTGGATTGCAAAGAACACAAGTTGAAAAAGAAGTAATGCAATTATTAAAACAACTTCATGAAGGTGGATTGTTAGTAATTCCGAACCAAAACGATGTTCCAAATGTAGAATTCAAAAAATCAAATTAAATTTCTTTAATCTCTGTTATCTTTGCTAGTACTGAATCCATTTTTACAATAGCACGTTTTTCTTCCCAACCTAACGCAACATACCAATCACCTGCATCATCATCATACTTTGTTTCTAGTGTTTCAATTTTTTCAGATTCTGTTTTGTATTCTTTTAAAACTCCAGACATTGCAAGAGATATTGCATCTTTTTCTGTT
>Ga0315316_10001413_pt1 | contig 16758 bp, 16 predicted proteins | sample M160m3416metaG_FD_203702 | JGI IMG/M metagenome (GOLD analysis project Ga0315316, IMG submission 203702) | Ammonia-oxidizing marine archaeal communities from Monterey Bay, California, United States - M1 60m 3416 | ecosystem: Environmental > Aquatic > Marine > Intertidal zone | place: USA... | reverse complement strand
CAGCAGCGCCAGTGCAGGCGAGATCCTCGGGTTTCTCGAACTCGGTGTCAGCGCCGGCTCCGACTCACAATCCGGCACCGCGCCCGTCCCGACGAGCGTCGTCCTGATTCCTGCCGCGCCGGCCCGCCGTAACGCGAGCGGGATGCCGGGTAGCGCCGCGGAAGCGGTGGCGGCCGGCGCTGTATGGAGCCACCCCGATCGCATCGCGCTGGGCAGTTCCGAGGTCTGGCAGCGCTACGGGCTCCGCGTCCCGCGCGTCGAGAGCGTTTCGCCGTCCGTTGCGGGAGGCGCTTCCTCGTGACGGATCGCGCACTTCATTTCCTTGCCATCGGAGACGAGATGCTCGCCTCCGAGGTCGAGTCGGCGGTCTCGAGCGCCGTGGCGGGCCGTTCGTTCGTCGTGCACGCGGGCGACCGCGAAGAGGCGGAGCGTCGGCTCCGCCAACGCACACCGGATATCTGCCTGCTCGACGTGGGCCGGGACGCGTCTGCGCTCCGCGCATTCGTCGAACGCCAGCGCCTGCTCGCGCCGGATCTGCTCGTGGTCGGCGTACAGGCGCATCCTTCCGACGCGCCGGCTCCCTCCGACGTCCTCGTCGAAGCGGTGCGCGCGAAGCTCTTTGACGTGCTGGCCCGCCCGATCTCGAGCGAGTCGCTGCGCGACGTCGTGGCCGCCGCCTCCGAGGGCAAGCGAGACGCGGACGCCCGTTCGGGGCGCGTCATCGCCTTTCACAGCACGAAGGGCGGCGTCGGAAAGTCGACCCTCTCGATCAATACGGCGACAGGGCTGGCGCTCGATCATCCCGATGAAGTCCTGCTGATCGACTGCTCGCTCCAGCTCGGGGTTTGCGCGTCGGCCCTCGACCTCACGCCGAATGCCTCGATCGCGACAGCCGCACGCGAGCGGGATCGCCTCGATGCGCGGCTGCTCCGTGAGCTCTGCGCCTACCATGAGGAAACGGGCCTGCGGCTGCTCTCGGCGCCGATCGATGCGGTGGATGCCTCCGACGTCGACGACCAGGCCATGGCTCAGGTGATCGCCCTCGCTCGCTCGACCTTCGAGTTCGTCGTCATCGATACGCTCCCGATCGTCGACGCCGTGATGCTCACGATCTTCGATCTCACCGATCGCCTCTATCTCGTCAATCAGGGCACGGTCCCGGACGTGATCGGCGCCGCTCGCCTGCGGGAGATGCTCGACCGGCTCGAGATTCCGGCCGAACGCGAACGCATCGTGCTGAACCGGAACACGCCGCCCTTTCCCGGCCAGCTGGGTCGCGAGGAGGTGGCAAATCGCATCGGTCGGAACATCGATTTCGAGGTGCCCTACGACAAGCGTGTGCTCTCGGCGTTGAACCTGGGACGGCCCCGCGTGCTCGATGCCGGTCGGCGTGGCTGGGGACGCGTCGTTCGGTCGTTGATCGCAGACGCGGCCTCGATCTCAGAGAACGACGACGAGGTGCGCGAGCAATCGGTCCTCACGCCCGCGGTCCTCGATTCCGGAGGCGGGTCCGAGCGCCCGCCCGAGGCGGCGGATTCGCCCAAGCGCGGCTGGGGACTCAGGCGCCGGCTCGGCGCGATTCGATCGGGGCGGACATGAGCGAGGGTCGCTCCGAATCGGACGCCTCCCCCGGCGATCTGCGCGCGCGGCTGCGCGGGTCCATGACGCGCGAGTACGCGTCGTGGGAGCGCAGTCAGACGAACGAGAGCACTTCGAATTCGTTTCGAACGAACGCCGCGCCCTCGGCGCCGCCGCGCACGGAGCGAAGCTCCCTGGACATCACGACGCGCCTGCGCGGTCGTCTCGTCGACGAACTCACCCGAACCGGTCGCCTGGAAGCCTCCGACGACGAGATCGTCGAGTTGGTACAGGACTTCGTCGAGCGGGTGCTCGACGAAGAAGACCTCGCTCTCAACGATCTGGAGCGGAGCCGCCTCGTCGAGACCCTGAGCGAGGAGGCCCTGGGGATCGGTCCGCTGGCCCCATTGATGGCGGATCCCGCCGTGACGGACATCCTGGTCAACGGGTCCGATCGGGTCTACGTGGAACGGGGAGGACGCCTCGAGTCGACGTCGATCGCTTTCCAGGATGAGGATCATCTCGTCCGCGTGATCGAGCGAATCGCCGCCCGCGCGAATCGCCGGATCGATACGGCGCAGCCGATGGCGGATTTGCGATTGCCCGACGGTTCGCGTGTGAACGCGACGCTGCCGCCGGTGTCACCGGACGGACCGACGCTCTCGATTCGGCGCTTCGGGCGCCACCGTATTCGCGCCACGGAGCTCGAGCGGACCGGAGCGATGTCGACTTCGATGCGCGCGTTCCTGCATTCGGCCGTCGAGCATCGACAATGCGTGCTGGTGTCCGGCGGGACCGGCGCGGGCAAGTCTACGCTGCTCGGCGCGCTCGCCGAGTCGATCCCCTTGACCGAGCGGATCGTGACGATCGAAGACACCCTGGAGCTCCAGCTCGATCAGGAGCACGTCGTTCGGCTCGAGACCCGGCCGCCGAACGTCGAGAACGCAGGCACGATCACGCAAAGAGAGCTGGTGGTGAACGCGCTGCGCATGCGCCCGGACCGGATCATTCTCGGCGAGGTGCGAGCGGGTGAGGCGCTCGACATGCTTCAAGCCATGAATACCGGCCACGAGGGGAGCCTGTCGACGATCCACGCGAACTCTCCCCGTGACGCGCTCGCGCGGCTCGAGACGCTGGTCCTGATGGCGGGCGTCGAACTCCCGAGCCGCGCGATTCGGGAGCAGGTCGTGTCGGCGCTCGACCTGCTCGTGCATGTAGATCGTGGTCAGGACGGCCGGCGCCGGATCACGCGCGTCGCGGAGATCACGGGACTCGAAGGAGACGTTCCTCTGCTTCAGGACATCTACCGGTTCGACACCCTTCGATTTCACGAGGGCCGCCTCGAAGGGTCGCACGTCGCGACGGGGATCGTCCCGCGATGCGCGGACAAGATTCGGGCGCGAGGGGCCGAGGTGCCGATGGCGTGGTTCCGACGCGACGCAGAGGCGGCCGACCGTGGCTGATCGAATCGCGTGTGGGAGCCGCCGCCGTCGACTCGTCTCGCGGGGGGTGGCGTTCGCGTTCGTCGGCTTTCTTCTCGCGTGTCAATCCACGCCGCCGCCCAACCCGCTCGCCGCCCGGTCGCGATTGGCGCCCCTGCTCGAGGCTTGGGAGCGGGCCCAGACCGAGGACGGTGGTTGCGAAGAGCGCCGCCCGACGGAAACTCCACTCACCGACTGTGAGGCCGTTTCGAACGGGATCGCGCGGCTGGCGATCGAGTTCCCTCGCGATCCCGACATCCTGCTCGCGGCCGCAGTGGTCGACTTCGAGCGTGGGCGCAAGGACAATGCTCTGAAGACGCTCGACGTGCTGAGGAGCGTCGAGGCGATTCATCCGGAGGCGGCGATTCTTCGCGCTCGGATCGCGATCGAAGAGGGCAATCTCCGCTTTGCGCGCCGACTGCTCGATGAACAACGCGAGCTGACACCGGATCACGCCGGGCTCTGGGAGATGCTCGCCTCGGTCGCCTACCTGGAGGAAGAGTACGCCAAAGCGGATCGGAGCCTCGACATCGCCGCGCGTCTCGGCGCCCCGGCATGGCGAGTGGCCTATCACCGAGGGCTCGTCGCGGAGGCTTCCTCTCGGCCCGAGCGGGCGATCCAGGCCTACGAGGTCTGCCTCGAGGAGGCGCCGGACTTCGCGCCGGCGCGCTCGCGACTCCGGGCGCTCGTTGTGATGGGCGAAGAATGGCGCGGCGCCGAGTCGACGCGGCGCTGAACCGTCCTCCTGAGCGAAGAGGGTGGCTTCGGCTTTCGCTCGGACCGCAGGCTCTGGCGTCAGCGCCTCGGTCGCCCTGCTAACAAGGCGGCGATTCCGAGCGCGACCCCGCTGAGGAGTCCGGTCGAAGGCTCGGGTGCGACGATGACCTCCTGCCAGTTCCACCAGCCGGGGACGCTAAAGACGTTCGCGGTCCCGCCGGGTGTGATCACGACGAGCTCCTCCGACAGCACCTCACTCGAATAGAGCCAGCCCGTCGGGACGGACATCTCGGCGAGGCCGTTGGGGACGAAGGGGTCGAAGGTCTCCGTGCGGCTCTCGCTCATCGAGAACATTACGTACTCGTCCGCCTGTGGGCTCGTGACCGTGTGGATCACCTGACCCACGGAGTAGGTCAGCGTCGTGCCGCGGTCGACCTGGCCGAGCGCGATGAACCCCTGCGCCCCGATGCCGAGGAACGACGACGAGAGGACCCGCGCGATCAGGAAATGGTCGTCGCCGGGGATCTCGGGAACGAGGTCGAGGCTCAAGGCCGTCCCGGGCGGTGCCGAGGGCGCGTCGTTCGTCGCGTCGGGGAAGAAGAGGCGTCGGTTGTCCTCGGACACGTTCTTGTCCCAGTTGTCTCCGGGCAGCGGGACCGCCAGCGCCTGCTCGAAGGTGCACTCCGTGCATTTGTAGACGTTGCGGGCGGCCGGATTCTCGCCTGTGAACTCCCACAGCTCGGAGTTGAAGTTCTGATCGGGGTCGAACTCCTGCGCGCCGGAGCCGCCTGCGATCAGCAGAGCGAAGGCCCATCCGACGACGCTCAGCATCGGGTTGATTCGATTCTCGTTCTGCATTGACGGCTCCCAGCCCCCGGAGCGGGCGGCGATAAGCGAATGATGAGATCGCGAGAGACCGAAAACGCCGCAGTACGATGCTCTCAGGGCGAGGATCCCCCGCGCCCGCCCCCGCTCGTGTTCAGAGTAGCGAGCCTAGAGGCGGAGCCAGCCGTCCCAGGCGAGCATCCCGTTCATCAGCAAGAGGACGAGGGCGGGCAGGGTCTGCGCCAGCGAGTCCCCGACCTTCACGCGGGTCCCAACGCCGAGGAGCATCAAGAGCGCCAGCCCTGCTGCGGACGCTACGCCCAACGCCGGGAGGACGATTCCGGCCGCGAGGCCCAGCCCGCCCAGGACCTCCAGGGCGCCGACGAGTCGCCGCATCCGCGCCAGGCCGAAGCGCTCGAACTCCCCCGCCATGTGGTCGAAAACGAGGCAGGAAAGCCCGTAGCCTAAAAAAGCAAGGATCGATATCGCGCGCGTGCCTTCGATCAGGGTCTCCACTGGGAAGGAGAATATGATCCGAAACCTGCGCTGTCATGGGGCGCGCTAGGGGGCATAGTCCGCCAATGCAGTCCACCACGATTTCTACCGTTCTCCAGCTCGTCATCGGGCTCGGCCTGATCAACGTCTGGCTCCTGCGAGCCGGTTCTTCAACCGCGTACCGCGGTGGCGAAGCGACCAGCCTACAGGCCGAGTTCGCCGCCTACGGTCTCCCCGTATGGTTCTTCTATCTGATCGGTTTCCTGAAGCTCGGCTCGGCAGCGTTGCTCATTGCCGGGTACTGGATCCCGCAGCTCGTGCTTCCGGCCGCGGCGCTCGTCGTGGCGCTGATGGTCGGAGCGCTCTCGATGCACGCCAGAGTGAAGGATCCGCTGATCAAGTGGATGCCGGCCTCGATCATGCTCGCCATGAGCTCGGCCCTGGTCTTCCTGCGTCTGGGCTGAGTGCGTAGGGCTCCTTGCCGCTGCGGATCCGCTTTTTCTTCGACGCGCCACCGGGGCTCGCTTGTTAGGGAGTCACCGTGTCGGTGTCGCGGCCCGAGCGGAGCACCTCTCCGGGGAGCGCACCCGTGAACTCGCCGTGCGTGACGATGGGCGTGCCGCCCACCAATACATGGTCGACGCCGATGGCGTCGGCGTAGAGCCGCCCGGCGCCGGCCGGCAGATCCGTTCGGGTGTAGACGGGCCCGGAGGCGATCGTGTCGGGGTCGAAGACGACGAGATCGGCTCGGTAGCCCGCCTCGACCCGCCCCCGATCGCGCAGGCCAAAGAGCCGCGCGGGCTTCTCGGTGATCTGGTGGACCGCCTCCTCGAGGCTGATCAGTCCGAATTTGCGCACGCCGTCCGAGAGCAGATGGGTCGTGAGCGCGAACGCATCGAGCATGTCGAGATGTGCGCCGGCATCCGAGGCTCCGAGCAGGGTGCGGTCGTCGCGCCAGAGCTCCGCTCGCTGTTTCCAGGTGGCCTCGTCGTCACCGATCGGGTTCGGCATGAACGAGGTGCGCAGATCCTCCGACAGGGCGAGATCGAGCAGGGCGTCGAAGGGATCAACGCCGCGTTCGGCCGCGATCTCGCCGATGCGCCGGCCCTTGTGCCGCTCGTTCTCGGAAGTGAAGACCTCGTCGATCTGGATCTCCTCCCATTGGGCAAAACTGCGCAGGATGCCCGACTCCTTCGACTTCGCCCCGCGGTCCAGGGCGGCTCGAACCTCCGGATCGCGCAAACGCTCCATACGTTCGGGGATCGCTAAGCCCATGACGTCGGCCCAGCCGGCGAAGGCGTCGAAGATGAAGCCCGTCACGAGGTTGATCCGCACACGGGGCGGTGTCGCCATGATCAGCGCGACGACCTCGGCGCCGCGCGCCCGCGCGTGATCGCTGGCGGCCAGGCGCTCCGCGACACCTTCGGCGTCGGACGCATCCGCCGCGAGGACGTTCCAGTTCAGCGGACGGTTGGCCGCGAGAGAGAGGTCGGTCATCAGTTCACAGACCTCGTCCGTGAAGGCCGCGGGACCTGGCAGGAACTCGAGGCTGGTACCCGGGTGGTCTCGACACACCCCCGCCAGGGCGACCAGCTCCTCGCGGCTCGCGTGGCGCGACGGCACGGGCTGGCCATCGCCATCGTTGTGGGCCGGCGAGATGGCGGTCGAGAAGCCCATTCCCCCTTCGCGCAGGGACTTCGCGAGCAGCGCCTTCATGGCCTCGAGTTCGTCGGGAGAGGCCTGCTCGCCGACCGCACGAGGGCCCATCACGGTGCGGCGAACCGCGGAATGCCCGACCATGAAGCCGGCGTTGATGGCGAGTCTTCCCTCGATCAGGCCGAGGTAGTCGCCGAAGGAACGCCAGCTCCAGGGCACGCCCTCGCGCAGGCTCTCGATCGGCATGCCCTCGACCCGGGCGAGCATCGGCATGAGGTAGGCCGCGGCCTCGTCACTCAGCGGCGCGATGCTGAAGCCGCAATTACCACCCAGGACCGTGGTCACGCCGTGGTAGCACGAGGGCGAGAGCGTGCCGTCCCAGAAGACCTGTGCGTCGTAATGCGTGTGCGGGTCGATGAAGCCCGGCGCGACGACGCGTCCGCTGGCGTCGATCTTCCGTCGCGCATCCTCATGGACCTCGCCTAACGAAACGATCCTACCGTCCCGAAGCCCGACATCGGCGCGGCGCCCGGGGGCCCCCGTGCCATCGATCAACGTGCCGCCATGAATGAGGATGTCGAGCATGAGGCCTCCAGAGCGTCGGGTCACGGGAGTATACGGGAAGTTCGCCGCCCGCGGCCCCGGGCCAGGTCGACATGGACGCGTTGACAAGGCACCCGGCACCCACGTAGATTGGACGCCCTCACGACCCGGGAGAGCGCAGATGAGCTTGCAGATCGAACGTCAGGCGGGGGCATTGGGCGCCTACGTGAGCGGCGTCGACCTGTCGGAGCCCGTGTCGGACGCGATCTTCGAGATCCTCCATGACGCCTTCCTGGAACACCATGTCCTGTGTCTTCGCGATCAGGACATCACGCCGAGTCAGCAGCTGGCGTTCTCCGCGCGCTGGGGGACGATCTTCCATCATCCCTACGTGCCTTCGATCGAGGGCTACCCGGGGATCATGGAGGTGTCGGATCCCCAGCCGATCACCGTGGCGTGGCATTCCGACACGACGCATACGAAGGCGCCGCCCCGCATGTCCCTGCTGCTCGCGCGGCGCGTACCCGAGGTCGGCGGCGACACGATGTTCGCCAGCCAGCACGCCGCCTACGATGGTCTTTCTCCCGCGCTGCAGCGACTGCTCGAGGGGCTCCGAGCGACCCACGAGGGGACGGAGCTCGCCGATGAGGCGGGTGTGCCGCGGTCCGTCGTGGAGTCGGTGCATCCTGTGGTGCGGCGCCATCCCGAGACGGGTCGGGCGGCGCTCTACGTCAACCGGGACTACACGAAATCCTTCGAAGGCATGACTCCGGAGGAGAGCCGTCCCCTGCTCGAGTTTCTTTACGCCCGGGCTTGCCGCAACGAATATACCTGGCGTCATCGCTGGCGGGTCGGAGACCTGTTGCTCTGGGACAACCCGAGCGTGCAGCACTGCGTCGTCGCGGACGTCGGGCCCGGCGAACGATCTCTCCACCGGGTCACGATCGAGGGCGAGCCGCCGATCTAGGGCTCCTCTCGACCCCTGATCGCGTTAGGTCGCGTCAAGCAGTCTCGTCGGTCGGGTCGAGCGCTGAAGCTCGAGCCGCGCGCGACCTCGGGCAGCGTTGTTGAGCGCCAATTCCGGCTCGGCCGTGACGCGCGATAAATGCGGGAGCTCGGGGGCGAGCGCAGCGAGCGCCATGTTCGCCTCGAGCCGAGCCAGGGAAGCACCGAGGCAGAAATGTGCGCCGTGGCCGAAGCCCATGTGGCCTCGGGCGTCGCGGTCTGGGTCGAAGTGGTCGGGGTCCGGGAAGCGCCGTTCGTCCCGGTTGGCCGATCCGAGAAAGGCGACGATCTCCTCGCCCTTCGAGATTCGCTGGCCTCGGATTTCGACGTCCTGCGTCGCGACGCGCGCGACGTATTGCACGGGCGAATCGAAGCGGAGGGTCTCCTCGAGGATCGCCTCTACACGAGTGGGGTCCGCGGCGAGTCGTTGTATCTCGGACGGGTTGGACAGCAGGGCATCGACCGAATTGGTGATCAGGTTGGTCGTCGTCTCGTTTCCGCCGATCAAAAGCAGGAGGGAGAACATGAAGAGCTCGTGATCGCTGAGCGCGGCCTCGCCCTTTTGCGCTTCGACGAGAATGCTGAGCAGATCGTCCTTCGGCGCTTTGATCCGTTCCGCGACGAGCGGCCTGAGGTAGCGATGCAGCTTCTTCATCGAGTCCGTCATCGCGGCGCGGCGCGAGCTGCTCGCGAGAGGGACCACCCCGGCGAGGATGGAGTCGCACCAGCTCTTGAAGTCGGCCCTTCGCGCGACTTCGACACCCAGCATTTCGGCGATCACGATCGTCGGAAGCGGAATCGCCAGCTGAGACACGAGGTCGAAGCGACCGCTCAGGTTCAGATCTTCCACGCAGTCTTCGACGAGCTCTTGAATGCGGCCTTCCCACTCGAGCACGCTCCGGGGCTTGAAGCCTCGATTGAGCAACATGCGCATCTCGCGATGTCGCTCGCCGCTCTCCAGGATCAGATTGCGCGATCGAGCGAGGGTGGTCGGCATGACCCGTAACGCGAGGGAGAGTCGGAAAGCGGTCTGCAATTCGGTCAGAATCTCGGGGACGCGCTTGCGGCCGACCTGGCGGATGTCGGAAGAAAAGATCTCCGGCGTCTTCAGTACGCGCTCGACGTCCTCGAAGCGGAAGACGCACCAACTCGACGAATGCGAGGCGAAATAGACGGGCGACTCGTCGCGCATCTCGCGATAGATCGGAAACGGGTCTGATTTCCAGTCCTCTAAGTAGGGGGCAAAGTCGAGCGGCATGGATTCCTCTATGGAGATTGGAAAGCGTCGGGGAGAGGGGTGCGTCCCGCTGAGCTCGGGACAGGATGCCCCCCAGGTATTTCAGGTGCAATGCCATGAAGTCGCGAATGGCTCGCCGCATCGGATCATCCGTTGCGGTCGGATGTCACGTCACTGCAGTCGGCGCATCGGCGCGAACCAAAGCGTAAACCAGGCGCTCATCACGAGGAGGCCCGCACCCATGGCGGCGAAGGCGACGCGGGCGCCCAGGGCCTCCGAGGCCATGCCGAGCGCGAAGGTGCCGAGCTGCGCGGCGTTCATCTGCATCGAGACGAGGCTCATCACGCGCCCGCGAAAGGCGTCGTCCACGTAGGTTTGGGAAAGCACGTTCGAGAGCGAGTTGCGGAGTGACTGGCCGGCACCGATGCAGAAAAGCAGGGGGAGGCTCAGCCAGGCCGATTCCGAGAAGGCGAAGGCGACGAGGACGAGGCCGAGCGCGGCGTTTCCGAATAGCACGGTCCGGCCGCGATTTTGCCCGCGCATCGACGCGATGCGAAGCGTGCAGACGAGGGCGCCGAGGCTGATGACGCTCATCATCGCGCCGAGCAGCTCCGGTCCGCCGCCAAGGACCTGTTTCACGAATCCCGGAAGGAGGTGCATGAAGGGCATGGAGAGGAAGGTGAAGACGACGTTGCTGACCAGGAGCATCCAAACGGCGGGATGGCGCGCCACGTAGCGCCAGCCCTCGAGCAGCGAAGAGAGAGGGCCCTCCGGCTCGGTCGGGGTCTCGGACGCGCCGCGACCGTCGATCGCCGGTGTCGCCCCGTCGTCGTCGATCGCCCGCTCTACGGCGCGGTGAGCTCGGGCGAGGGCGAGTACGGCGGCGGCGAACATCGCGCTGATCGCAAAATAGACGTACTCGGTCTCGGTCACGCCGAGCGCAAAACCGCAGGCGGCGGGCATCACCAGGCGGACGACGTTCATCCCGCCCATGTTCAGAGCCGCGGCATTCATGAGCCTCTTCGGGCCCACGATCTCGGGGATGATCGATTGCCAGGAGGGGGAGAGCATTCCGAAGATGCCGCCCTGCGCGAAGGTCGAGACGAGCAGATGCCAGAACTCGAGGCGATCGAAATAGAGGAGGGTCCCGATGCCGAAGGCGAACGCGGCCATCAGGCTCTGCCCGACCTGAACGACGCGGAATTTGGGCCAGCGATCGGCGACGACGCCGCCGTAGAGCGTCGCCAGGACGCCGGGGACGACGCCCGCCAGACCGAGGCCGCCGAGCGCGGCATAGGAGCCGGTGATCTCGAAGACGAGATAGCCCCGCACGAGGATCAGACTATTCGTCGCGCCGAAGACGCCGAGCGAAGCGATGAAGAACCAGCGAAACCCCTCGTCGGAGAGCGAGTCGAAGGTCCGCCGCCGCTCGTAGATCTCGGGCGTTTCGGGCGAGGACGGCGGGCTCGCTTCGCTCATCGGCGTGTGGCCCTCGTGACGATGGACGCGACGGGCCCGGCTCGGCCCCTCACCAGCCGTTCCAGCCGATCACTTCTTCGACGGGTCGACGCGGGGGAGGAGACACATCGCCTCCCTTGATATGGGCCACGGGGATCAGCGCGACCTGGGTGTAATCGTCGGGGACGCCGAGGCGTTCGGCGACCTCCGGCTCGGAGAGGAGATGGGAGGTCGTGAGGGTCGAGCCCAGACCGTGGCTACGCAGCGCGAGCTGGAAGCTCCAGACGGCGGGATAGATCGAGCCGAGGAGTCGGGTCACGTGGCCGAGGCTCGGATCCTCTTCGATGCGGCCTCGCATGCAGGGGATCACGTGGACGGGCACCTGCTCGAGTACCTGACCGAGATGGATCGTGGCTCGGGAGTGGCGCACGCCGGCTTCGTCCCCGTTGCGCTCGCGTTCCGCGAGCAGCCCCTGCATTGTCTCCATCATTCCCGCGCGGTATCGATCAGCGACGAAACGCTTGATTTCGGGGTCGTCGACGACGATCCATCGCCAATCCTGCGCGTTCGAGGCATTTGGCGCGAAGGTCGCCAGGCGAATGCACTCGATGAGGGTCTCGCGGTCGACCGGTCGCTGCAGGTCCAGTCGCCAACGGATCGAGCGGGTGGTCGACAGGACATCATCGAAGTAGGACCGCTCGGCTTGCATCGCGCTCAACGTATCCCACCGATCGCCGCAGAGCCATGTGGCGTCGGGTATCTCCTGATATTGGGCCTCGCTCCGTCCCAGCGTCGGTCGCTGGTCGCCCCGTCCCTCTCTCGTCGATCGAAATGGAGGACGTGACTTCGTCGCATTTTCCAATATACGACCGGTGGAAATCAGGATATGCTCACCCCGCGCCCGCCCGCGCCGGGCCTTGGTCGGCACACTCCGGGGAGTAGGTAGAAGACATGTCAGATCTGGAAGTTCGAAAATTCGATTGGGATTTCGAGGGCATCCCCTTCGTGTGGAACCCGGAGCAGCCGCGCTTCGCGATCCTGATGAATCAGATCACCTTCGTGATCATCAGCTTCGAGCGCTACATCTGCAAAGCCATGCGAGCGGCCGAGTCGCGGATCACGGACGAGGAAGTCGCGACCGAAGCGCGTCTCTTCGGACAGCAGGAGGGCGTGCACGCCGCCGCGCACCAGAAGCATGCCCGGGCCTTGCTCGAACAATATCCAGGTCTGCAGTCGGTGCTCGACAAGTCGCAGCAGAGCTATGACGATCTGTTCGAATCGCAGCCGCTCGAATATCACCTGGCGTACGCGGGGGGCCTGGAGGCGATCTTCACGCCCTTTTTCAAGATGATCCTCGATCATCGCGCCATCTTGTTCAGCGGAGGCGATTCACGGCTTTCGTCGATGCTGCTGTGGCATTTCTGCGAGGAGATCGAGCATCGCAGCTCGGCGCTCATGGTCTACAACCACGTCGTGGGCAGCTATCGATATCGCATCACGAACACGCGCCACTTTCAGAGGCACGCAGGCGATTTGTTCCAGATGGCGATCGAAGAGTTCAAGGCGAACGTGCCGGACGTGCCCCACGACGTCTACGAGGGGGATCCCTTCGTCAACGTGCCTCGGGGAGCGCGGATGCGCTCGGCGCTCGGCATCTTGCGCTCCCAGCTGCCCTGGCACAACCCGACGTATCAGCCGTTGCCCAACTACTACGACGAATGGATCGGCCGTTGGTCGGGGGGCGCCGACGTCACGCAGCTCTATGGGCAACCCTCCATGACCCCGGAAGAGGCCCGATGAACCCCTTCGGTCGAGGTCGCTCGCTCGCGCCCTTCGAAACCACAGAGAACGGAATGGAACGACGATGAGTGCGCCGCGCCCCCCGCAGCCCGAGACGCCGACCGCGGACGCTTTCGAGGTCCACTACGCCGAGGTCGAGTCGGGTCTCCGAATCGCCTACGTGCGGGAAGGCGTCGGGGGCTACCCGCTCGTCCTCCTGCATGGATATCCCGAGACCAAGCGCATCTGGTGGCGCAATATCCGGCCGCTCGTGGAGGCCGGTTACGAAGTGATCGTCCCGGATCTGCGCGGTTACGGGGATTCGGATCTGTCGGCGAAGGACGAATACGATCTCGTCTTCTACTCGCGCGACACGTATACGCTCGTCCATGACGTTCTCGGCCACGAACGCGTGGGTCTCGTCGCGGGGGACGTGGGCGGCATGGTGATCGTCGACCTCGCGAACCGGTATCCGGATTTCGTCGACCGGATGATCCTGTTCAACACGTCCCCGCCCTTCGTTCCGGAAGAGGCGGCTTGGTACGAGGCGCACGGGCTCTCGATGGTGTCTCTCGATGATGGACCGACGGGCGATTATCGCCTCAGGCAGGGCAAGGAACCCAAGGCGCTACGTGCGGAGCTCGACACCCCTGAACGCTGCCATCGCTACGTCCGAGATTTCTACGAGCATAGGCTCTGGGCGTCGGAGGGAGCGTTCGAGGAAGACGACTACGCCTTCATGTGCGAGCCCTTCGAGGACATCGATCACCTCGAAGCCAGCTGGGCGGTCTATCAGCTGGCCCACGGCCGAGCGATGCGCGAAATGCCCAAGGTCGCCCAGAAGACGGAGACGCCCACGCTCATCTTGTACGGACCGGACGACCACGTCGTGCCGCGTGACTTCGCCAAGAAATGTGAGATCGCCTTCCCGAATCGAACGGGCCCGCTCGTCGTCCCAGAGGCGGGGCATTTCCTGCAATGGGAGCGGGCGGACGTTTTGAACGAGGTTGCCCGTTTCTATTTCAGTGAGCTGAAAGCGAGCGGCTAGGACTCGGGCAGGGTGAAGCCTGGGGTCAGCTCCGCGGCTCCATGATTTCCAGGAGGCGGCGGATGGCGTGGTCGATTTTTTCGACCTCCGCAGTCTCGACACCGGCCAGGGTGGTGTCCTGGATCGCGTTGTAGGCTTGCGCGCTTTTTTGCGACACCTCCGAGCCGGCCTCGGTCAATGCGATCAATACGGACCTTCGATCGTGGGGAATCGAGCGCCGTTCGATGAGGCCTGCCTTCTCGAGACGATCCAGGATCAGGGTCATGCTGCCGGTCGGTCGCATCACGAGTCGGCCGAGCTTCACGACGGGTAGGCCGCCTTGGTCCCCATAGCGGCGGAGCGTGTTGAGGATCGTGAAGTCGCTGTAGGGCAAGTCGAGTCCGGAGATCGACTCGTTCTGCAGTCGTGAGAGGTGGATCGCGACTCGCGATAAACGGGTGAAGAGGCCGCGCGGCGGCGGCTCGTTCAGCGTCTCGAGGACGGATTCATGGGGTTCATCGGGCTCGGCCATCGCACCGCAGTCTACCAACGGTCGGGCCGACCCCACGCTGTTCCCGCCGCACGAAATCCCCCTGATTGACCCACGGGGACTCTCTCGATTGATTCAGGGCGATCTGGTGCTGTCCGTAATGTCTCTATCAATAAATTCTTGACCAAGAATATCTTGTCCAATAGCATCTGGTTCCCCGCTGAGGAGACCCAAGCATGGCCGAGCCCCGTCCCTATACGATCATCGACGCCGATACCCATGTGACCGAGGTACCCGATCTCTGGACGAGTCGCGTACCCGCCCGAATGCGCGACCGCGTTCCGCGCGTGGAATGGGACGAGGAGAAGCAGGAGCAGGCCTGGTATATCGGCGATGAGTGGATCAACTCCGTCGGGATCACCGCCGTCGCCGGCTGGAAGGACCCCTACCCCGGCCATCCCCCCACCTACGAAGACGCCCACCCGGGGTCCTATGATGCGCACGCCAGGCTCGACTATATGGACTCGCTCGGAATCTGGGCGATGGTGCTCTACCCGAACGTGGGCGGCTTCGGGAATCAGGTCTTCGGTCGACTCGATGATCACGAAGCGAAGCTCGCCTGCGTACGTGCCTATAACGACTTCCTGATCGACTGGTCCTCAGCGGATCGCCGTCGACTGATCCCCGTCATGACCTTGCCCTATTGGGATGTCGCGGCGGCCGTCGCCGAGATCGAGCGATCCGCCGCGGCTGGGCACCGCGGAGTGCTCTTTACCGGCGAACCCCAGAGCTTTGGCATGCCGCTGCTCGCCGATCGTCATTGGGATCCGATCTGGGCCGCGGCCCAGGATTGCGATCTTCCCGTCAGCTTCCACATCGGCAGCGGCGACTTCGGCGACGAGTTCTCGCCCGATCGCGTCGAAGTCGATGGTTACGCCGCCACCTGCGCACGCGCCGGTGCCAAGATCTTCATGGACAACGGGGCCCACGTCCTTGATCTGCTCTTCAGCGGCATCCTCGAGCGTTTCCCGAAGCTCCGATTCGTCTCCGTCGAGAGTGGGGTGGGCTGGCTGCCCTTCCTGCTCGAGAGTGCCGACTATCAATTCAAGGCGATGAACGTCCGCGGCGAACGCGACGATTTCAAACTGCTCCCGAGCGAATATTTCAGGCGACAGGTCTACGCTTGCTGCTGGTTCGAAACGATCACTTCGGACGCCATCGTGAGCCGAATCGGCGAGGACAACATCCTCTTCGAGACCGATTACCCGCATCCGACCTCGATCTTCGCGGAGGAAGTGCACGAGACGATCGAGTCGAGTCTCGGCACGCTCACGGAGCCCATTCGCCGGAAGCTCTTGTGGGACAACGCCGAACGCCTTTATCAAATCGAGGCCCCGGAGGAGCGTCACTCCGCGGCGGATGCGTAGGGTGGCGGTCAATGAGCGGTGTGGCGCGGTCTATCGCGTGCAGCCCGAACCCTTCGATCCGGACTCGACGACCTGGGTCGAGGCGGGGGCCGTCCGATTTGGATTGGAAGCGCGCGTGGTCACTGCGGATGCGCTCCGTGAGGTCTATCGAGACGATCCCGCCGCGCTCGCGGAGATCGAATCGAATAGTCCGCCTGGCGGATTCCAGGATTCGGGCCTGTCGGTTCATGTCGTGGACTCGGCAGACGGCCACGAATACCTCCGCTTCGATGCCTTCGAGGACGATCCCCATTACCACTACATCCACCCCTCCGGTGATCACAACCATTGGGTCCCCTTCGACGCCGTCGCGGGTGGAGACGTGGTCGATTTCACGCTGGCGTGCCTGCGCGAACGTCTCCTGCCGATGATCGAGTGCGCCGGGGGTGGGTCGCTCGCCCTTCGGCTCGATCCCTCGGAGCAGATCCCCGCGATCGATGAACTCGCGCGGCGCATCGAGCGCTTGCGTCGTGGAGAGGCGTCGAAGGAAGCTGCGGATACCCCGGCGGCGGAGGCGCGATAGCACATGTCCCTCGGTCTCCGACGACCCCATGAAGCGCTGGACTACGCGTCGCTCGCTGGTTTCTTACCCCCGCCGCCCGACTTCTTCGAGGAGCGGTTCTTCGAACCGCCCGAGCGAATCGAAGCGCGCCAGCTCGCACGACTCAAAGAAAAGGCGCTGACGACCGCAGCGATCCCGTTTCATCGCCGGCGATGGAATGAGGCCGGCTTCGATCCTCGATCGATCTCCCGTCTAGAGGATCTCGCCTCGGTGCCGGTGTACACGGTCGACGACATTCGCAGGAGCATCGAGGCGTCTCCCCCGCTTGGGGATTATCAGGCGTTGCGCCTCGAAGACGCCCGCCGCGAGCCCATGCGCGTCTACATGAGCGGCGGCACCACCGGCACCTCTCGCCCGACGCTCTACACCCGGTGGGACCGGGAAGCCGGTGCGATTCTCACGGCCCGCGCGCTCTACATGCAGGGCATCCGGCCTGGCG
>Ga0315316_10001412_pt1 | contig 16774 bp, 12 predicted proteins | sample M160m3416metaG_FD_203702 | JGI IMG/M metagenome (GOLD analysis project Ga0315316, IMG submission 203702) | Ammonia-oxidizing marine archaeal communities from Monterey Bay, California, United States - M1 60m 3416 | ecosystem: Environmental > Aquatic > Marine > Intertidal zone | place: USA... | reverse complement strand
GGCTTGATCCCCTGGTTCAACAGACGGTGATGGAGCTGGTGGCAGAGGCCCAGCAAGGCGGCGCGACGGTATTCTTTTCCTCTCATGTATTAACCGAGGTGCAAGCCGTGGCCGGCCGGGTTGCCATCATTCGCGACGGGAGGGTTGTCGAGGTGGCTACAACCTCGGACTTATCAGCAAGGGGAACCGTGGAGGTCCGGGTGGCCTTTGCGGATCCCGTGATTCTTGAAAAGGCACAACTGGCGGGATTAGCGGGAGTGGAATTGATCCATTCTGATGATGATGGGCGTTTTATTCAACTCGCGGTCACAGGTAAGATGGATGCGCTTGTTAAATGGCTGGCAGGTTACCCGGTGGCATCTCTGGAGACGCGGCAATGTGGCCTGGAGCAGGCATTCCATGCTCATTACGGGAGTGAACAAGAGCCAGCCGGCAGGCATTAATCTTCCATGGCATCCTTCTGGACAATTTTTCGTTTTTCCTCATGGCGCTTGCGCTGGACAGTGCTCGGCTGGGGAATCCCGCTGATGTTACTGGGTCTGATAACCACCCCTTTTTATGATCTCGTCGCGGAGAATGAGCGTCAACTCAGGCCGGTCATCCAGAGCCTGAAGCCGCTGGTGAAAAGCTTTATCGGAGGTAAAGAGGCTGAGGAGATTTTCACTCCCGAGGGGTTCCTTGCATTACGTTATTTTGCTTTCCTGCCGATCATCCTCGGTATGTTCGCTTCCGTGGCCGGCAGTGGCATGCTGGCATCTGATGAGGAGCGTGGCATCCTCGATTTCCTGCTTGCCCACCCGGCAGGCCGGGCACCGGTTTTTTTCGGCAGGTTGCTCGCCTTGTGCGCAGCACTGGTTGCTATCCTGGGATTAGGGTGGATCGGCCTGTGGTGCGGGGTTTGGCGGGCAGATTCTCTTCATTTTCCGCCTGGCCAGATCCTGCTTCCCTATGTCTCGGTGCTGGCAGTGAGCACGTTTTTCATGACGCTCGCTCTTGCCCTGAGCATGATGATGCCCTCCAGAGTGACTGCGGCAATGACCACCGGGTTTATTGTTTTGGCCGGGGAGATTATCACCAGCCTCGCCAAGGCAATTACCCAACTTGAGGCAGCCGCGAGGTTTTCTCCCCTTACCTATTTTCAGGCCCATGCCATGCGAGGCCTCCACATAAAGCCGGTCCTTGGCCTGTTGGCCTTTGCCCTGCTGTTTTCATGGCTGGCTTGGATAGGCTTCCAGCGGCGTGATATCCGCGTGGCGGGTGACGGGGGCTGGAAATTCCCATTTCCTGCCCGCAGGAAAAAAGGACATTTTTAGATCAAAACCCCTGTTTCGTGAAAAAATCGGCTGGAAAATCCTCGGCAAATACCCATTTCTGCCGGGAACCTCCCCTCACCAATTCCTGAGGATTGATACAGAGACCCTTTTAAATAAAGGCCTCAGCGGGGTTTTGTGGCAAAATCAGCGGAAATTACTGCAACGGCAGGCCCGCGGGGTCACCAGGGGATGGGATATGCCTTTTTCTATTGTCCAAAATGCACTAATTACGTTATAGTTAAGTCTATGAAGCAGCTGTTTGCCCTCAACATAGCGGCGATTATTTTTGCCCTTTTCAACGCTGGTAGTGCCAGTGCCCAACTTGGTCTCCGCCCCGGTGCCGTTCCTCCCAACCAGTCCAAGGAATTCCAACTGGCTGCAGCCAAGAAGGTCGATAAGCTCGTCGGCGCAGAGTTCCGGAGAAAGCAGATCCGCCCGTTGCCGAAATCCACGGATGCAGAATTTTTGCGCCGCAGCTACCTGACCGCGGTAGGCCGCATACCCAGTTATGACGAAACGGTTGCTTTCCTCGACAGTGAGGAAAGCGGCAAGAGGGTCGCCTTGATTGATTCACTGGTTGGCTCCTACGGCTACAACATGCACATGTTTAACTGGTGGGCTGACCTCTTGCGGGCCACCGACAGTTTCCAGAACACTTCAGGCGCCCCATACATCAAGTGGATCAAGGACGCTATTGCGGAAGACAAGCCCTACAACAAGATGGTTCATGAGCTTGTCGCCGCCACTGGTGGCGGTTGGCAGAATGGCGCAGTGGGCTACTACATGCGTGACAAGGGGATGCTGAAGGACAACATGGCGAACACCACCCGTATTTTTCTGGGCACCCGCATTGAATGCGCGCAGTGCCATAATCACCCCTTCGACTCATGGAAGCAGATGGAATTCTACGAGATGGCTGCCTTTACCTCCGGGATGAAGATCGGTGCAAGGGACTCCTTTTCCAGTTACCTCTCAGACAAGGAGGATGAGGACGGCATCGATCGCGGGTTACGTGACGTTTCACGCTTGATTCGCTATGCGGTTTTTGATTTTTCTGTCGCTGATGCAGGCGATGGCAGCATCAATTTGCCTAAGGACTATAAATATCGCGATGGAAAACCGGGTGAGCGGGTTGGTGCAAAATCCCTTTCCGGTTTTGGCAAAGGCGTAAGGGTCAGCCTCAAGTCCAAGGCAAAGGATGCGGGTGAGGCCCGGCAGGAGTTTGCTGACTGGATCGTAAGCCCACAGAATCCGCGCTTTACCAAGGTCATTGCCAACCGCATGTGGAAGCGGGTGATGGGCACCGGCTTGTTTGAGCCGCTCGACAACTTCAGTTCGGGCGCAGCACCGTCCAATCCTGCTCTCATGGCTTATCTGGAGGAATTGCTGGTCGATCTTAATTATGACCTGAAAGCTTTCCAGAAGGTTCTTTTCTATACCTATACCTATCAGCTTGCCCCCAGCCCGGTTCAGCATCCGGCCCGCTCGCCATACAATTTCAACGGCCGTCAGCTCAAGCGGTTAAGCGCTGAACAGATCTGGGATTCGCTCCTTACCCTGAAGATTGATAAGCTTGATAGCCGCAAGGGTAACGGTTACAGCGGTGGTGCCATCATGTTCGGTAACCGTCCGGTTCTGGTGGGGAAAAAATCGATGAAGGATCTCTACAATGAAGTGGTTGCCATCGAGTCTCCGGGTGCAGTTTGGAAATATGCCCAGAACCTGCACAAGCAGATCAAGAACGACAAAGGCGGTGGAGGAAAAGGTGGGGATAAAATGAAGATGGAGATGATGATGGCCCAGAAGGCGCGCAGCTATGGGCAGGATATGCGTGCTTCCGAGTTGAGCTCGCCAATGCCAAATGGACATTTCCTGCGCCAGTTTGGGCAATCAGACCGTGAGGTGATTGAAAATGCCAGCACGGACTCGGATGTGACCCAGGTGCTCTCCATTCTCAACGGCCATGTTGAGAAGCAGATTACCAGCAACAGTGGTGCAGAAGTCTTTAAAATGATCAACGATGGTAGAACGGACTCGGACAAAATTGATCGGATTTTCCTCAGTATCCTGTCCCGTAAGCCATCCGAGGACGAGAAGGACTTGTTCCTGAATGAGTTCAAGGTAAACGGCAGGTCGGCAGTTAGAAATGCGGTGTCCGCTTTAATTTCAACAGCCGAGTTCATGTTTGTCCAGTAAGCGCCAGACCGATCCATTTTCAGTTATTCCCAAACACAAAAATAAACCCTCAACTTTCAGAAAAAATGTCAGAGAACAACTTATTCCAAAAAGGCGACGAAGTGAGCCGTCGACAATTCATGATTGGTGCTGCCCACAGTTATCTTGGTGTCAGTGTATTGCCCATGCTTGGTGCAACCGTGGCGACAAGTGATAGCTTCGGTGCGGCACCGCCTATGCGCCCGCGGACGGCTAAAAGCGTGATTTTCCTTAATATGTCCGGCGGCATGAGCCATCTGGACACTTTTGACCCCAAGCCAGAAAATCAGGAGGTCCAAGGCCCCACGCCGGTGATTGATACCAGTGCCCATGGCGTTCAGATTTCAGGATTCCTGCCCAAGACGGCTGGTGTGATGCGGCATATCACGTTGTTTCGCGGAATGCGCAGCAATCAGGGTGCTCATGAGCAGGGACAATATCTCCTTCACCGCAGTTATGCACCGCGCGGAACCATTGTCCACCCGGCACTTGGTGCTTGGGTCATGCGCCTTTCGGGTCGCCGCAACACAACCATTCCGGGGTTTGTCGCTATTGGTGGTTCCTCGGAGAATGCGACCGGGGGCTTTATGGGTGCAAAATACGGAGGAGTGCCCCTCGGCAATGCCAATTCAGGCCTGAAGGATTCCACGCGCGCCCACTCTGTAAGTGAGGGGGAGTTCGGTCGCCGGCTTTCATTGGCTGACAAGATGAATTCAGATTTCCACGGGCGCTTTAAGCAGAAGCAGATCAAGACATACCACGGCCTTTATGATGAGGCGATCAAGCTCATGACCAGTGAGGACTTGAAGGCCTTTGACATTAAGCATGAGGATAGCAAGGTGCGTGATTTTTACGGCAACAACGGTTTCGGGCAGGGCTGCCTGCTTGCGCGCCGCCTGGTAGAGCACCAGGTGCGCTTTGTCGAGGTGAACCTTGGCGGCTGGGATACCCACAATGACAACTTTGTTTCTGTAGAGGCTCGTTGCCAGATTCTTGACCAGGGCCTTGCCGGCCTGATTTCCGACCTTGAGCGACGTGGCATGCTGGACAGCACCCTGGTTGTGCTGGGCACCGAGTTTGGACGCACTCCAGATATTAACGGCAACACCGGCAGGGACCATTTCCCACGTGCCTTCAGTGCCCTGATGGCGGGTGGCGGTGTGAAAGGCGGCTTTGTCCATGGTGAAACGGACCGCAAAGCGCATACCGTTAAAGAGGGGATCGTGACCCCGGGCATGTTTAATGCCACTATCGGTCATGCCTTGGGCTTGCCGACTGAGCGGGTTGTGACATCACCTTCAGGAAGACCTTTCACCATTGGCGATGAGGCCAAGCCCGTTAAAGAGGTCTTCGCATAATACATTATCAAGCTAACGGGGGACACGCGATGGCGTGTCCCCCGTTTTGTATATAAAAATGGTGATGATGAGTAAAAAGTTCATTTTTCCACTCCTTTTCTTTCTTGCTGCCACCGTGTCCTTCGGGCAGGTCGTTGATTACAAGAAACAAATAGCGCCGATTCTCTCTTCCAAATGCAATTCATGCCACACCGCTAAAAAGAAGGAGACTGACAAGAAGCCCAAGGCCGGCCTTGCCCTTGATACGCCCGGCGGAATTCGGGCGGGGGGAGTTCTTGAACCCGGGGATGCTTCCAGCAGTGAGTTTTTTATCCGGGTTTCACTACCTAAGACCGATGATGAACTGATGCCGCCCACGGATGACGGTGGTCCGTTATCCCCCAAGGAGATTGCCCTTATCAAGAAGTGGATTGATGATGGTGCCCGGTTCAGTTCCGGCAGCGGCGGAGGGCTTGGAAAGATAGCTGCTGACCTTGACGTTGCCAAGGTGAGGGCGATGCCAATGCGTGAACCAAATGCTGATGGGGTTTCCCATCTGGAGGGGCTTGGCGCAACGGTCAGTCAGCTTGCGGTGAATCTACCTCAGCAGCTTGTCGTGGAGTGGATCTCAACTTATCACAAGACAACGGACAAGGAAATCGAACAGATCTTGCATATTGCGCCGAATGTCGTGGAGGTGGACCTCAGTCGTACGAAGGTGACGGACGAGGGACTTAAGCATATTGGAAAGCTTGCACGACTGACTCACCTTAACCTGAGCCGCACCCAGATTACGGATAAGGGCATTGAGCATCTATCCGGGTTGCGTTCACTGGAATACCTCAACCTGTATGGGACAGGAGTTGGTGATGGCGTTCTTCCAACCCTAGCCAAACATCGTAAGCTGAAATCCCTGTATACATGGAAAACCAAGATCACCGCGGAAGGCCTGAGTAAATTGCGCAAGGCGCTTCCCGATGCCAAGCTTGTCCTAGAGACGGATGCTAAATCAAACCGTTATGACAACCTGGACAATCCCGATAAAAAATACGATTTCTAGGTTATCGGGCGAATTTTCCGGGGTTGCCGGACAGGGCTAAGCATCACCGGAAGGCACATTGCTGGATTTGAGCAGCCAAGCTTATTGTTAACGGCTTGTGTGCAAGCTCGGAATCCCACGGTGGAGGATTCAAGAGACCCATTGAGCACGGGTTGCCCGGTTTTCTTCCGGTGTTGCGGGATATCGAAATGCACCGGCAACAAACAGTGAATAAATCGCGATTTTTCTCCTTTCGAGCAGCTTCGGAGGAGCCCCTCCAGAGCCTCCCTCTGCACCACATTTCCTGAAAATCTCAAAAGATAAGGGAAAATAGCCCGAAGTTCTTATCAAATCAGAATTGCTATAATTCTCAAAATAAAAATTTGCAAATGATAGAAAAGAATGCCATTTTTAATGAATTTAAATCTGGATGCCAAGGCAAAAAAATGCGATTTCCTCTGTTCAACTGACGGTGTCAGTGACGGGGACGGTGCGGGAGCATCTCGAGCGTATGACCGAAACAGGGATGTTTGGGAAAAATGCGGCCGAGACGGCCAACCATCTGCTCATTGATGCCATCAGGGGATATGTGGAGAAAGGCTCGCCTTTCCTGCAAGAAACGCCGCCATCCAGCGGAGAAGAAGAGAATTAACTCGTCATTACGAAAACCACACACCTAGCAGACACCACACAATGCCTGATTCCCGTAATAACTCACCAGATGAAGAATACAAAGTTGAGGCGTTTAAAATATTGAGCGACCAGAACCTTGCTCCTGAAGATGATCCTGCGGAGTGGATTTATCCGGACGCGAAGGATGACGAATTGCGTCAGTTGGCCGAGGATATCTTCGCGCATGACAAGGTTCTTGCCCGGATCCTTGCGGACACGGCAAGTGGAGAAAAGAGCACCGGGGATATGTTACGAATGATCTGTGCCTGGATGGCAACGATGGGTGGTGGCCACAAGAGGGCCAAGGGCGCTGCGCCCACCGAGCCCTGGCTTGCATAGCGCATTGACATCTTCTTAATGCCTGATTGGCATTGTCCTGCATTGTGTCTCGACCTGATGTCATGGATGCGTTACCCTTTTTTTCAGGGATGCGGTGTCGATTGATAACGTTGCTCACGGTTTTTTCCGGGATTGCAAACGGGCAACTTGAGGACATTCCTCAACTGGGCTTGCGGATTGTGCCCGGGTTTGAGGTCAGCCTGTTTGCCGACCAGGCTATTGCCCCGGATGTCTACTCAATGACCATTGACCCTTCCGGGGGTGTTGTTATTTCATCACGTGGATATATCAAGCGGCTGATCGATGAGGACGGTGACGGCCGCGCGGAAGGTGATGTGCGGATTTCAGAATCAAGAGCAGGGGCTATGGGAATGCTATTTGTCGACAGGCAAACGCTTTTGACGAGCGAGGGAGGAAGTTTCAACCGGTATACTGATCCTGATGGGGACGGGAAATTTGACCCAACTCCGGAGAAGATTGCTCAATTTCGCGGGGGAGAACACGGTTTGCATGCGATACGCAAGGATGCACGGGGCAGGATATACCTGATCGGCGGCAATGACGCGAATTTCCGGGGGCATGGCGGGATTGCCGGTGGCAAGTCCGGGTGGATTGAGGGTGGTGCGTTGGTGCGCTATTCCAAGCAATTGCAAGACCCCGTGATTCTCTGTCACGGATTGCGTAATCCCTATGACTTTGATTTTGACAGCAAAGGGGAGATTTACACCTATGACAGCGATTGCGAGCGTGAGTTTCTGCTGCCCTGGTATGCGCCAACCCGTCTTTATAGGGTGAAGCTGGGCGCACATCATGGATGGCGCCTTCCTGGCTGGAAGCGTGGCTGGAAACGGCCGGATTACTATTTTGACAGTGTCGAGCCTCTGGTCAATGTCGGGCGAGGATCTCCAACAGGGGTTGCCGTCTACCGGCACACTGCGTTCCCACCTGAATACAGGGATGCGGTCTTCTATTGCGACTGGACTTTCGGCAAGATTTATTTCACGCATCCGGATGCTGACCTTGAGGAATTAAAGGATCATGCTGCCGGTGTCTTCATGGAGTCGACGGGAATTACCGGTTTTGCTCCCACAGATATCGAGGTGGCTCCAGACGGATCCCTTTTTGTGGCAGTGGGAGGGCGTGGCACTACAGGATCGGTATATCATATACGGGCGAAGAAGCCATCAAAGGGGGCGCGGCCTTTACCGATTGGCAGGGTGGCCGAAGGCAATCTTAGGGATGGCCCGGCAACCGGTGGTACACTGGGCATCCTGAACCGGAATGGCGACAATGCCGGAGAATTCAATGCCGAGGCCGTACGCCTTGTTGCAGGGGAAATGGACAGGATGGTCCTTGAGGCACCCCTGGACAAGCGAATGACATTTTTGCGCCTGATGATGCGGGCTCTGGGTGACTGGAATCTGGATAAGCCCAGCCGTGAAGCCTTTGCGGGCTATGAATTGGCTGGCAGTGAAATTTTCGAGCAGGAGAATACGGAACTACTTGTCCTTTGCCGTAATTCACCACGGGCCCTGCTGCATGCGCTTGACCCGGATGAAAGACGTGAGGCTGCCCGGCTTTCGGCGATGCTTCGTGATCCTCATCCTATTACCGCCGGGCGAATGCTGGATGCTATTACCGCGGAAACCCCGGCACAGGATGATTTTCATTACCTATGCTGCCTTGCCTGCATCAGTTCGCCTCTAAAGGATAAGCAAGTGCAACAAATTGCGAACGCAATACTCGCCCTTGATGTCAAAACCGGGGGCCTCCAGATGCGCACCAAACAGACCTATGTGGACAGGCTCAATGAAGTGGTTGCCCGTATTGCCAAGCGAGGTCCCCTTTATCAGGCATTGGTTCGTTGCGCGGGTTTGCCGCGACCCAACCATGCGGGTATTGCGGCAGCTTTTCCGCAGCCTTTTTTAAGCCAAGCGGCGCAGGTATTCTTCATTGATGTTCAATCCATGCCTGAAGCAGGCTGGGGAGAGGATGTGATTGGCTTGTTTGAGCACATGGAGGCGGGCATTACCTTTCCTGTTCTTCGCCGCTTGGCGGTGCGTCCTGGCTTAAGAGATGAGTGTGTGCGGCTTCTGGCGCGTTCGCCAACGGAGAGCGACCGTAAGCTCTTGCTGGATGCTATCACTTCTCCACGTGAAAAGGTGAGCAGGATTGCCGCGCAGGGCTTAGGGAAATTATCCCCTCCTGCAATTCTGCCCACAGCTAGCGGGAACGGCACAGATGAGCTGATTGCCCTTTTCCGTTCTTCCGCCAGAGAGGATACCCTTCCACTGATTGGATTAGCGGCAGGGAAGACCTTTAATGACCGCAAGGCTGCTGAGGAATGGTTGGTTGTTGAGCATCCTGCCGCGGCCCTTGCCGTTGGTCTTGGCAACGCTAGGCAACAAGATGATTGGCCGACGATTTTTGGCAAAGTGGATTGGAAATCCGGAGATCCTGTCCGCGGAAGAAAACTTTTTGCATTGCGGGCCTGCGCAGCATGTCACCAGGCAGCAAACGCACTCGGGCCTGATCTTGCAGGCGTAGCCAGGAGGCTTTCCCCGGTTGACCTCTTCAAGGCGATAGCCATGCCGGATGCCGATGTGCCACCGGCTTATCGTGTGAGTGAATTTATCATGAAGGATGGCAGTAAGCACATCGGTCGCATTGCGTTTACCTCAGCGGACGGCGTAATTGTCAGGACCGGAACCTCCACGACGGTAAGGCTTGATGAAACCCTTATCGTTGAGCAGAATGACTGGAGGGGATCCCTGATGCCAAAAGGCTTACTGGCGGGTCTTGACCTCACCCAACTTGCCGATCTGTATGCGCACCTGAAAACCCTGTGAGTCCTCAATGATCCTCATCGTCGGGATTCTCCTGAAGCTTGCCGCCGCAATTCCAGCAATGGATGGCATTATCCCGATGTGCTTCACGCCCGCATTCATGGCATGCCCTGCCGCTTTCCGGCGGCTGGTTTGCGCGTGAGTTTCTGAGCGAGCTGATCACGATTCCTGTCGGCACGGCTATGATGGCATAGCCGACAAGCATCATGATGCTGGTGATGATTTTTCCAAAAGGCGTAATAGGAGTAATATCGCCAAACCCGACGGTGGTGATGGTGATGATTGCCCAGTAAACACTGGTGGGAATACTGCTGAAGTTATGGTTCCGGTTTCCCTCAATAATATACATCAGTGAGCCTAGGATGGTCACCAGGGTGACCATGAAGAACATAAACACGAGGATTTTAGGAAGGCTTTTGCGCAAGGCCTCCATGAGGCGGTCTTCTGCACCGATGAGGGGCATCATTTTAAGGATCCTGAAAGCGCGGAGCATACGCAGTATCCTGACAACCGTCAGGTAGTGGGCGGCATCGTGATCGACAATGAGGCTGATCCATAGGGGAATCCATGCAAGCAGGTCGATGACACCAAAGGTGCTCAGTGCATATTTGAGCGGGGACTTGGAACAGTAGAGCCTTGCGCTGTATTCAAGCATGAACAGGATAGTGAATATCCATTCAGCAGAGCGAAGCATCTTGCCGTGCTTATTGCTAATAGCTTCCACACTCTCGAGCATTGTCGCTACCACGGCGAGGCCGATAACGATAAGCAGGACAACATCAAAGGCCTTTGAGCGCAGGGTATGGTGATCGAATATGATATGGCGAAGTTGATCGCGTGTGGATGTCATTTTTTCTGGCACTTAATAAAATTTAACTCAGCCCCGTGCAGAGTGCAAAAATGCGTCGGGATCCCTATTTTTCCGGTGGCAGTGCGCGCATCCGTAACGATTTAAATTCAGCGGCTGTGGCAAAGCTTGCTATGCCAAATGGCTGGCACTGATCGATTGCGCCGGGTCGCATGGATATCACTTTATCCGCAATCACGGTGTTCACAACGATGCGCTGGTCGACCCAGCACCGGATCCTGCCGCGTCTCACCTCAATTTTCAGGTTATACCATTTACCGGTTTCATAACGGAGCACGCTGCGCGTGGTATTCCTGTTGGCATCGAGATTGTCGATGTTTGATATACCGGTGACTCCCCCGCCCCATCCTCCGGCGACAAAAGTGCAGCTGGTCATCTTCTCCGGAACCGGGAAGGTAAGCGCGCAGAAAAAATCCCGCCCATCGATTTTTCTGGCCTGCAACATGATCTCATATTCCTGTCCTGGCGGCATGAAAGACTTGTCGGAAACCACCATTGCCGTCAGGGGGTCACCGCGACTGAAGAGAATACTGCCATCCCTGGCGTCGATCCTTCCCCCGGAGCCGTCGAGGTCAAGGCGCTGCCACCCTGCCAGCGATTGCCCGTCAAAGAGCTCATGCCACTGCTGCGAGAGTGCGTGCGCATTGTTGTCCCTGACGTCCGCCCGGCGTTTTTCGGCGCAGGCTGCGTAAAACGCCAAGGCGGTGAACATGGCCAAGAACACGCGTAGCTGGGTTATCATGCTGTCAAAAACTCAGGGATGCATATGCGCAATCTTCGGCATATTGTTGTCCTGCTAAGATGATAGTTCACTATAGTCCTGTTTTTCTGGGTTTGCTTGTGGCGGTATTCTGCCTGGCTAGCTCCCGGCTCCCCGGCGGGGAGGCTGATACCGTTGCCGGTGCTTTAAAGGGGTTCAAGCCGCCCGAACCGGAAGATCTTGAGCAGGCAAAGGCCATGTCGATTAAAACCTATGGGCAAATTGTCGAGGCGTCCTGCATGAGTTCACTTTTAAGGGCCATTGAACTGCGCAAGCACGTTAAGGCCCTGATTGCCGATCCCACATTGGACCACCATGTTTCCGCAAAGATGGGCTGGATTCAAGCCCGGCTTCCCTATCTGCAGACCGAAGCATTGTTCTCCTATGAAGGAACCGCTGCGGCAATAAGTGGCTGGCCGATCAAGCCCGGCTATATTGATTACATTGAGGGCAGCCCGGAATCCGGGATTATTGGTAATCCTGTCCAGTTTCCCGACCTGAGCCTCGAGTCACTGGAGAAGTTGAATGGACAGGATGGCGTTACTACAGGTTACCACGTCATTGAGTTCCTCCTCTGGGGGGAGGTGACGGGAGCCGCGGTTCGGGGCAAGCGCACACACATTGACTATGATGCAGGGAGGAGCAAGCATGCCGTGCGCAGGGGGGCTTTCCTGCTCAGTTGTTGCGATCATTTGATTCGTCAGCTTGCCGGGCAACTTGCTGACTGGAAAGGGGATATTCCTGACAATGCCAGGGGGCGATATGAAAAATTGCCGGTCGATGATGCCTTGGCGAAGATTTTCACAGGCATTTCCCGGTTTGCTGCCAGACATCCCGGAATTCGCAAACGGAAAGGTCGCGGTGAGCCCGGGAAGCCAGCTGGCGAGCAGGCAACATACAGTGGACTCAGCTACATGGACTTGGTGCACAATGCCGCCGGCATTGCCAATATTGCCACCGGTGCATACGTGGGAATTGACGGCAAGGTAAAAGTGCTCGGCGTCGGCTTAATTGGTATTGCTGAACAGGTCTCGCCGGTGCGTTCGGAAAGGCTGCGCCACTACATGAATGCCTCGCTGCGGTCAGTCAAAGTGCTTAATGCCTCCTTGAACCGGGAAATTCTGCAGGATGGTGATTTGCCTACCGGCAATCCTTCAAGAATATTCACCAATGCTTTCAGCTATCTTCTAAAGGAAGTCGATAAACTTGCTATTGACCTTGAGCCCTAGGGGCAACTTGTTCTAATGCGATATCGCAAGGCGATAGAACTGGTTTTTTATAGGGGCGAACGGGACTGCTGACCGGTAGCGCACCGTCATGCTGCCATCCTGGTTGTTGGCTGTGGACACCTGGACAAAGTTTTTGTTGTCAATGCTATATGGATTTCCTTTTCTTCGGAAAGGCCTGTAATCAGTATCGATAGCCTGCAGCAGATCGAGATCGGCTTCGAATGCATGGGAGAATGCGTAGATTTACCGCGCTTACTGTTCAGTGCTCATCCGCTTCATGCTGGTCTAGGGAACTTTCCGCAGGTTCATCAACGTGCGAGAAAAGTGACCGCATGCAGGTAGCTCCTGTTGGGCTAATGAACGTTGTGCAGTCCATGGCTCCAACCAGTCCGTTGTCCGCGTCGGTGAAAATATAGGTGCCGCTCACTCGTTTTCCCGGAGTAAGAAAGAGGGCTTCAAACGCCAGGATGGGCACCTCGTCGATATTTCCCGTCTCTGTGGGTTCGGTTACTTGAACGAGGTGCCAGGGTTCTCCGTGTTGCGGCAGTCCCTTGCCACGGGCAACAAGCATTTTGCCGGCAAAGGCTGTGATTGTCTCATGATCCGGCGGGTCGGGAAAGTCGGGCGGGCTTTGCATACTGTGCGTGATTATTGCGTTTTACTTGGAGAGTATCACTAATGCCCGTAATCAGTAGGTGTGCAAAAAAAAGCGCCAGCCGGGTTTCCCGGTGGCGCTTTCAGAGAATATTTTCTGTATCTGGTATACTTTCAGCCTAACTGACAGAAACGGCCTCGGGACCTTTTTCGCCGGTGCGGATCCGGACCGCTTCCTCTACCGGTGATACGAATACCTTACCGTCTCCAATCTTGCCGGTATTGGCGGTATCAACAATTTTGTCGACGACTTCTCCGGCCTGTGCGTCATCCACTACAATTTCCAGCTTCACTTTTGGCAGGAAATCAACGGTGTATTCACTGCCGCGGTAGATTTCAGTATGGCCTTTTTGGCGCCCGAAGCCTTTCACTTCCGTGACGGTCATGCCCTGGATGCCTATTTCCGAAAGTGCTTCTTTAACGTCTTCAAGCTTGAACGGTTTGATGATAGCTTCAATTTTTTTCATTTTTCTGTGTTTCAGAGTTTTTCCTGCAGTGCTCCATTACATACTCGAAGGAGGTTGATACTGCGTGTGGATTGTATTCTTCTTAACACAATATACAGCGGATACTGTGCCAAACCGAAAAGAAAATTCCTAAGAATGGCCAAAGGTCTCGAGATAGGGGTTTTTTTGATGATTTTACCCGGAAAACGGACCTTAACCCGGGCAGATCACCGCTAGGGCCATGGATCGGCCTAGTCTGTATCCTGATGGTGTCACAAGAGTCGGCGGTAACGTCGAGGAGAAAAAATCAACTCTTCTAAACAAAGATTCTTGAACCTTTTGCCCTGCTTACTTAGTAGAGTAGACAGGGGCATTTACTGCCGCCTCCGGGGAGATACGCTGCCCTTGTCCTTCTATGCCTGATTCTTTTGTTCACCTTCACCTTCACACCGAGTATTCGACACTCGATGGTGCGGTACGCCCATCTGCCCTTATGACCAAGGTCAAGCGGTGCAAGATGCCTGCCGTGGCGATGACGGATCACGGCAACCTTTATGGAGCGATTGATTTTTACAAGCAAGCAGTTAAGGCTGGAGTGAAGCCGATCATCGGATGCGAGGTATATCTGGCTCCCGGGTCCATGCAGCAAAAGAAAAAGGTGCCGGGAATGCCAAATGCCCATCACCTTACATTGCTTGCAAGGGATCAGCGCGGATATGAGAACCTCGTAAAGCTCGTCTCATTAGCTCATCTGGACGGTCAGTATTACAAGCCGCGGGTTGATAAAGAGGCCCTCGATAAATACTCCGGGGGAATGATTTGTCTCAGTGGCTGCATCAACGGGGAAATCAATTACTGGATACAGCAGGAACAGATTGATGTCGCGCGCGAGAAGCTTGGTGAATTTATTGATATATACGGCAAGGAGGATTTTTACCTTGAAATGCATGACCACGGGATGCAGCAACAACAGAAGTGTAACCGCCAGCTACTGGAATTCTGTGGTGAGTTTGGATTACAGCCGGTTGCCGCGAATGACGTCCACTTTCTCGACAAGTCGGATCATGAGGCCCACGACGCACTGATCTGTATCGGTACCAATAGCATGGTGCTCGATGAGAACCGGATGCGTTATTCACCGGAAGTTTATTTCAAGACAGCCAGGGAGATGCGCCAGTTGTTCAGGGAAATTCCGGTGGCATGTGACAATACCCTTGAGATCGCCGAGAAAATTGAGTTTGAGTTGAAGCTCGATGCTACCAGCTCAGAACGTTACCCGGAGTATGACCTGCCGGAAGCAACCTCCAAGGAAGTTTATTTCCGTGACCTCTGTGAGGAAGGGCTGGCTGAGCGTTATGGCAAGCAACGGGCTTCAAGTGATCCTGAATTACGCAAGCGGCTTGATTATGAGATCGGGATCATGGATCGCATGGGATTTGTTTCATATTTCCTGATCACCTGGGACTTTATCAAGTGGGCGAGGGACAACGATATCCCTGTTGGGCCGGGCCGGGGTTCTGCGGCCGGGTCCCTGGTGGCCTATTGCCTTGGCATTACCGATCTTGACCCGATCCGGTTCGGACTGATTTTTGAGCGCTTTCTGAATCCCGAGCGGGTCAGTCCACCTGATGTTGATGTCGATTTTTGCCAGACCCGGCGCCCCGAGGTGATTGAATATGTCCGCGAAAAATACGGGGAGCGCAGGGTTTCGCACATTATTACCTTCGGCACGCTCGGGGCAAAGAGCGTAATACGCGATATTGGGCGCGTGCTCGGGTGGAGTTATGGGGATGCAGACCGGCTTGCCAAGATGATTCCTGCGGAACTGGGAATTACGCTCGCTGGCGCACGAAGGAAGAATGCGGACCTAAAGAAAGCGATCGACACTGAGCCCGCGACTGCCCAGTTATGGGAGACTGCTGTCAAATTGGAGGGATTGACACGGGGTGTCGGGATTCATGCGGCGGGTGTTGTGATTGGTGACTGTGACCTTGATGAGCATGTGCCCCTTACGCGGGGCAACGATAATGAGGTGGTCACCCAATATGCCATGAAGCCCTTGACCGAGTTGGGAATGCTGAAGATGGACTTCCTGGGGCTCAAGACGCTGACTGTCATTCAGGATGCGGTTTCCCTTATTAACCAACATGCTCCGGATTTTGAGATCGCCGGGATTTCCCTTGAGGATGAAATGACCTACAAGCTCCTCAATGCGGGTGAGACATGTGGCGTGTTCCAGCTGGAAAGTGGCGGCATGGTTGCCCTTTGCAAGCAATTTGGCGTGGACAGCATCGAGGATATCATTGCCCTCATTGCGCTGTATCGCCCGGGACCGATGGATCTCATTCCCGAATTTATCGACAGGAAGAAGGGCAAAAAGAAAGTGAAGTATGAACACCCCCTTCTTGAGGAAGTTTCCAAGGAGACCCATGGTATTTTAATTTACCAGGAACAGGTGCAGAAAGCGGCCAACCTGCTTGCCGGTTACAGCCTCGGGGATGCTGATCTTTTGCGGCGGGCAATGGGCAAGAAAGATCCTGAGGAAATGGCCCGGCAACGTGATATTTTTGTCAGCGGGTGCGCGACGGAAAACAAAATTCCTAAGGAACAGGCAAATGGCATTTTTGACTTGCTGGAAAAGTTTGCAGGCTATGGTTTTAATAAGTCGCACTCGGCGGCATACGGCCTCATCAGCTACCAGACAGCATACCTGAAAGCCAATTACCCCGTCGAGTTCATGGCGGCTCTGCTTTCCAACGAGATCAATAATACTGACAAGATTTCCGTATTTGTTGAGGAGTGCAAAAACATGGGGATCAAGGTCCTTCCCCCTGATATCAATAGAAGCCAGCTTAAGTTTGCGCCGGATTGTGCCAGCGGGCAGGAATCAAAAGCCATCCGCTTCGGCCTAGCAGCTGTCAAAAATGTTGGCACTGCCGCCATGGAAACCGCAATTAGTGAGCGGGCATCCGATGGGGGCTTCAAAGATGCCGAGGACTTTGCCAAGCGTCTTGATTCTAAAACAGTAAACAAGAAAAATCTTGAGTCCCTGGTTCG
>Ga0315316_10001410_pt1 | contig 16785 bp, 13 predicted proteins | sample M160m3416metaG_FD_203702 | JGI IMG/M metagenome (GOLD analysis project Ga0315316, IMG submission 203702) | Ammonia-oxidizing marine archaeal communities from Monterey Bay, California, United States - M1 60m 3416 | ecosystem: Environmental > Aquatic > Marine > Intertidal zone | place: USA... | reverse complement strand
TCACATGAAATTGCAGCAACAGGCCGATCCCGAAATTGCCACCCGCATTTCGCAGTACGAAATGGGATTCCGGATGCAGGCCAGCGTGCCGGAACTGACAAACCTTTCCGGCGAGTCCAAAGCTACGCTGGACATGTACGGTCCGTCCGTCACCGAACGGGGCACCTTCGCTCACAATTGCCTGCTGGCTCGACGACTGGTCGAACGCGGCACTCGTTTCGTACAACTGATGCATGCCGGCTGGGACCAGCACAACAGTTTAACCACAGAACTGTATACTCAGTGCAAAGACACGGATCAGCCGTCTGCGGCACTTATCAGGGACCTTGAACAACGTGGCTTGCTCGACGAAACACTGGTGGTGTGGGGCGGTGAATTTGGTCGCACTCCGTTTTTGCAGGGCGATATCAATAACCGGCCTCGCTGGGGACGCGATCATCACCCGTATGCTTTCACGATCTGGATGGCAGGCGCCGGAGTCAAGCCGGGCATGACCTTTGGATCGTCTGACGAACTGGGGATCAATGTGGCCGCGGACGGCGTGCATGTCCACGACTTGCAGGCAACGATTCTGCACCTGCTCGGCATCGATCATGAACGACTGACCTATCGTTTCCAGGGACGTCAGTTCCGCCTGACCGACGTGCACGGTGAGATCGTTCAGGACATCCTTGCTTAAGGGCAACCTGGGTGGGCCCGGGAACCCGCCGGAATGGAGCAACCGAGTCGGCCGGCATCGCTGCGTTCAACCACGCGTTCCGGAACAGGACTGCATCCGGAACCGAACGTGCTTGACAGATTTGTGCTACAACACGCCCATGAAATCGTCGCGGCAAAAACTGGAACAGCTGGTCCGTAACAGAAGTACGACGACGATCGAACGTCAACAGCTGAATCAACTTATCGCCGACAATATATTTGCAGCGTCACCGTATGTGACGAAACCGAATTTTGAGAGGCTGCATGCTGCCGACATTCAACTGCTCTATGAACTCTATGATGAAAACTACTTCGGTGGCCTCCTGGGGTCGACCCTCAACTCAAATCTGCTGTCGTTTCGGCTGTCAAAACGGATGACGCGGGCAGGCGGCAAAACGACTCGCTGGACGGACCGCAGCAAACCTGGAGCAGCGAGTTATGAGATTGCTGTCGCCACGACGCTGTTGTATCAGTCGTTTCAGGAGCCTGAGCGCCCCGTCACAGTAACAGGGATCGAGTGTGTCAGTCGTCTGGAAGGCCTGATGAGAGTGATGGAACACGAACTGGTCCACCTGGCTGAACTGCTGATCTGGTCAGGATCCAGCTGCTCAGTGAGCCGGTTTCAGCATATCGCCCGGCGAGTATTCGGCCATACACATCACCAGCACGAGTTGCTCACGCCGTCCGACGTGGCCGACCGGGAATATGGCATTCGTACCGGTTCAAGAGTCCGTTTTGATATTCAGGGCCAGAGCCATGAGGGCATTGTCAAACGAATCACAAAACGAGCCACTGTCCTTGTCATTGATCCCCGGGGACAAGCGTATTCTGACGGACACAAATACGTGAAGTTTTATGTCCCGCTGCGCATGCTGGAAGCTGTGGAATAACCTCGGCGAACGCATGAACACACCGTTCGTCGTTCACATACCTGACAGATGCAGCAATCAGCTCGCGCACTGCGGCTCAAAGGACCTTGCGTTGTTCACAATCATTCGGCCGTCAGCGATTGTGATGACTGGCGGGATCGGTCGAATATCTGCCACTCAGACTTTTTCATGATGCGACCGGCTACAGCTTTGAATTCCCCCGTTGGATTCACAATAAACGGACGCCCGGGAAGTTCAAGTTCCAGCAGCAACGACGTGATCATTCGGTCGTTGCGTTCGGCTCTCAGGCTGCTGCCGGCGCGAGTGTTGGAATCGACGCACACAACATACAGGCGTTCTTCCGGAAAGTGTGTCATCTCTTTCTGCACCAGCCACGCCAGAAGACAATGTTCCTGACCCAACAGAGCAGATCGCGTTCGTTTCAATTCATCGGCGTTAAGCTCATGTGCTGTAAACACGTCACCCCGCAGAATTTCGGTGCGTTCCTTTTCCGCCTCTGCTCTGGCTGCCTCAAAGTCATCCATCTGCTGCCGCACCTGTCTCAGGGCACTGCGCTGGCCGGTTTTCGAAAAGTGACTTGCCAGAGAGTCGCCGGCAGCCTGAGTCCACTCGGCTGTCTGCAGGCTGAGAACATGTTGTAAAAGATCCTCGCCATCGTCGTGTCCCTGACTAAGCCGAAGCTGTCCCAGGGCCAGCGTGGCTCCAATATGGTCCGACTTAAGCTTCAGCAGCCGTCGCAGATTCGGTTCGGCCGCGTCGAGGCCCTGGATGTCGAGGATGTTGCGCGTCTGCTTCCATAATTCGGCCGCGTTGTTGGACGCCGAAGAAGTACGGTTCTTTGCAGTGTGCGACAGTCTGTCAATTGCAGAAATGCGTCGATGACGATCCTGCCAGATGGACAGAACGTTGGTTCGCCAGCGTTGGTTGATGTCCTCCTCAATCTGCTTCAAGTCTCCGGTCAACAGTCCGTCAGCCGCAGAAACCACGGGGGCAGGCGGAAACCCTGCCGACCGAAGTTGCCGAGCAGAAACACCAATCGCATTAAGTCGATCGAACAGGGACGGATGAGTATCGTCATTATTAGTAACTCGCCGCAGAGCCCAGTCGCACCACCTTTCGGCGTCTTCGGCGGCTGGTGCATCACGGTACGCAATTGTCAGGCGTTCACACAGGTTCCCGGGCGGCTCCGGCACAGCCGCCGTTTCTGCCCACAGATCCTTCCAGAAGCCGTTTTCCAGCATGTATCCCGTGCAATTCATTCGCCACAGCGCGGATGCGGCAAACTCGGCGTTCGTTGCCTCAACGGCGATGCCATCTGCCATGAATTCATTCTGTCGAGACAGCACAAACGCGAGAGCGTGAAAACGAGGCCAGTACCAGTTGAGAAATCTCAACACAAATGTGCCGGCCACTCGGACGAATCCGCTGCCGGAATTCTGTTGCAGCTTCACAAACAGTTTCTCCCACGACTGGTGCAGTCGATAAATTCGATTCCGCTGTCGACCATGCCGCTTTGAAATGTGTCCGAATTCGTGTGCCAGTACCGAAGCCGTTTCCTGGGTTGACATGGCCAGAAGCAGTGGCAGTCCCAGAATCAGCCACGATCGTGACCAGCCAAAGATTCCCAGTCGCGGTGTCTGTACGATCGCAGCATTGAAGTCTTCCGTCAGAAGAACCTGATGGATGGAAGGACAGTCCAGATCACTTCGCAACAGTGTGATCAGCTTGTGCAGTTCCGGTGCCTCGTCATCGCGCAACGGTCGCCCTTTGGGTTCGTAGGTATCTATCAGAACAAGGGCTCCAACCTGTCCCAGACCGAATGTCATCAGGATGCCCCCAGCGATGACCAGCACGACGCCAACACCAGGCTGAAAGACACCTGCCAGAAAGACTGCCAGCCCTCCCCCGATCAGTACCGCGGTCAACAGCACCACCACCGCGTATCCCATCAACAGCCACAGCCAGGTATGACCGGCCAGCGCGGCGGGCCGATCTGCAAACCGCAATTCGATGCTGTCTACCAGGTCGTCGAAGCGTCCGCGATTCATCATTGTTCGCGGCCCGAAGATTTGTGCAGGCGCTGCAGAAGCAGATACGGAGGCCTGCGACGAACCATCATTTGCCGTGCAGCTGCGAAAAACTGCTGGCGCAGCTCGACAGAGTCGGTTCGCAGTCCGAGACTCGTCAAAATGACGGCTTTGTCCATCGGCAGTTCACGAACCTGTCGCAGATCTGCAATCAGTTCGCTGCTGATTACATCTGTGCTCAGGATGCGTGTTACCGCTTCCAGTCGTGGGCCCAGCCGTCTTAATCGCTCCAGTGTTCTGTCGTACCAGACGTCACGGTTCTTGGCGTCATCATCGGCGTGGAATGACAATGAATAAATCAGGGGCAGCCATCGGTTCATCTGGTCATCGTTCGGATCATACTGTGCGAAAAACTCAGCAGCGTCACCTGTTTCAACGGACACCATCTGTTCCAGCGGTTTCAGGTGTTCCGATTTTCCGGCAAACTCTTTACTGGATTCCAGTTCGCCTACGAAGTATGCCATCATGGCCTGAACGCCGTACGCGGAACCCATGTGCTGGTCGCCAACGAGTTCCCGGTACGTGCCGACAGCCCTGTCGACAACTTGTTCAGCATCGGCGGTACGATCCTGAGCGACAAGCAATTCGGCCAGCAACGCTGCCGTCCGTATCGCAGTTGGATTGTCCACCAGACTGTCCCGGTACTGCTGCTCCAGCTCCATCAGCTGTCCAATTCCCAGTGTCGCTGTATGTCGATAGGCCAGAATCTCGTCAGGCGGCACTTTTCGATCGGTAGCCAGCAGGAAATCATCGAGCGCCGACTGCCATTCAGCGGAACACAACTGTGTAAAACCACGTAAAAAATAGGGCCAGCCAAAATCAGGATCAATCTCAATGGCCCGTGTCACCGAATCCCTTCCAGCACCGAGGTTTTTGTCGAAGCGGCCTCGCAGATAGATCAGTACTGAATTCTGCGGATCAGCCAGCAGGAAGTTCTGGTACAGAGTCAGCGTCTTTTCATAATCTCTGCTGACGTCGGGAATATTCTGATACATGCGATGCCAGTGCAGCGCGACAGGACGATGGTCGAGTCTGGATTCCAGCAGCGATTTCAGTCTTGGCATCTGCTCAGGCTGTACGGATGACCGGAGCATTCTTAACAGACTATGATCGTGTGGATTACGCCGAAGTTTCCGCTCGGCATAGGACCACGCCTGTCCCGCATCAGACTGCCGCAGCATGTCAAATGCGCCGGCCACGGCGTCCGGACCGGTGCCGATTTCCAGCCAGGTAATGGCGGTCCTGGACTGGACATCCTGTTCATGGCCGAGGGATACAGAATCAGCCGGCGTCTCAAACGCGAAATCCACATGCTGCTTTACAATCAGCGGATCCGCCGTCAACTGCACCACCGGTGCGCGAGGGTGCACCGCGTAATAAATCGTCGCATCAGCGATGATGCCAACGCCGCCGACGTTAACAATCCAGACAGGATTCTTCGTCCACCTGTCCCAGTAACCGGCGGTCACATTCAGATTGTGTTGTTTCACGACCGGCCCCGCAATCCGTACTGTTCGTGCTCCCTCAGACATCGTCAGTGTCTGCAGACCCAGCACTGATACCGGAGAATGATTATCAATCTGAATCGTGGCGACGACACCGGTTTCGTTAATCACGGTCAAAGTTCGATGGCGTCGAATATACTCGTTGTTAATGGCCATGCCGATGCCTGCCAGCACAACGACGATTATGAGCCCTGCCAGCCACCGCTGATTCGGCGAGTACTGCGACGAGAACAGCCCTCGGACCGAGTGTTGCGTTGCCGGCAGAACAGACACACAGCGTTGCAGAGCCTTTTCTGAAGTTTGGACAGATGTGCGAAACTGATGATCTCTGGCCAGCTCCGGAAACGCCTGCAACAGAACCTCATGAACTTCGATGGCCTGTTCGTGGTCTCCACCCTGCTGGAAGTGCGTCGCCAGATCAAACAGTGGTTCCAGGTTGTATTGCTGTTCTGCCCCGGGTTGTTCCAGAAAGCACAGAAGTTCCCTGGCTTCGTCGGTCTTGCCGTCCCGCAGTCGGCGAGACGCAATTCCGACGCGGGCCTCCGGGAAATCGGGATCCAGCATAAACGCTCTGTCCCACAGTGGGTCCGCTTCCGTCAAAAGTCCAATGAAGTCCAGATGCGCCGCGATCCCGGCCACCAGAGGCGCGCTTTCGGGAAACCGTTCCAGCGCAGCCGAGCGGAAGGCAGCGGCATCGTCGTACTGCTGAAATGCCAACAGCTGGCCGTGTACTTCCAGGGCGGCTTCTTCTGACTGATCAATTCGATACCGCTCAATGGCGATGGCGGTTTCCGACTGTCTCGCCGTTTGCCACTGTTTCAGATCAATCGCGAAGTGGCGATTGCAGACCGCACACTGGTCAGAAACGCGTTTGCGTCCCAGCGGTATGACCGGGATGAAGACAATTACGAACCACAGGCGTGTTTCATAGGACGTCAGTTGCGCCTCGTACCTGCAGTGCTGGCAGACAGCAGTCCGTGTTTTCCTGTTCTTTCGGCCGAAGTAGTGCGTTCCAACACCGTTATAAGATGTGGGCATAAGCTTACGATCTACAACGTACCTTTTGACGAAGGGACGCCGGGCTGGCGCGGATCTATTGCTACAGCCCGCCGCAGGGCGCGGGCCGTGCCTTTGAATGTTGCCTCAGAAATGTGGTGACTGTTCGTTCCGTGGTGCAGAATCAGATGCAGATTCATCATCGTATTTGACGCCACAGCGTTCCAGAACTCCTGAACTAACTCAGTGTCGAAGTCACCGATCTTCTCTGTTGGGAAATCGACTCGAAACACAAACGCAAAGCGTCCGCTGAGATCAAGGGACGATGTGACCAGCGTTTCCTCCATTGGCAGCGAAATGCTTCCGTAGCGGGCGATTCCCCGTTTGTCTCCCAGGGCGTCGTTGATGACCTTGCCCAGACAAATACCGACATCTTCGACGGTGTGGTGGTGGTCCACATGCAGGTCTCCCTTCGCCTGGACGTTCAGATCGAACAGACCGTGACGCGCAAACAGTGTCAGCATATGATCAAGAAAACCGATTCCAGTGTCGATCGTATGCTGACCGGATCCGTCGAGATCAATACTGAGTTCGATGTCAGTTTCGGCCGTTCTTCGGCTGATTGTCGCGCTTCGTGACATAGTTTTTGTTCAGAGAATACAGGGTGCTAAAACAATTCGTACAGAGGTTCACCAGCGTCCAGCAGTTGATACGGGCGGCCCTGTGTATCTTCTGCCTCAAGGTTGGTGACACCCATGGCATGGTACACAGTATGAACAACGTGAGCGGGAGTCACAGGATTTTCTGCAGGGTATTCTCCAAGTCGATCACTTGACCCGTAGATTCGACCTCCCTGTATGCCACCGCCAGCGACGACATTGGTCAGCAGATGAGTCCAGTGGTCGCGGCCAGCCCCTGATACCCCGCCCGATCTCCGGTCACCAATTTTCGGATTCCGGCCCATTTCGCTGCTGACCAGAAGAGATGTCTGATCCAGCAGGTTGCGCTGGTCGAGATCTTCGACCAGCGCAGAGAAACACTGATCGAATTCCGGCAACAGATCGTCTTTCAGACAGTCGAAGTTGCTTCCGTGCGTATCCCAGCTGCCGGCGCTGCGACATTTTTTTGCCAACGGCGTGCCAACGCCGTCACCCAGCCAGAAAACTGTGATGAACGGAACACCGACTTCGACAAGGCGACGTGCCAGTAACAGGCTCATGCCGTTGACCGTTTCGCCATAGCGCTGGCGGCACTGAACCGGCTCTTTGGACACGTCGAAGGCTTTTGTGGTCTGAGCGGACGACAACATCGAAAACGCTCGCTGTTGTTGCTGCGTAAAGATACCTGTCGCTGTTTTGTCAAAGTGGCGTCTGGCATCGTCGAGTGCCGTCAGTAACTCAGCTCGCGATGCGACCCGCGACGTGTCTGTCCCCGCCTGAAGCTCCAGCGCCGGTGCAGAGAATGAAAGTGGTTTCTCGTTGCTGCCCTGCAGATACAGCGGATCGTATTGAACTCCCAGACGAGCCGAAAACTGCCCGGGGCGAGTGTACGGTTTGCGGCTGGGCATGTGAGGCAGTGTCATGGCATTCGGCAGGTAGGCATGTCGGCTTCGCCTGGAAGCCACGACTGCTCCCATAAACGGCCAGTCGTCCGGATACGGCGTTCTGTCATTTCCTTTCGTCAGAAATGTCGGGTCCGGTACATGCCCGGTCAGATTGTAGTAGTAGCCGCCGTGGTGATCATTTGTATTGACCGTTCCCGAGACAGAACGAATCAGCGACAGGTGACGGGCCTGCTGAGCCAGAAGAGGCAAATGTTCACACAACTGGATTTCGGCAGCGTTCGTGGCAATCGGCTGAAACGGCCCTCGGTACTCCGCTGGTGCGGTGGGTTTCATATCCCACGTATCAATCTGCGACGCCCCGCCGCACAGAAAAAACAAAATCGTCGACTTCGCCCGCCCCCCTGTTGTGGTATTCGGACTGCGTCCCGTATCGGCAGAGCCGGCGTAACAGGACGTGCCCGGAACCATACCGCTGCAGGTAGCCAGGCCAGTCGCCGAAGCAACAAGCATTCGACGACGATTAACGGAATCATTCATCATAATGAAACTCCAAGGCAAAGACGTAACACACGCTCAGCTCATTATGATATCGACCCTGTGTAATCAGCAACACGGAGTCGTGTGGAAATATTGCTCTGTACCGTTCGGATGGATCACACCTTTGTCCCGTTCATATCGACATTTCCCGAGTTTCTGAACGGCTCCGCAGCCCCCCGTCAGACTCATCCACATCACCATCATCGGGCCGGTCGAGTCTGTTCAGCATACGTACAACTGACAGGAACCAACGCGGCAGGAATTCAGAGGTTGTCGCCGTCCGGTGATCATGGTCTGCTGGAACTTGCTGTGAGGCCGTCCGGCGGGCAGAATGGGGGAACTCAAGTGCTGACGAATTTTGGCCAAAGGAGTCCTGTTATGTCAATTTCTGCGAGTGCCCGTTCGCAACGACGTCTGTGTGTTCTTTTGCTGTGGTCGGCCGCATTGTCCGAATCCGGCTGCGATCAGGCCGGAGACGTGCTGCATGACGTTAAATCGACCGTAACCGGCCAGCAGGAAGCGGCAGTATCTGAGAACGAATCCACGAAGTCCACACCTCCTCAAACGACAGACACAGCGCCGGCAGTGGCAACACCACAACCGCCGGCGGAAGTCCTGTCCGGATTCACAAAACTAAAACCTCACGAAATCACTGACGGTGCTCTGGAAAGTGTTGTATCATCGGCCGAAGCTGCTGCCAGCATCACTAAGCTTGAGCTTCAGGGGGAAGACGTCACCGGCGACGGACTGAAACACCTGAGGCTGATGCCCAATCTGCATTCTCTGACGATCAGCAACGGCAGAATGTCGACTGCAGAATTGGCGCACATCGCATACGCAGCGTCACTCAGGAATCTGTACTTAGGCGGGTCAAAATCCGACGATGAGCTGATCGAACAGTTGGCGGCTCTGGAGCATCTCGAAACTCTCGAACTGTGGGCAACGCAGATCTCTCCCGGGGCGGCAAGCGGATTGAGCAAGATGAAGAACCTGAAGGTTCTCGACTGCTCAGGTACAAGAATTGACGACACGACTGTCGCCGGCCTGCTGTCGCTTCCACTAAGAAGTCTTAATCTGTCAAAAACAAAAATCACGAATGCATCGATCCCCGTACTGTTAAACATCCAGACACTGGAATCTCTGTCGGTGGCACAAACCGAAGTGACGGGGGCCTCATTCAAAGGATACAACAGGGCAGGCCTGAAACAACTGGACGTGGGTGCGACACAATTTGGTATCGACGGTTTCGCGGCGATCAAAGGAATGAAATCTCTGGAAGAACTGAACGTCCATGACGCCGGCCTGGTTGAGCACACCAAAGCGAACGTGTTTCGAACATTTCCAAAACTGAAGATTCTGAACGCAGGCGCCAACTCGATTACAGATGCCGGAATGAAGGTCTTCTTTAAGGGGCACAGAAGCCTCGAACATCTTAATCTGGAAGGCAACAGGTGGATCACCAACAACGGACTGGGGGCGCTTGTCGCTGTCAAATCGCTCAAAAGACTGGACGTTAAGGATACGGTCGTCGGCGAAACAGGCGCCAGAGCCCTCAAAGAAAGGCTGCCGGACTGTTCCATAATTACGTCAACAGGTAGTTTCTGAGATCTGCCGGTCGGCTATTCTGCAGCGCGAACGTCAATGCACACGACCTCTCGGTCGTCGCGAAGATAGAGCCGCCCGTTGGAAATCACAGGAGCCTGACGAGTCATCCCCAGTACGGGCGCCCGGGCGGATTCTGTGAAACCGGATGTCGACGCACTGACGATGACCAGTTCGCCCTTCATAGTGCTGATGAACAGTTTTCCGTCAGCCAGCGTCAGGTTTGATTTTCCAAACCGTGTTTTGGCCCACAGCTGTTCGCCGTCAGCCACTCTAACACAGACCAGATTAGTAATCGGGCCGGCACTGCCGACATTGTCCAGTCCAAACACGTAACCGTCAGCCAGTGCCGGCGTTTGCCATTCGGCTCTCAGGACGCTGCCTTTCCCAAGTGACGACCATGATGACGTCGCACGAAACGAGTTGGCGTCCCTGGATATCTCAAGAATTGTTGAACCGTGATTTTCGCCGGCGGAAATCAGCACCGAGGCATTATCGATCAGAATCGGCGTGGCAGTGTTACAGTCATAATCTGTCACATAGGCATAACGCCACAACTGCTCGCCGCTGGCAGGATCGATACCCAGCACAGCCGCGCCCACGAATGCGACAATCTGCTGCTTTCCAGCCAATGTCAGCAGGGCCGGAGATGAATACCCGCTATTGCCCTGACCAGCCGTCCAATTGGTTTCTCCCGTTTTCAGGTCAAAAGCAACTACTGCAGCATTTGGCGCCCCGACCTGTACCACAACGCTGTCGCCGGAAATCAGAGGAGAAGATGCAATACCATACTCGGCAGCTCGCCCTTTGTGTTTCTTCGGCGTATTGGCCGACCAGACGATGTCTCCGGATGCCTCGTCCAGAGCCGCCAGAATGCCTTCGCCCGAATACGAGTAGACAAGTCCTTTGTGAACGGTGGGTGTTGCGCGGGGCCCGTTGCCCATGGAATTCCTGTATGATGGCGCCACCGCAGTGGTCCACTTCGTTTTACCCGACTTCACGTCCAGAGCCGCAACAAACTGGTTGTCAGCGTCCTGATACATCGTGAAGGCCGTGCCCTCATGTATGGCCAGGCTGGACATGCCAACACCCAGTGGCGCGCGCCACACGATGACCGGGCCAGCTGCCGGAAAACTGTCGATCAGTCCGGTTTCGTCCGAGATTCCGGTGCGGTCTGGCCCCAGAAACTGCGGCCAGTCCCCCGCGTGAGCAACGACGGAAAGGGACAAAACGACGGCAGGCAAAAGTGAAAATCGCATTGTGACGAAACTCCGGAAGACCGATGAAATCATGAGAGCCTGACCTTTGAACAGAAGCGTTTACGGACTGACACATCGTAGTTTTGCGTTTTCCTGACAGCCTGTCACCCCCGTAATCCCGCTTGTTTCATCAAAGCCGCAGTCGTCGAATACGCTTCCTGCACCCAGGCTTCAATATTGTCCGGATCCGGACTGTACTCCAGTTCAATGGAAACTGTGCCTTCGATGTTCAAATTCGCAATTTCATCAAGATACGGGGGAAAATCGACGACTCCGCGTCCTGGTGGCAGATCGCCGTGCACCTTTCCATCGCAATCAGAAATGTGCACGTGAATGGCCTTGTCCGACAGCCGGGCAATTTCTGCCGGATTCACATCTGACAGCAAAAGATGCGAAACATCGATGTTGGCTTTGAAAGCCGGGTGGTCAACCGCGTCAATGAAACGAACCATGGTGTCGACATCATTGACAAGTGACAGTTTGAACGGTTCCAGTTCCAGCGCGATCTTCAACCCGAGTCCGTCAGCGTATTCAGCCAGAGTCTGACAGTTTGTAATTCCTGTGGACCACTGCTCGGCCGGAGGGATCACTTCCTGCTGCCAGATGTACTCTCCAATGACCAGCAACAGATTCTCGGCTTCGTATTCGCAGCACAGATCAAGATACGCTTTGCAGCGGTCCAGATGAAAACGCTGCACACTGGGGTTGAAGTCGATCAAACCGGCAGCAACACAGCATATGGACACAATCGGCAGATCGCACCGACGGCATTCATCGCGGATCAATCTGCGTTCCCGAGCGTCGATATCCAGAGGGTCAGCAAAAATATCAATGCAGTCGAACCCGATCTCTTTCGTCTTTTGAATGCCCCACGCCGTGTCTCTGCCTGCCTGAGCCCAGGCGCTGTTGATAAGTCCCAGTTTCATTGCCACTCCTTGTGATGGTAAAAATTCTAAAGTTCAACGACGTGGCCGCCTCTGGCGGAACGGTCCAGTGCATCGCATACGGCTTGTGTCTTGCGCGACAACTGCAGCCATGGATGATCCGTCTGACGGCTGCGGATCAGTTCACAAAAGGACTCAACCATGCACTCTTCCTGAGTTTTTCCGGTAACGACATGTTCGGTGGATTCGCCGTCGCAGTCGTGTGTCCAGAAGCGAGGTCGGCTGGATTTCAAGGGACGCGTGAAATCGTCGCACACCAGTGATTCTTTGGTCCCCGCAACTTCCAGCCATCTGCGTCGCACAGTATCAAAACCGGATTCGATGGTTGCCACCTTTCGCTCAACGGAACCTTCGTCACCAAACCACAGGAACCCATTAAGCCGAATATCAACGTCATTACACCAGTTGGCTCGTGCATATACCCGTTGCGGCATGTCATCCAGCAGCCACAACGAGGCTCCGACGCAGTACCAGCCAAGATCCAGCAGCGAGCCGCCGCCCAAGTCGCGGTGCATGCGCAGGTTTTCCATTGGCATTGTATCCCAGCGAAATGTGAACACCGAGGTCAGCTGCCGCAGTTCACCCAACTGACCGCTGTCAACAACACTCCTGATCGCCGCCGCCCGAGCCGTATGGTACCACATGACTCCGTCCAGCAGCACGACATTGTGTTTCCGGCAGGCAGCAATCATCCTGTCAGTTTCTGACACGTTTCGTGCCAGGGGTTTTTCACAGAGTATGTGTTTCCCTGCAGCAGCCGCTTTTTCTGTCCACTCCTGATGCATGGATGGTGGCAGCGGCACGTACACAGCATCTACATCGGGGTCATCAAGTGCCGCTGCGTAGCCGGGATACGTTCGTGGAATACCAAATTCCTGCGCAAACTGCTGAGCCGAATCTTCGCTGCGGCTGGCGATGCCCAGCAGTTCAGTGCCTTCCGCCGACTGGATTTTCGGGGCGACCGTTCGAGCAATCTTTGCCGTCCCCAGTATCGCGAACCGAATACTGGTCATTCACAAGTCCCTTTCCTGATGATGTGTGTGTTTCGGGAACTGGTCAGCGTGTTGGCACAGATGAAGACACAGCGCATTCCCGAGACTGGCAGCACCTACAATGTTTCCAGCCAGGCTGTCAGCAATCGGGGATAAGATGCGAGGTCCGTCTTGTGCGACATTTCCGTGACCGTATGAATGTATTTCACAGGGCAGGCAAACGAGACAGTGCGGACGCCGCTGCGACTTCTTTGAATTACTGCACCGTCCTGCCCCCCACGAGGCAGGATTGCCCGCTGACATTTGATGCCCTGTCCGGCTGCAACAGCTTCGATGTCTTCAATCAGCCCCATGTCGCTGATCATCGAAGAATCCATGACATGAAGGCTGACTCCGTCTCCCGGCACGCTGACTCGGTCTTCCTCGGGAACACCCGGTGTCCGGCAGCACAGAGTCGTATCGCAGGCGACGCCGATGTCCGGGGCGATCCCGAACGCAGCCGCCATCGCTCCACGCAGTCCGACTTCTTCCTGAACCGTCCATGCGGCATAAATATCGCAACTGTGATGCTTCAGGTTTTCCATGGCCCGAATCTGCGCCCAGCATCCGACGCGGTTGTCCAGGCACTGCGAAACGACATAATCGCCGACCTCACGAAACGGACCGTCAAGCACGACCATATCGCCGATCTGCACGCGGCCATTGACGTCGTCAGATTCCAGACCAAGGTCGACAAAGAAGTCACCGATGATGGGAACCTTCTTCTTTTCATCGTCTGTCGCGATGTGAATAGGCCGACCGCCTGGATTCATCACGCCCGACAAGTCGCCGTCGCGTGTACAGACGCGAACGCCGCGAGCAAAGAGGTTCCTGGTATCGAAACCACCAACCGGATTGACTCGAAGGAACCCCTTTTCATCGATGTGTCGGACAAGAAATCCAATTTGATCCATGTGCGCCGCCAGCATCACCTTGCGGGGACTGGTCACTTCTGCCCCATTCTCGGGACGAGCGCGACGATATGCAATCAGCGACCCCATCGCGTCTGTGTGAATCTCGTCAAACAGTTCGGCAGCACGAATGTGTGCTTCGACGACTTTTCGAATTCGGCCTTCACGACCTGGTACTGAAGGCGTTTGGGTCAGGGTTTCTAGCAGATCCATCCTCGAGTTCTTCTTTCTCGGGAAGCCGACGAAGAAGTATAACCAACTGCAATGACCTCGGAGCACGTAATGGATGGCTTCCCTAAACCATCAGAATCCAACGAGGCACAGATTCATTTGTCATGCACTGTCGTCAGCAACTGCGGATCCTGGCTTTGCGGGCTGAAGTACGCTTCAGAGTCTTGTTTATGTACGGTGCAATCTTGGGCGTCTTGAAGCTCGATTCTCCATGATCCACCTGCACGTCACCAATCCGCTCGCCCGTCTCGATCGCCTCTTCGCTCAAATCGGGTTTGTAGACGCCAATCGCAATTACCGCCATGACCATCGAGTGCCGAGCCCGATTGGGGGATCTATGGATTTCCATTTCCACGTCCTTCAGAATGCGAACACACTCCATATCTTCCACCGCATCGGCATCGTTCTCAAGCATGCACGCCAGCATTGAGTAGCCCGTAGCACGAGCAAACTCTGATTTCTGCTTCCGCCACTGCCTCATCTTGGAAGGACCGGCCGGCGAAAGTGCCACAACACCTGCGACTTCACTGCCGTGCACTGCGTAGTCCACATCCTTCATCCATTGAGTGGCCACAGTCGGTGATACTTCGTCCGGGTCGGCAACCATCATCGCCAGCGACCGAGCGTCGCTGTTTCCGGTTTCCCAAAGCTCTATTGCCAGCTCGTGGTCGACGCCCAACTTCTTCCTCAGCTTCTTCAGATGAGAATGGCTGACACCGAAAACATTCTCTCCGGCGCCCTGCTGCTTGTAGATCTTCTTGTTTTCAGCATTTCCTGCGGATTCCAGATCTGCCATCACCGACTTAAAGTCCATTATTTTCTGTTCCCGTAATCGCGCGTTGCGCCGCTCTGACTTTGTAATCGAAGCCACAGGATACCCACACCAAAGGCCCATGTCAGTGACTCAGACCGGAATGAATAAATACTAGCGGATTGCCGGGGGACAGCACTGCTCGCGACGCACAAGTGCCATATTGACATCAATAAAAACAAGAGGAGAGATGCCATATTGGCACCTCTTAGCCTCTATCAGCATCACTGCAAAACACGGTAAAGAACTACACGAAAGACACTTACACACATTAATGCAAGTTTGGCATGAATCTTGTATCTGTGATTATCCCAGAGTCGGAGTTAATACAGAAGGACTCCGGAGGAATCCGCAGCCGTAAAAGGAGATAAAGAATGCGCTATGTTTTGCCACCAGTTACGCTCAGAGATCCGTTCACCCGTTCGCCATATGCATTGGGCCTCAAAGCACGACGCGTGCACCAACAGGTTCGTCATGAGGCCCCGGTCACAATCCACGAAGCCGATTCGGGGGTCACGATCGAGCTTGATGTGCCGGGGTTCACAATTGAGGACCTGGAGATCTCAGTCAGCAATAATGAGCTGAATATCAAAGGCCACCGGCAACTGAATATCCCCTCAAGTGGGAAGGTATTGCTGAACAGCCGTCAAAACGTATCCGTAGAACGGCGATTAAGAATTGACGATTCCCTTGATCCGGACTCAGTGGATGCCGTTCTGGAATTCGGCGTTCTTAAGATCGAACTAACACGCAGGCCAGAGTCGCAGCCCCACCCGATACGCATTCGGTTGCCGGCTTAATGCACGAGCTGCATCCAGCAACTGCCAAACACAGCTCGCATCTGTCACATATTTGTTTTACGTTCCTCAACTGAACCAGCAATTTACGGAAAGTTTATAATCATGAACGCCAACTCAACCAACACCCGTTTCTCATTATTCGACGAACTGGACCGGGGGCTTAATCACCTGGTGACTGAAGTCCTCAATCAGGACGTTTGCAAAGGTGCCAATCCAGCGTTGACGGTATTGGAACTCGAAAACACCTACGTTGTCGAATGCGATCTTCCCGGCGTCAGGCTTGAAGAAATCAACCTGCTGGTCGAAGACGGGGTGCTCCATATTTCCGGCGAACGGGCAGCACCGGACGATGGCGAAAAGCATGTCACACTCAACGAGCGGACGTACGGCAAGTTCAGTCGAAAACTGAAACTCAGCAAGGACGTGAATTCCGAAGGTGTCGATGCCGAACTGGGGAACGGCGTCCTGCGAATTTCGATTCCGAAGTCGGATCGCATTGTCCCACGACAGGTGAAGATTCGTAACTCGAACGGATGAATGCGACTCTGACAATTTCTTAACACTCAGGCCCGTGCGGAATCACCTGCCCACGGGCCTTTTGTATATCAGCGAACAGCGTACTGATTTGTACTCAGGCGCCGGATGCCGCCGATTTCTGAGCGAACAGCTTCTTTTGAAAACGTCCCTGCACGATGTCAACGGCAACCAGCACGAACAGTACGAAATAGAACGTGCTTTTTGCCATCGGTTCAACGACATACCCAAACAGTGTCAGCTCCGCCAGGTGGCCGCCTTCTGAGACCAGCATGATTCCAACGATGAACAGAATGAACAGGCCCAGAACCTCGTAAAGTCGGTTCTTCCGAAGAAACTCACTGACGTGATCTGCCATCCAGATCATCATCACGCCACTAAAGA
>Ga0315316_10001408_pt1 | contig 16787 bp, 10 predicted proteins | sample M160m3416metaG_FD_203702 | JGI IMG/M metagenome (GOLD analysis project Ga0315316, IMG submission 203702) | Ammonia-oxidizing marine archaeal communities from Monterey Bay, California, United States - M1 60m 3416 | ecosystem: Environmental > Aquatic > Marine > Intertidal zone | place: USA... | reverse complement strand
AACGGCATGTTCACTTTCCCTCGAACTTACTGATCGATTATATCGTAATTTGCGGGGACTTGAATTTCGCGACGTGACGGCGCGATGTGACATTGACGAACGCGAGTTTTCACAGGGATGTGCGGCGGGCGATAGTGACAACGACGGTTTTCCTGATCTCTATGTGGCAAATCTGGGGTGCAACCGTCTGTTTCACAACAACGGAGACTGTACATTTACAGATCGTTCGAGCACTCTTACACCTCAGGACTGGACCTCGAGCTGTGCGGTCGTCGATTTGAATGCCGACGGGAATCCGGATTTATTCGACGTTAATTTCATCAGTGGCGAGGATGTCTGCAAACGTATCTGTGACGACATCGGCTGCAATCCACGGTCGTTCTCCGGAGTGCCTGATCGTCTGCTCATCAGCCGTGGGGATGGCACGTTTGCTCATGTTCCTGATATGACGCCGACCAGGCAGCCGAAAGGCCTGGGCTTTGTTGCGGCTGCTCTGCGGACTCGCGGCCGTCCCGATTTGTCCATCGCGAACGACGCGGTACCAAACTTTTTACTTCAGAATTCCCCTGCAGCAGAAACCACGTTCAATATTTCATTGACTGAGGCTGGCTTTCCCTCAGGACTGGCATTTGATCGCAACGGACTGGCCCAGGCCTGTATGGGTATTGCAGCAGACGATGTCGACGGTGACGGGCGAATCGATTTCTTTGTAACCAATTTCAGGCTCGAACCGAACACGCTCTATTTACAGACATCACCAGGACACTTTGTCGACGCCACGCACGCCGCGCGGCTGGATGCGCCCGCGATGCCGTACGTGAGTTGGGGAACACAGTTTCTTGATCCGGATTTAGATGGTGATCTGGACATTGTTGTCGTTAACGGACATGTCGCGGACAATCGTATCTATGGCGGAGATTACCATCAACGTCCCCAGAACTTTGAAAACACCGGGGATACTGGGTTTCGGGAACTCACCGCAGCTGCTGCTGGTGACTACTTCGGGCGCGAATTCCTCGGTCGCGGGCTGGCACGCATTGACTGGGATCGCGATGGGCGAATGGATTTTGCTGTGTCCAATATGTTATCTCAGGCTTCGCTGGTCACCAACGTATCGGAAAAGTATGGTCACTATTTCAGTCTGTTGTTGCGGGCCACGTTGTCTGCCCGTGACGCCGTTGGCACGGTCGTGGAACTGAAGACAAGAGATCGAGAGTGGACGAAAAAACTGGCGGCAGGTGATGGTTACATGGCGTCTAATGAACGCCTGCTTCAATCTGGCCTGGGCTCCGTTGACAGCGTATCGTCCCTGCGCGTTACGTGGCCGTCGGGAACTCAGCAATCATTCACGTCGCTGCTGACGGATGCCACTATGATACTGGTTGAGGGGCACGATATTCGGCCATATGGAAACTAGCGGCCCACGTCGCTTTGCACATATTGCTGAATGATGGCGAGGATTCCGTTGAGGATGCACGCATGGCCGCAGAGAGTTTTCAGACGGGAATCGGGTCAGTAGTCTGCCTTTCGGTGGTGAATCGGGTGGGGTAGCATGTACGTTCGGACATTTACGTGCGGCGATTCTGGCAGCATTCTCATCGGTCTGTGGATGAAAGTGACGGGTGTTTCAAACTGGCTACATTCTGACGCGACGCCAGGACCTGTTCTGGTTTCTGGCTTTGCCGTTCCTGGCAGCGGGTATCGCGCTGGCATGCCAGCAGTGGCTCAATGGGGTCGCACTTGTGACGATTGGATTGTGGGTCACCGTGCCCCACCACTTCGCCGGGTGGCTGCGCACCTACGGAATTCCGGAGGAACGACAGCTCTGGAATGATCGGCTTTATGTCGGACCATTGTTGATTTTTCTGGCTTGTATTGCCGGATTGAAATGGGCGCCCATTACGACCGCCATGCTGGTGATTCTGTGGGACCATCAACACAGCATCATGCAGCAGCATGGCTTTGCGCGTATCTACGATTTTAAGGGTGAGACCGGTGCACCATCAACGGGGCGGTTCGATCTGGTCCTGGGCTGGGTCCTGTTTTGCAACATGCTGCTGACGTCTCCACTGTTCATGCCGGTGCTGGTTCGTGAGCTTTATCGATTCCGGCTGGCTATCAGTCCTGAGGCAGTGAGGCTGATCGGCGCTGTCAGCTGGACCGTGACCGGAGTTTATGCGGTCATCTATCTGGGGCACGTTTTATGGTCGTTGGCGAAGGGGTACCGCATCAACCCTGTCAAATATCTGTTTATTGCCTGCAGCTATTTCATGTGGTACTTTTGCGCGTGGCAGGCTGCGAATGTACTGGTCTTCGGTGTTGCACACCGCATCCTGCATGGCACGCAGTATTCCGTGATGGTCTATTGGTATCTGCGTCGCCAGACGATGAAAGGTGAGTCGAAGAGTCGTTTCGCGGCTGCGCTGGTGAGGCCCGGCAATGTGGCCGCGTTTGTTTTAATGGGCCTGTTCTATTCGGTGGTACTGCACCTGCTTAGTGGAGGCCCGGTTGGTGGTTTGATTTTCGGATGGGGGGATTTTCCGAATCTGTACGAAGCGATCCCATCGCTCAATCTTCCCAGCATGACGCCTGACGAAGGATACGCGGTCGTGACACAGGCGCTGCTCGAAACGTTTGGGCTGACGCATTACTATTTCGATTCGTTCATCTGGAAAGTCAGTGACCGCAGAATTCAGAAAGGTCTGGCATGACACGGACCTCTGAATTACCTCCACGTACCGGAGGCCGCATACTGTTCGGTCTGTGCGTTGCCGTCAGTTTGTACGGCTACGCGTCCGGCTGGGACAGCTGGTTGCTGCTGTTGCTGTTGTTTGGCGTGCCGGTGCGCCGTTTTTGCAGTTGGATGTATACCGGCCGACTGAACCGCTATCGCTTTCTGTTTGGAATCTACATGGTGGCCGGTGTCATTGGTGCCTTTGAGGCGTGGCAGTATGGAAAGACGTCTGAGTTCCTGCTAAGAGCTGTCGACCTGCCCGTGGGGCCGGGTGCACCGGACTTGTTTCTGGAATATGATCTGCCTGGTGTCCTGTTCGAACTGTATCCGGAACGATCCGAGGTGCTGTTTATTCGTGGGTTTCAGATGAAGCTCTGCCACGATGACCTGCTTTCAATGGAGCAACACTCGGTTTGCCGACAGTTCAGGAACGCAGACCTGAACGCGGTTCGTGAATGTTTCGAAACCGCGCTGGCACTTAATTCCAGGACGGACGAGAATCTATACTACCACTACGTGGAGATCCTGATGCGTCAGGGAGCTTCGCAAGGAGAAGTTGATGCGGCAGCAGAACGATGGCGTCGAGTTTTTCCGCTGTCGGAACGAAGTGACCCACGACAGGTCTTTGTGCAGGACGCTCCGACTGACGCAGGGGCATAGATGGGCGGTCGTGAAATGGCACGTCGCTGTTCCGGGTTTTGTGCCTGCGTCACTGGTGCCGGGACATGTTACGTGACACGTTCCGACGACTACGAACAGAAGTCTGCATACTTATTGTTGTGACGGCGATCCTGCGGCTGCCGCCTATGCAGATCCGTCAGCAGTTGCATCCCGAAGAAACGTGCGTGTTGTCCTGGCGTGTTATCGCCCCGACTTCTTCGAAGCGAAATTGGTGTGTTTCTTTACCGCTTTTAAAACGAAGTACGAATCGACTATTCGGCAGTCGACAAAGCCAAAAATCGCTCGCAGTTTGTTGCGGTACCATTTGTCCCGTTTCGTGACGAACCAGAATTCACCACCAATCGTCAGACGATTGAAGCCTTTTTGAATGAAGTGTTTAGCAACTGCGAAGTCTGTGTGGTACGGAGGGTTAGACAGGATTCGTGTGAATCCGGTTTCGCGGAAGTTGCGAAAACCATCGCTGAGTGAAATCGATACGTCGGGGACGTTGTTCAGAACGGCATTTCGCTGTGCATACCGGACTGCGGTTAAATTACTGTCCAGCATCCAGACGTCAGTCTCTTCAAGTATCTTCGCGGCGTAGATACCAACCAGCCCATAGCCACAACCGAGATCCAGGACCTTGTCACCGGGGTTGAGTTCTGTGGTCTTCAGCATGGCCAGTGTGCCGGCGTCTGCTCTGCGTGGTGAGAAAAGATCCGGGTGCGTTTCGAATGTGAGGGACGTCTCCTGAATCGTCGTTTGAAATGAATACACGTGAGAATCTTGCAACTACCGTAAGCGATTCGTGACTGCTCAGTTTACTGTGTTGTCGATCCTGGTCCCACCGATATCCTGCAGCATGGCATACAGGACAATATTCATCGCCAGTTTCATCGCATCTTCTTCAACATAGCCGTCACATGCGAGCGATGCCTGGTTCTCAAGAGCACAGCTAATGTCGTAGCGACTGTAGACTACCGCATAACGGCCATCAATTTCGATACCCTCCAGCAACGGCGGACCGGTTTCAGTTCTGGACTTCATGGCGGCATTTGCTGTTCCGGCTACCATTTTCCGCAGTTGCACTGTGTCGATACGATGGCCTGTGACTTCCGAGAAAAGTTCGTGGTCTGCCGGAATGGCCTGCAGCGGATGGTCCGGAAACATCTGGCCCATCAAGTCGCGAAAGCTGCGATCAAATCTGGTTGAGCCACAGCAGGCATCTGCGAACAGCACCGGTCCCCGACTCAGATAATCGCGGAGTGCACCGCGTTCCTGCTGCGACAGCTGAAATCGATAACGACCGTGCATGTAAGCGAGCGGAAAACGACGCAGTTCACTCAGTGTAATTGGAATTGTTTTTCGTTTCGGGGCAACGCCGATGCCGATGGTCTCGTTGAGTCCCTGTAACAGGTTTTCGAGAGCTTTGGGAGCTGTGTCCCAGCCGCCTTTGTGCCGCAATTGCGCAATTTCGATGAGCCCGCGTCGAATTCGCGACCGCGGAGTTTTGTGCTGGTCATCGCTGCTGTTGAGTTTGACCGGTGGTTCCCTGCCTGTCGCATAGGCCAGAACGTTCACGCCTATTCGGTTCGCTCGAAGGATTCGCTGAATCAGTCCCTGTGATCTGGCAGGCGGGTCGTGCCGCATCCACTTCTGCCACAGACACCCAAGATCTTCGGGTGAATAAATAATGGCGGTTCGGCAGCCGAAGTCGACACCGTACAATTCGATGGATTCCGTATTCGTCAATGCGTATTCGCTGCGGTACACCGGGTGATCCGCCTGCAGTCGCTGCAGCGACGCTTCGCCGTCCGGGAACATACGTTCCACGAGGTCACGAAAACCATCATCAAAAGTGCCGTCAGTGCAGTTGGCCACTGCGAAGATGAAGCCTCCTTCATCGACATATTCTCGCAGCCACGCGACGTGGTCGTCCGTGAGCGTCGGTGCCTCTTTGCCGCTGATGTACAGCACCGGGGCCTGATTCATGTCATTGACCGCTGTGTCACCATTCAGACGCCCCAGCGAAAGCACCTGGCTGATCAGTCTCGGCGGCCAGCCTTTCAATCCATCGATTTTTTCAATCAGATTTGTCATATCGAAGGGGTGCCGGTTCCACTCGCCGTTGGTTTCTTCTTCGTGACCGACTGAGTTGTAGTCGAGCTTGTTGACCACAACGCGAGAAAGTCCCTTCGCCAGAAACAGCAGTGCGAACGATGACGACAGAACCGGCGTGGACCCACTTCGTTCGTTCCAGCCACCGTCGCCGTTCTGTGCGGCGACGAGATAGCGAGCCCCCTGGCGATACCAGTCGTGCTGTCCGAAGAAACGGACGTTGCCCAGTCGCCCGGCGCGTTCAAGGCCGTACAGGTAATAATAGTGCCAGTTCTGGCCGGGCGGATTCGTATTGACGGAGAAGTGTCTGGCGAGCCACTTACGTCCTTTTTCGAAGGCATCGGGTACCGGTTGTGGCATGCAGCAGTCCGGACGACCGTCTCTGTCCACGTCACTGTCGTCCTGCAGCATGCGCGCCGTGACGGCCAGCGTTGACAGTCCTGCTGTGGTCATGCTCCCTTTGGCCGGGTCGTTGGGCTTGTAACCCCACCCGCCGTCACTGCGCTGAGTCCTGAGCCAGTGTTCATGAGTTCGTTCCCACACGGCCCGGTCAATCTCAATGCCTGCGTAGGCGGCGTCTCTGAGTGCCAGCACGGCAAACTGCCCGTTGCTGTGGTCTTCGCCATTTCCGCCCGGAGAACCACCTCGTTCGACCAGATGATATCCCCACAGTCCGCTGTTGGGGCCTCGTGCGCATTGAGTCCTCACGAGCAGCCGGGTCAGGCGGTCAACGCGCGCGAAGTCCTTATCCAATTCGTCGTCCGCCGCACAGAAGGCCATCACCATCAGGGATGCCTCATATACAAATTTCGGCTGGTTCGGCGGAGCAGATCGCAGAAAGGCCAGTCCCTTCTGGATCGGGACAGAGTCGACCGGAACGTCACTATTGATGAGTGCCAGAACAGCGAGTGATGTGAGTCCGTATTTGTACGGTGACTCGTCGCCCGTAGCAGTCCATGATCCGTTGTCGTGCTGACGACGCTTCAGAAAGTCCCCGCCATCACGCAGAGAACGCAGAATCCTGTCGCGAAGCTCCACGTCAGACAGTTGTCTGTTCTGTGGCGCAGCTGCTGCCGTCGGGACGGTGACCGCAAACGACACCGTCAACGTCAGGCAGACAGACCAGGCTCGCGGCACTGACACTGTGAATCCGGGCATGACTTCTCTCCGTTTGCTGAGCTCATACGCTGTCAGATACATGCAGCAGAACCTTCAGTGTATCGGCCTGCTCTGCATGTCGAAACGCCTGAATTGCCTGATCCAGAGGGTATTCTGCCGTAATGAGAGACTCGACCTGGACGATTTTGTCTGCAATCATTTGCAGTGCAGGCGCAAACGGCCCACAGCGGGAACCGATCACCTGCACTTCATTAATGACGACTGGCGCAAGATGCAGAGACTGCTCTGCGGCAACGGTGGTTTTCAGAATCACGGTTCCGCACGGTTTCACGGTCTGCAGCGACAACGGGAATCCGGTGGGCGAACCGGTACAGTCAACGACGAAGTCCGCTTTTGAGCGAGGCTGAAATTCGGATAACAGCATCGTCTGAATGCCGAGTTCTTGCAGTTGCTGCAACTTCCAGCTGTGCTTGCCGACGACCAGCACATCAGCCTGGGTGGTTGCGATGACCTGAGCACAAAGATTTCCCAATCGTCCGTCGCCCAGAACTACAACACTGTGATTGCTGTTAAGGTGCGTCTGTTCCAGAATGCGACACGCTGCAGCTACTGGTTCGGTGAAAACAGCGTGTTCCGTTGAAAGGTGGTCCGGGACAACGTGCAGATTCTGTTCCGGCACGAACAGCGAATCGGCGAAGGCACCGTCGTGACTCAGAATGCCGATCACCGTTCGGTGCTCACAATGTGTGGGCACGTCGCGTCTGCAGAAGTCGCAACGACCACAGACGCAGTTGATTTCGCCAACCACGCGTTGCTCGGCAAATCGTCCGGACTGAGCGACTCCGACGAATTCATGCCCCAATACGCCGCTGAAGCCCATATACCCCTGTTTCAACTGCAGGTCGGTTTCGCAGATGCCGGCTTTCAGAACTTTAACTTCCACCAGGCCATCGGGCGCTTCGCAGGGCGCGTAGCCTGCATCGTACTGCAGTTCGCCGTCAATGAGTGTGACTGCTCGCATCTACCTTGGCTGACCCAGAGTTGCCTGCAGTTCAAGTTCTTCGTCACCTCGAGCGATCGAAAGACGAAGCTGCTGTCCAGCTTGACTGGCCTGGAGGAACTGAATCAGGTCAGTATATTGCTTGATATCTGTTTCTTGAATCTTCACGATCACGTCGCCGACCTGCAATCCTGCCGCGGCCGCCGGGCTGTCCGGCCGAACGGAACGAACAGCAACGCCGCTATTGTCTTCGTCGCCGTCAAGATTCGGAGCAATGCCCAGGAATGGTATTCGCCGCGTGCGAGCTCTGCGGGATACATTCTTGAATTCGGGAGCTGTTCGCAATGAATCGATGCCCCGCAGCAGCTGCTCTGTATAGTCGATGACAGAAACCACTCCGTCCACATTGATGGTTTCAAAGTCGTCATCAGGTGTATGGTACCTCGATGTTACTCCCGTGAAACAGAACATGACGGGAATCTGCCGCTGAAAAAAAGGCAGGTGGTCGCTGCCGGCAAACGGGTGTTCCACAATGGTCACATCCAGCGGAGACGACTCGTTCGCTGCCTCAACGACCGAACGAAACTCAGTTGCCGTGCCGACTCCGTTGACTTCGACCCGATTGTTTCGCAGCGTGCCAATCATGTCGTAATTCAGCATGGCAACAGTATGCTTAAGCGGAACAATCGGGCTGTCCACATAATGCTTGCTCCCAAGCAGTCCGCGTTCTTCGCCGGAAAAGCAGATAAACACAATGCGGCGGCGCGGTGCCGGGCCGCCGCTCATTCGTCGCACGATCTCCAGAACGGCTGCTGTTCCTGTTGCGTTGTCGTCAGCACCGTTATGAATCTCACCTTTTCGGTTCTTGGCTCGTGAACCATACCCGCCATAGCCCAGATGGTCGTAGTGAGCACCGACCACAATGGTTTCGTCAGCCAGATCGCCTTCCCCTTCAAGAATACCGATCAGATTGTGCGCGATGACGGATCGCGAATCGAACTTTGTCGCGATTTCAGCGTGCCACCCCGGAAGTGACTGCGATACAGGATTCAATGTCGTGTCGATGAACTCGGCCACTTCGCGCAATGTCGTTAGTTTTGTTTCTACGCCATCATGTGTTGCTGTTATAGGAGTTTTCTGCAGCAGCTGGTCAATGACAGTCTGGCGAACGTGCACAAAACCGATCCCGGAGTCCTCGGTTCCGAATCCAGTCGGATCACTTAATTCGTCCTGGCTATTGTCGCGAACGGTATGGGGGTCGTTTACGAAAATGACACCTGCAGCGTTGTGCTCTTTGGCCAGTTCCAACTTCCGGTTGATGTACGAATGTTCAGTGGTTGTTGTACCCTGAAAGGCCCCGTCAGCCCTGTCCTGATGCGGCTCACGCCGAATCATAACCAGCACCTTGCCGGCCACATCGACATCTTTGTATTCGTCAAAATCGTCTTCCGTCGACGTAATCCCGTATCCGACGAAAACCAACGCTCCAGCCGCCGAGCCATTCTTTCCGCGTCTCAACGGCTGAAATTGTTCTTTCACTTTCAGACGCAGCGTCGTGCCGGCCGGGCTCTTTAGAACGACAGACGTGTCATTGGATACGGTGTTCCGCAGTTGAACTTCGAACGACTGCTTATAGCTGCCGTCGGGCATTCCGGGCTTGAGTCTCGCCTGTTTGTAGTCTGTGATGATGCGATCGGCTGCGAGATGGATACCCGTCGTCTGGATCCCTCGGCCTTCCAGTTCATCCGATGCCAGATAGCGAATGTCGTCACGGACACGTTCCAGAACGGCATTTCGACTTTCAGCGGCAGCAACGGACGGGCACGGTGGTGCGCATATTCCAATCAGGACACAGACTGATACGACCAGTAAAAGAAAACGTTTCATAATAGTCTTTCGGGCCCCGGCAACGAATGGCGAACGCAGGTTAACGTGACCACGCCAGCCACACCAGCTGTGTGAAGATACAAACTATTACACCAAACAGCAGCCAGAACGCAGAACTGACATTGAAACTTTTTCGACTGCTGGAACGCAGCAGTCGAAAAAGGGCCGGCATTCTGTAAACAGACACGGGCTTGCCCAGCAGAAACGCGCGAAGATCGTCCGTCATCTGCCCCATCGAACTGTAACGATCCTGGGGGGCCTTCAGTAAGGCTTTGCGACAGATCGCATTCAGCTCCGCCGGGACAGCGTTACGTGGCAGTGTATCGGCCGGCGTGCGGACCGGGCCGTCCAGAATCTTTCGTTTGATTTCCTTGAAGTTTCGTCCGGACATGAAGCTCTGATTGGTCAGGATCTCATACAGGATGATTCCCATATTGTAGATATCAGTGCGACCGTCGACATCGCTGGTCTCACGAGCCTGTTCGGGAGACATGTAGAACGGTGTTCCCTGAACGTCGCCCCGCCCCGTCAGTCGGCCGGACATATGTTGCTGGCCACTGCGGAGCAGTTGTTCAATTTCTTCGTTGTCTTCCATGTTCCAGACCTTTGCCAGCCCCCAGTCCAGCAGGGTCACTTCGCCATAGTCGCCGATCATAATGTTGGCGGGTTTCAGATCGCGGTGGACCACGCCAAGATTGTGCGCATATGACAGGCACTGACCAATATGGACCAGCACATTCAACAGATTCTCAAGTGGAAATGCGGCGACCGTCGCGCTGTCGCCTTCCGCGATCCGGTCCAGAATGTCACAAAGATCACGGCCGCCCAGTCTCTTCATCGTGAAGTAGGCATTGCCTTCACGGTCGCGACTGATCTCGTACACCGGAACTGTTGCGGGATGAGGGATTTGTGCCGTTACTCGTGCTTCTCGCAGAAATCGTTTTCTGTAGACTTCCAGATTCTGCAGCTGCGGCAGCAGCGTCTTCATCACAACCGTTCGGCCGAGATTTTCGTCAAAACATGTCTGCAAGAGCGCTTCGCCGCCCTGAGTCAGCGGTTTGAAGTCGCGATATCGCATGAAGCCGTTCTTGACGTGCTTCGGCAGGTCACGATCTGTTTCACTTAGCCTGATGTTGTTCGACACGGTCTGGGAACTTCAAAAACGTCTCGACGGTCGTTGTTGACAGAAGAGTACGATCTATCGCTGCAAGTGTACAGACCATCAGCAGAATCAGTCTTTCGGGCACCGTGCGATAGATCATTGATCGGATTCGCATGTGATTCAGTCAACATTTATACAAATAAAATTCGGCCTCTTAGTGCATCCCGCAGTGAGTCATGGAACCCCCATACAACTCAATGCCAAACAAGCGATGTTTTCGACCAGTGAAGTCGAATTGTGGGACTGCCTGATGCACGGAGCACGGTTCGCGGGCCGGTCCTGCTGAAACTACAGATATTGCTGGTCTGATCCCTTGAGTACTGTAAGAATGGTTCCGGGAGTAACGTGTGTTTGTGCGACGGACTTTTTAGAAGTCAGGAACAGGGAATACCAACGATGCGCCGACGTGAGTTTATTCAGACCACAACCGGAGCTGCAGCTGGAGCGGCTCTTGCACCGGCAATGGCTGACGCCGAGGATGCGCCCGCGCGGAAACCGAATCTTCTGATCATCCATTGCGATGAACTGAACTTTCGCACTTTGGGTTGTTATCGCGACACGCTGCCTCCGGAGCAGGCTTTTATGTGGGGTCCAAAGGCCTACGTCGAAACGCCGCACATTGACTCTCTTGCACAGGAAGGAACGCTGTGTACCAAGTTTTACGCAGCCACTCCTGTGTGTTCGCCGTCCCGGTCGAGTTTTATTTCCGGCATGTATCCACACCACACGCCGGTTACAACAAACAATGTTCGTTTGAGCGATGACGTTGTCAGCTTTGCGCACATGCTGGGTGAACACGGATACTCAACAGGCTATGCCGGCAAGTGGCATCTGGATGGCAACGGCAAGCCACAATGGGAGCCCGATCGAAATTTCGGTTTTCAGGACAATCGGTATATGTTCAACCGAGGCCACTGGAAGCAGCTGGAACTTACCCGGAACGGTCCTCGCGTGAAATCCAGGGATCGTAAGGGACAGCCCAGCTACAGCGTTCAGGGGGCCGATGCAGAAAGCTTCACCACAGACTGGTTGACTGATCGTGCCATCGAATTCATTGACGAACACGAAGACGAGCCGTTCTGCTACATGCTCAGTATCCCGGATCCGCATGGCCCGGATACGGTTCGCGCTCCTTACGATACGATGTACGACGATTCGGTCGTTGAAGCACCTCGGACATTCGGTAAGTCGACCGAAGGCGTGCCCGGCTGGGCGGCGCCGACAAAGAACTGCAACTACAGGATGGCCAGCTACCACGGAATGGTGAAGTGCGTTGACGATAACGTGGGACGAATCATTGCGGAACTGCGTGAACGGGATCTGCTGGACAACACAATTCTTGTGTTCACTGCCGATCATGGCGACATGCGTGGTGAGCACGGTCGGCAGAATAAAGGGATTCCACTGGAAGCTTCGGCAAAGGTGCCCTTTGTGGTTCGCTATCCGAAATCCATTCCGGCGGGGGCCCGCATCGACGAGGTTCTTAATACTGTCGATTTTCTGCCCTCGATGCTGTCACTGATGGGTGTTGATACAGCAGACCATGTACAGGGACGAGATGCGTCAAGTCTTCTGCAGACCGGCACGGGGCCTGACGACTGGACCGACGTTACATTCATGCGAAGCACTGGAAAACCCGGAAGTACATTCGGCTGGGTTTCGGCTCTCACGCCGCGTTTCAAGCTTATCCTGTCGTCCGATGATGATCCATGGCTTCTGGATCTGCAGACGGATCCGGATGAACTGGTCAACTTTATAGACTCTCCGGAACACAGGGAAGTTGTACAGCACCTTGCCCGGGAACTCAGAGACTACGGTAAACGGCTCAGTGATCCGTACACGACGAACCCCAAGACAAACGCGTGGATCGAGAGGTTGATGTCCTGAGCCCTGCGTTCAGGGCAAATGGCCGAAGTGTCAGGATGCATCGACCGTCGCTTTGGCAGAAGTCACGAACAGTTCTTCGAAACGTGGGTCCGGCAGCAGGCAGGGATGTTTGTATTGCTCCACACTTCCGCCGGACATTCGGAGCCGATTTCTGGCGAATCTGCTCCACGTTTCCGGTGCGACGACTTCACATTCGATCATGGCCAGGCGTTTCGTTGCTCGCTTCTCGCTGTATTCGCAGTTCTGCTGACAGAGAGCAGCATCGACAGCACATGCCAGTCTGTTTCGATCGCGGCTTTCGGCAGCTCGCAGATGTGCCGAATTGACGTACAGCTTATATCCCGGTGGCTGTCCCCATGACGGTGTCAATGTGAATTGCGACAGGGACACTTTCGCCTCCCGGCAGGCTACTCCTACTGACTCCACTACCTGTGATTCCGAAATCTTCTCGCCGGCGATGCTCGACAGATGCTGCCCTTTATGACGAAATTCCAGCTTTGGAGTCGCACCGAAGAATCCCGTGCAGCGGACCACGTCAAAGATGTTGTACCGGTAGAGTCCGGACGAGGTTGTCAGAAGAATGAAATACTCGGCGTCGCGTTCCAGTTCATGAGCGTCCAGCACAACCGGATTCGCGGACTGCACCTCATCGACCGGGACGAATTCAAAAAAATGCGATTCGATGTCCAGGACACCGGCCGGGGTGTTGTCTGCGAACGGAATTGTCATGCGGCCTTCACTGGCGTGCAGGCCATGATCGCGCAGTGCGATGTTACCGAATGTTCGCTGCAGTTGGGGCCCGTAGGCTGCGGCGCTGCCTCCCGTCCAGACCGCCAGACACTGCAGCTCCGGCCAGCAGCGTGACGGTGAAAACATACTGCATTCGGACGCAATGGATTCCAGTACAGCCGCTCGCGCCGGGCTGGCCTTCAGGAAGGGACGCAATGACTTCGCTTCGACTTCAGAAAGGCCGGCATCTGTCAGCGTGCCGTCGTGGATATCTCTGATCAGTCGTGTGTCGTTTGCGTTTGAAAATTCCATCAACTGCAGCAGCGTGCCGGGATTCGCTGTCACGAACATACCAACGCAGGGATCGGCCAGTGCAAACCGGGCCGTGACATACTTTTTTGCGTCGGCATCATCAATCTGAGCTGTCTGTGCGGGGACGGTGTACAGTTTCCGAATGATCGACTTCTGCATCGACGTCACAAGGCCACTGATGTTGCCGCAGGAAGTGCCGTCAGCCGTAACGCTGCGATTGTGGCTGCTGATGATTTGTACCATGCGCAGCAGTTTCATGCGTGGGTGGGCCTGGTGAGTTGCAATTCCCCAGTGTTGCCAGCTGCGACGATAGTCCCTGACAAAGTGATCGGTAATCGGAATCAGCTTCGCTTTGGCGGTGGTGCCGCTGGTTGTGGCAAACATCAGCAGCTTGTTGTTGTTTCCCAGCAGTGCGTCGTGCTCACCACGCTGCATCTGTTTAATCCAGGGACGGAAGACTTCGTAGTCAGAGACGACAAGCCGTCGTCGGAACTCATTTACGCTCAATTCAGGAGTGATTGAATGTTCACGAGAAAAGCGGCTGTCTGCATTCAGACTCAGCAATCGCCGCAGCGTTTGCTGCTGTGTTTCGCGGCAGGCGGTACGCGCGGTGTGAAGAAACGTATCTTTCGCACGAATCAACGGGCGACGAAAAACGCCTCCCACTGCAGAACGAATTCGGCTCCGCAGCGGTATTCTGGCCGTTGTTGCGAGTTTCGACCGGGGGATCATGTTCAGTCGGCTTCCTCGGCGATCACATGATAAATCGCTTCCGCTTTGTCGTAGGCTGCCTTGGCGGCCTGGCGTTCCTCTTGGCGAATCCGACCCTTCTTTGAATTCCAGCACGTCTGTACAGCTTTTACACACCAGGCTGCACTTTGCCTGCTTGCCCGAATGGGTTGATCGTTAACATGAACGAACACAGGATTGGTGTGGACCGAAGGCAGAATTCGCACGGCTACCCATGACGACTTGTCAATTTTTACCGGGATTTCGAATGACTTGTTGCTGCCGTCTGCCAGCATGGTCTTCGTGGCCACAACCTCGCCATTTACGATGACTTCTACAGGGACGTTACGTGTGTCATCAATGCGACAGCGTTCGATGTGCCAATACGGTTTTTCGTCCAGCCGCCGGCTGCGAATCTGGCGAGTCGCGTCGGACTGCTGTGCCTCCAGCAGTGCTGTTGCGTCAAAGGTAACGTTGACGGTTGATGATTTTTTCAGATTCAGCCGACTGATTCCGGACTCAGATCTGCTGCCCACTCCGACGCCGTCGACAGCGAAGTCCAGAATGTGACTTAGGCCGTCGCCGCAGTAACTACGACCGTCTTTCAGTCCATCGACCCACGTTTCGTACGTCAACTCCTGATCGTCATCCAGTTGCACGTAGATTCTGCCGAGTCCCACGCGGTCGCCATAGATGCACGGAAAATCGGTCTCGCCACTGATGCGCGCTGTCATGCCGCAGTTAAGTGTGTGGTACCAGACGTTAAGTTCCCAGATGGCGGGGGTGTCGACTGCGGATATGAAATCACAGACACCGTGAGGTGCAGTGACGACAAACTCGTTGGCTCCGATGCCGTCGAACAGAGGCATCGCGTAGTCGGGCAGCGTACTGGCGGCTTTGCCTGGCCAGTTGTCCGGTGCGCCGCCCCACGGCCGTTTTACGAATTGTCGGGTGCCGTCGGGCATGACGTCCGGCAGAGCCAGCCCCCAGCCGCTGTGACTGTATCCGACGACGCCGCCCTGGTCTTGCCCCCATTTCAGAACGGGTAGTGTCCAGCTGGGCCATTGCTCAAGGTGAGTCGTTCCGGGATAATCGTCTTCGCTGAGTTTCAGCAGACACAAATGACCGGCGTGGGATGAGGGAAAACCACTGACTTCGACGTCGTATCGCATCAGATTTCCCGGCCGGGAAAGTTGCGATATTTCAGCTTCGAAAAATTGTTTTTGAGTGTACCAGCATGGTCCCCAGCTCAGCACACACCCGACATTCAGGTCTTCGCCAAGGATATGACGCATCATGTCTTCGGGCCCAACGCCTTCCGTCGGGCTGTCATAGTGGGCACAGCCGGCTGCGTGTACGTGATGATCTCCTGAATACCAGTTGCGCTGTGCCACATGAATCCACCGCTGCAGCTGAATATCCAGCGAGTGTTGTTTCAAGTCCGGCACCCTGACGTGCATTTCGACGGGCAGGTATTCCGGACCACGAGTGACAGTAATCTCATAGTCGCCAGGAGGCAGTTCAACAGACTCTCCGTCGTGACGGTAAACCTGGTGGTGAAAGAAAAAATCGGGAGCCAGACGTCGTGCCGGACTGGGATAGATTCGTCCCAGGCGATCTTTGATGACGAATGCTGCAGTTGTCGGTTCGCCGTCGATATCCTTCACATTCAGCACCACCTTCACGGCTGGTTCACAATCGAAAAGAATCGGAACGGCGTTACGAAAGCCAATGTCCTGCGTGCCCTGGCCGATGTTGAACGCCAGTGATGCCTCACGTTTGCCGACGTCACGACTGAACAGCAAAAGTGGGCGGTATTCCAGCAGCAGGCCTGACAGGGTGTTTGTCATTGGTTCGCGATTCAGCAGTGATACATCCAGCCAGCGATTCGGCACATCGGATGGGTTTACCAGTTTTTCATCTGTTCGAGGCTGTTGCCGGGCGCCTTTTCCTTTTTGGTTGACCGGGGCTGCGTTGGGACTTTCAACCTTGAGTTCCGGATTGATGCCTGCTTCGTTGTGCACCTTGACAAGAAACGTGCGCCAGCCCTGCTGCATCAGTCGCTTCGCAACAGGTCCCGCTTTGACCTTTACGCGGCTCTCTGCGTTGATGTTGATTTCAGTCAGACACAGCGGATCCAGAAGTTCCTGGATACGTTTTATTGCAGTGCGGTCGTTTTTTTCCTGGAATGCATTCTTCAGCTCTGTCACGACGGTCGGAGCGAGTGGTGTTCCGGAGTACTGCAGAGCTTCCATCAGACGCTGCGTCGCAGCTATCAAAGGCTGGCGTTCGACGCCATGCACCAGCGTCAGATCGTCTGCAGTGGACCGGGGTGCGGCGGCCAGCAGCACCACAAAGAACGTGCTGCAAACGATACTCGAACTACCAGCAAGACGTAACATATTCGTTCTCCCGCAAACGGACTTTAGCCCCTGTGGTTGCGGGCATTG
>Ga0315316_10001406_pt1 | contig 16789 bp, 10 predicted proteins | sample M160m3416metaG_FD_203702 | JGI IMG/M metagenome (GOLD analysis project Ga0315316, IMG submission 203702) | Ammonia-oxidizing marine archaeal communities from Monterey Bay, California, United States - M1 60m 3416 | ecosystem: Environmental > Aquatic > Marine > Intertidal zone | place: USA... | reverse complement strand
TAATGTGATCACGCGGGATGTTTTTTGCATAATAATCCCGGTTTATCCGTCAGCATGTCGCTTTCGCTGTGATCGGTCTTCCCGAAAAGAGGGCCGCTTCCAGTGCGGGACATGCAGCGGAGAATCTATACAATCATTCAATTTTAGCAGTTATGAGAAAATATCACATGGGGATTAATATGGGCCACGACCGCTCGGTTGCTGTGGTTAAGGACGGGGAGATCGTCGTGGCTATCGAGCAGGAAAGGCTGGATCGCATCAAGCACAGTGTTGGATTTATGCTTCAGGCTCCCGATGCTCTGGGCCAGATTCAGGTCCCGGGTGAGAGCATTGCCTATTGCCTTGACCACTTGAATGTGCCGCTTGGTGAAATGGCCTCGATTACCGCCAACATGCCGGGTCTTGACAAGGCTCCGGATATTTTGCGGGGTAAATTCTCCAAGGATGTTGCCTCCCAGGTAAGGACTGTTCCCGGGCATCACTTGGCCCATGCCTACTCGGCATTCTGGCCATCCGGATTTGATGAGGCACTGGTAATTGTGGCTGATGCCAGTGGCAGTACTGCCAGGAAAGCCAACGGGCGCTACACGGAATCTTATACCCTTTACGAGGGCCGTGGACAGGAGTTGCAAGAGCTGCACAGTGAACAGGTAAAAGCACACCTTGCCGCACTCTCCACACTGGGTTTCGTCTACGAGGCTGTTTCACGGCGTGCGGGGTTTGTGACCAATCTCAATTCGGGACTGAGTTTTCCCGAGGCTGGCAAACTCATGGGGCTTGCCGCATACGGCGGACCCCAGGAGAACTGGGAGCGGTGGTTTCTTAAGGAAAAAGGGAGTCACCGGATCAATATGTCGGCTTACGATATCTTCCTCGAGATGGCAGCACTCGAGAAGCGTTATGACAACGGCGAAGGAAAACCTTATTTTCGTCCCTGGCTCGTTGACCTGGCGTATAAGGTTCAGGTTGAGCTTGAGGAAGTGCTTTGTGAACTGGTAGCCGATGCTTGTGCCGAGACAGGATTGAAGCATGTCTGCATGGCGGGAGGTGTGGCACTTAACTCGGTGGCCAACTACAAGATCCTGCGTGCATGCGAACTGGACGACATCTTCATTTTTCCTGCAGCTTCTGATAACGGAATTGCCGTTGGCTGTGCGCTTTGGGGTTACCATCGTGAGGAGGGGGGGGACTGCCGGCCTCCCCTGGGGTCTGCCTGTTTTGGCAGGAGTTACGATAATGATGAGGTGGATGAAGCGATTTCACATTTCTCAGACCTGCTGGTGGTGGAGGAGCATGACTTTGACGGCATGACAGACCGGGTGGCCGAAGCACTAGCAAGGGGCAATATCGTGGCGCGGTTTGAGGGGGGATCGGAATTCGGTCCACGAGCCCTGGGGCACCGCTCTATCTTGGCCGACCCGACCTATGAGCGCATGAAGGACGTGGTTAATGCACGGGTTAAATTCCGTGAGGCTTTCCGCCCATTCGCCCCGTTTGTTCCCCTTGACCGGGCCAACGAGGTATTTGAACTGAGTAAGCCCTCCCCGTATATGCTCCTGGTTGCCCCGGTTCGTGAGGAATTTCGTTCCAAGTTGCCGGCGATAACCCATGAGGATGGCACCGGGCGTATCCAGACCTGCACTGAGGAAATTAATCCTTTTTTCCATGAGATTTGTAACAAGGCGGAAGAACTTCGAGGTGGAGTTCCCGTGCTACTGAATACCAGTTTCAATGTTGCCGGCCAGCCGATTGTGGAGACTCCTCGGGAGGCTATTGAGACGTTCCTGCGCACGGATATTGATTACCTTGCCCTCGAGGGGAGATGGCTGCGTCGACGCCATCAACCTGTTAAGGATTATGCAGATCACGTGCGGGACCTTGAGGTTGAGGATCGTCCGCACGGGCTTCTTCCCGGGCAACCCGCAGTTTGCAACATGATGAGTGATCTTGATAGCGCTATCTTTATGGGAACGTCCAGTAATAGCTGGAGCGAGAGTGAAGTGGAAGCCCTCTCTGCAGAGTGTGGCCGTTTCAAGGAGACTAGTTTACGGCATAAAAATTCCCCTTTCCTTGCGCCTCTTAAAACCCAGCTGGGAGCGGATGCGACCCTCATTATTAATCCCAGGGGCAAGTCCGTGCTGGTCGATGAAACAGGCAAGCAGAGTGAAGTGGATCTTGGGATGGATCAAGTGCAGACACTCCTGGCCCTGCTGCAGGAGCCAGCCGAGTTGACAGAGAAACTTCGCCTTAAGATGAGTGCTACCCCTGCGGAGTTTGATGACATGGTAACTGAAATGATGGGGGTGGCGCAACGATTTGGCGTGACCGTGCACGGCGACTGGACAGGGCTGTTTACTGAGCAGGGTATAGAGGATCTCCCGGGGGCATCCGAAACCACCCTGGGCATTTATGCTGAAGAGGGGATTGATATCATGGGAAGGTTGCGTGGAGTCAGGCGCTGCATACTTGCCCATGGATACACGGAGGAGGCAATCTGTGAGATGCTCAAGGTGGAGTCACTTCAGGCCATTGAGCCCACCAGGCTTCATTATTACGATAAGCATTTCCTGCCGGAGACACCCCCAGCAGACCTGGTTCGGCTTTTTCAGTTGCGGGCACACGTTCCCCGTAAGCGCGTTGAGAAGATCTTCAGCAATGAGGATATAGACCTGCTGGAGGGGTTGGGCATCCTCGTTGGGAAAGAGGAAATGATATCGGGAGGCGTCGATCTTTTCTGCTCTGGAGGTTTACTTTTTGTGACCGATCACCGCTACATGATCAGGGATGAGGACAGCTTGGATGAAGACCCGGTCATGTATATTGGCATGGACAGCCATGGACTTGTGCAGACCGCGCCAAGGCAAGCCTGTGCCCGCGTGCTTGACTTATGCTGCGGTTCAGGGATTCAGGGATTGGTGGCCAGCAGGTATGCGCAGCATATCGTGGCGGTGGACCTTAACCCACGAGCGGTTCGCTTTGCCCGTTTCAATTCACAGTTAAATGGCATTGCCAATTATGAAGTGCGGCAGGGAAGTCTCTATGAGGTGGTGGAAGATGAACAGTTTGACTGTATCCTGGCCAACCCACCTTTTGTTCCCAGTCCCGAGGAATCCCTGAAGTTTCGAGATGGTGGCGCAAGCGGTGAGAAGATTCTCAGGGCAATTATTCAGGGCGCATGGCAGCACCTCAGCCCCAAGGGCCGTTTGTGTATAGTCACGGATTTGGTGGATGTTCCATCCTATGAGGCAAAGCTGGAATCATGGATGGGCGCTGTGGATGCTTACGGGCTTATCCTCACGACAGCTGACCGTGATGAGATATTATTTTCGGTACCGCATTGTCATGCGCCTTTCTCCCAATCCCTTTCCGAATATAACCGTGAGCTTGACCGTTGGGTGGAAAACTTCCGCAAGGCAGATCTCAATGCCGTTAACTTTGGCTATATCCTGGCGTGGAAGCGTGAGATGCCAGGTTGTGACATCACCACCCGGACGATCCATAATCCATCCAAGCCTGTATGGCTGCAGGTGGAGCAATGGCTTAACCAGCGCAGGCTGTGGGACAGCCAGGATGCAGGTTCATTGATTCTTGCCCCGCATCCCGACTTGAAGATTGTTACTGAGGAGTGCGCTTCCGGGTTGGCAAGGCGCTGCGAGTTGCGTTTCCCCGATGATCCGTTCTTTACCAGTTATGAGGTTAGCCCTCTAGTTGCCGATGAGATCAGGAGGATAGCACTTATTGAACCAACCCTGTCAAGGCGGAGAGGATCCTTGGATTATGCATGGATTGAGAACCTCCATCGCCTTGGTATCCTGCAGCTCAACAGTTCACGTAAAGGGATAGAGGATTGTCGCCCAGCGGTCCCGGGAGATGCGGGTCACCGGATTGAGCAACGCGCCACCAAGACAACACCAACCTGCCTCTCAAGTTACCTGGGATAAACAGAGGCTGGCCGGGAATAAAATTATCGGCGGTTTTGCGGGGGATTGACAATTTGTTCCTGGGCCGCCGGCGGCAATCCGCTGGAGGCAAGCCATTCCCTGGTGCCGCTGGCATCACGTCGGAACATGGATTGGCCGGCTCTGACAAGGGCATTCTCACGGGAACTCGCGTCATTGATTTCCGAAGCCCATGCAATAGCTGCCTGAGGGTTTTCCGAGGCAAGGCGTCTGGAGAAGCCGCTGATGGCCGAGTCACGATCCGGAGACTCGGGCATGCTGACAAGATGCTGGCTTGCCGCTGTTGGATCACGTTTTGCCCATTCCCCGAAAGCGGATGACAGGCCCTCGGATTTGCCCTTGCCGGCATCCAGTGAATTCAACCAGTCGATTGCCGCGACGGGATCCCTTTCCGCCCACTCATCACCGACTTCCTCAATCACCCGGGCGTTATGGGCTTGCCCGGCAAAGCGTTCTGCCCATGCCGCTGCCCCCTCGGGGTCATGGGCAACATAATCATGAGCGACACGATCCAGGGCAGCCGCACGCATTGCACCATCGGGAAGGTTTTCTGCCCAAACGGAGGCCTCGAGGTGGCCTCCGTTGCCCAGAACCCTGGAGGTGACAATCCCCAGCATTCGGTCTGCATCCTTGTCTCCCATGCTTGCCAGTTGATAGGCGTAGCCTGCTGCCGCTGCGGGATCATTATCCGCGATCCCGGCAATCATGGCACCTTTCAATCTTGCACGGTCACCTTCCGGCAGGTCATTGACCCAGTTAAAGGCAAGCTCGGGCTCGGCACTTGCCCAGCCTGCCATCGTTACGTCCATGTCCACCTCCCGCGTTTTCTTTCCGTTTAAAACCGCTTCAGCGCCGGCAATTGCTCCCCAGGCATAGTGGAAATCCTTAAACTCAGAGCTTTCAGGGCGCAGTGACTTGACCTGATCGCGGATCAGCAGGGCATTTTCCGCCGTCATGCCCTGAAGAAGACGCGTAAAGGCCATCCTTCGGCGCAGCGGGTTGCTTTCCTTGGCCATGATCTGCCCCAGTTCCTCAATATCCCATTCGCTCAACGGTTGCCTTGCAGTTGTTGGCCGTCCGGCAGTTGTGCCCAAGAGGGTGCCCGGATTGACAAGGCCGGCAGGAATTTCCTGTTGCCCGGTTTTGGATTCGCGGTTCTGCCCCAGGGCGCTCAGTGATGATGAAGACCTGTTGTCTTGCCTTGATTTTTGGGCGTCATCCTTTCCGGATGTCGAGGATTGATCCCGTGATGAATTCACGGATCCTATTACAAAGGCAATAACCGCGATGAGAAACCAACCACAGTGCAGGAACAGGGAATTTCGCATAGCACAAATATTAGGGGTAAAATGCGACAAATAAAGGTTTTATAATTTCCCCGGTGAACATCGGGGTTGCTGTTTTTCCCGCCGGTTCATTAGCCTTTACTGCGGAGGGCCAGCAGGTTTTTCTCAGAACGGATATAGAGGGTCGAGGAATCAATGGCAGGGGTTACAAGGACAGGTTCCTTGAGATCGTAGCTGTGGATGAGGTCAAATTCTTTCCCGGCCTTCACGACTGATAGCAATCCAAGGTTGGAGATCAGGTAAAGGTGATCGTTGGCGGCTACAGGTGAAGCACTGTACTGGCCGGAACCCCCCAGGCGCTCCCGATAAAGCTGGGCACCGTCCTTGGCATCAACTGCCGCGAGTAACCCTCCATTGCGCACCAGGTAAATCAGGTTCCGGTGAAAGAGAGGAGAGGGGATTTCCGGAATGCTGCGGTTGAGTTCCCAGGTGACGTGACTTGTCTCGATATTGCCTGTCCCCCCGGGCCTGATCGCTGCCAACAGGGGCCTGCCGCGCCGAAATGCCATGTGGGCGGTATATTCTCCGTTGGTCCAGTAACCATCCCTGTTCTTGTCGACCCAGCCGAAAATGCCGTCGAGGCGACCATTGCGGTGTTTCTTGTCCTGTGGCAAGGGGATGCCAAATCCCGGATGGCCGGGAGGCAACTCCGGCCGCAAGGGATAAGTGAAGTTTCCGGTCATTTCTTTACGCTCGAGTTTGCCGTCCTTGTTGGCATCAAAGCTCATGATGGCCTGCCAGAAGGGTTGCGGGTCGATTTCTTCATCAGCAACTCCGCCGAGTTGGGCTGAAGAGATATATACATGGCCGTTTCCGGAGACGGGCACGGCAATTGTCTCACGCGAGAATCCCCCGACGAACCATTTCTCGGCACCGGTGTCAGGATTGTAGCCGCGCACCCGGCCATTTCCCAGGACCACCAGTTCTTTACCCGAGCCGTGATTCCAGATAATCGGTGTGGACCATCCGCTGCGGTGATGAGGGCGCCTGGCCTCCCATGCCACTTCGCCGGTGTTTTTCTTGAAGGCGATGATCCTTGACTGGCTCAACCTGCTCTTCTCCAGATTTTTATCATTGTCGATGACAAGAATCACTGTGTTCTTGTAGGCGATAGGGGAGGTGGACATGCCATACAGGCTGCCCGGTGTCGGCATTGGCTTTTGCCATTTTTCCCGGCCTTCATGGTCATAGCAGATCATGCCGAAGGAGCCGAAGTAGACATAGACATTGTCTGCGTCCACCAGTGGCGTGGAGGTGGCGGGACTGCTTGTCTTATGCACTTTTTCCAGCGCGACTTCCGGAGCCTCGCGTTGCCACAGAAGCTTCCCGGACTTGCTCTCAAGGGCCAGTGTCACCAAGCGCTTGCCGTCTATCGCGGTTAAAAATATTTTCCCTGCCGAGAGTACCGGGGAGGAAAGTCCCGGGAGAATGGCCGTTTTCCATGCCTGGTGAGTGGCCTCCGGCTTCAAGGGGGGGCGGCAACCCGTTGCGACACCTGAACCATTAGGACCCCTGAACTGGTTCCAGGGGGGAATGTCGGCACCTGTCCCCGGGCGGGCAAAAGAAAGCGTGATGGCGACAACCAGGAATTTGAGGCTTGAGTTCTTGAAATTCATTCTGCCGGTAAGTGTGGCACAAGACAAAGTGCCACGGCAACAGTGAATCGTCCCGGTGTGGTGCCTTTATGGATTTGCATGATTTACCCCTCATCCCCGGCTGACATTGTCGGTGTGTCAAATTACGCAGTCCCCTGTGGCGGGAGCCTTGCTCCCGATGTAGGTTCCCCCCATGCCCGAATCTCTGCTAGGAAGACGCCATACCCTGCGGGTGGTCTCCAGGCATAGCTCGGGACTGATGCTTGATGCCGGAGAATCTGGTCAGGTTCTACTGCCCAAACGCTATGTTCCCGAGGGTTTGGATATTGATGGGGAAATTGAGGTCTTTATATCCATGGACTCCGAGGATCGACCGGTTGCCACCACCGAGTCCCCGATGGTGATGGCTGGCGAGTTTGCCCTGCTCAGGGTGGGTGAAGTGACGCGTGTTGGCGTTTTTCTTGAGTGGGGGATGCCAAAAGACCTGCTGTTGCCCTTTTCCGAGCAGCCACGCCGCCTGAAAGCCGGCGATGATGAACTGGTGCATGTCGATGTTGACAGGGTTAGCGGCAGGCTGGTGGCCTCGGCAAAGCTTGGCAAGTTTGTCACTGATACCGCGCCACCCCGCTGGCAGAGCGGGAGAAAGGTGTCGCTGATCATCGTGGATGAAACCGACCTGGGGACCAGGGTGATTGTGGATGATTGTTGCTGGGGATTGTTGCGATGCAGCCATGCAGGACGTATTCCCGCACGTGGCATACGCTGTAGTGGCTATATCAGTCGTGTGCGTGAGGACGGGCTGATAGACATCAGCCTGGATCCCCCTGGATATGCCAGGATTCCCGCTGCCAAGGAGCAAATTGCCGAGCAGTTGTCAACAGCTGAGGGAGGCTTCCTTCCTGTCCATGACAAGAGCACGCCGGAGCAGGTGCGGGAAGTTCTCGGGATCAGCAAGAAGGTCTTCAAGCAGGCGGTGGGTGCCTTGTACAAGGAAGGCAGTGTGCGCATTGGCGAGGATGGAATTTATTGGCTGAAATAGATTTGTATGCCTGCCAAAAAGCATAAGGTTGACCCCGGAGCATTGTCAGGGAAAGCCCTGGAGAAGGAAGTGTGTCGCCGTATCCGGCTCGCCCGCAGCCGCTGGAAGGATCACAATAACCGCGCGTGTCGCTCCGAGCGAGCCAAGGCTATTGAACTTTACGAAAAATTGGACCCTGAGCAGCGCGTAAAAGTGCCTCAGCAACTGCGTGTCTGGCTGCGCTACCGCAGCGAGAAATATTTCGGGGACGGCAAGTAATCCCTGCATACACCGGAGGAAAAAGCCGCTGTCTTTTGTGCTTATGAGGATTCCAGGATCTGTGCCAGGACATAGGGCAGGATTCCCCCGGCCCGATAGTAGTCAATCTCGACCGGGGTATCCAGGCGCACGACCAGGGTATATTGCTCATCATCTCCCCCAGCCTTGTGAACGGTGAGGGTGACCTCTTCCCTGGGATTGATGTCATTGCTGAGTCCGCTGATCGAGAAGGTGGCATCGTGGTGAGCGCATGCCTTTTCATAGTCTTCCTCATTGCTGAAGGTCAATGGCAACACGCCCATGCCGATAAGGTTGGAACGGTGAATACGCTCAAAACTCTTCGTGATAACCGCCTTCACGCCCAGTAACCTTGTGCCCTTTGCGGCCCAGTCGCGGCTTGAGCCCATGCCGTAATCCGCACCACCGATGACGATGAGCGGTGTGCCGGATGCCTGGTAGGCCATTGCGGCGTTATAGATATGGGTGGCGGTTCCACCATCAGTGGATTTCGGGTTGGCAAGGGGGGGGACTTCGCTGTTGCCGAAATAGGTGGTATAGCCACCTTCTGTACCCGGCACCATGAGATTCTTGATCCGTACGTTGCCAAAGGTGCCACGGGTCATCACCCTGTCGTTACCACGACGACTGCCAAAACTGTTGAAGCTGGCTTTTTCAACCCCGTTGGCCTTAAGGTATTCACCGGCCGGACTGTCTTCCTTAATGGCACCGGCCGGACTGATGTGATCAGTGGTGACTGAGTCGCCGAAAATACCCAGCGGGCGGGCATCGGTGATATTCATGATGTCGCCGGGCTGACCGGTATAGCCCTCGAAGAAAGGTGGCAACTGGATATAGGTACTGCTTTCCTCCCAAGCATAGGCAGCTCCGGTCTTGCCGGGAATTTCCGCCCATTTCGGGTTGGCGGAGTCAAAATCTCCGTAGAGCTTGTTGTAGACTTCAGGCTTCAGTGCACTGGCCAGTAATTCCCGGACCTCGTCCTGAGTGGGCCAAAGGTCGGAGAGGAAGACGGCATTACCCTGCGTGTCGTTACCAAGGGAATCCTTCGTCAGGTCGAGATCAACACGGCCGGCAATGGCATAGGCGACAACCAGTGGCGGACTCATCAGGAAGTTGGCCTTGATTGAGCCGTGGATGCGGGCCTCAAAGTTCCGGTTGCCGGAAAGCACGCTGGCACAGACAAGGTCACCCTCAGTGATCGCGGCATCAATGGAGGGATGCAGAGGTCCGGCATTGCCGATACAGGTGGTGCAACCGTAGCCAACGGTTTGGAAACCCAGTTGATCAAGTTCCTTCTGAAGGCCGGTGGCTTCAAGGTAATCAGTGACCACGCGGGATCCCGGGCCGAGGGAGGATTTCACGTAAGGGGGTAATCTAAGCCCTTTTTCATTGGCTTTTTGAGCCACCAGGCCGGCGGCAATCATGACACTTGGATTACTGGTATTTGTGCAGCTTGTAATGGCGGCAATGAGTATTGAACCGTGGCCAAGTTCAGTGCTGGTGTCGATTTCAGTGATGGTTTCCCCCTCGATGAGAGGGTTGTCGAATTCACCGGCTGGTGTGTCGAGATGGAGCGGGACGCGTGTATCGCGCTTCCCGGCAGGTAAGCCGAAGCCTCCGGTATCAACGGCGGCTTCAAAGAGGCTATTGAATTTTTCACCGAGTTGCGGGACATCAATACGGTCCTGTGGCCGCTTTGGGCCGGAAACGGCCGGGACTACAGTGTTTAAATCCAATTCCAGGTCATCGGTATAGTCGATTTGTCCTTTGTCGTGGATGCCGAAAAGTTCCTGTGCCTTGAAGTAATTCTCGACAGTCAGGCAGAGCGATTCATCACGGCCGGTACCGCGCAGGTAATTAATGGTTTCCTCATCCACCGGAAAGAAGCCCATAGTAGCACCGTATTCCGGCGCCATGTTGGCGATGGTGGCCCTGTCAGGAAGGGAGAGTGCCGCGGCACCGGGACCGTAGAACTCCACAAATTTTCCGACCACGCCGTGTTCGCGCAGCATCTGGGTGACCTGCAGGGTCAGGTCGGTGGCAGTTACGCCCTCGGCAAGACCGCCGTGAAGGTAGACCCCGACGACCTCGGGTACAAGGAAAGTAACCGGTTGCCCGAGCATTCCTGCTTCCGCCTCGATTCCTCCTACTCCCCAGCCAACAACCCCAATGCCGTTGATCATTGTGGTGTGTGAGTCAGTGCCTACAAGGGTATCAGGATAATAGGTATTGTTTTTGTTGAGGACTCCCCGGGCAAGATACTCAAGGTTCACCTGGTGGACGATGCCTATTCCCGGGGGCACCACCGAGAAGGTGTCAAAAGCCTGTTGGCCCCACTTGAGGAACTCGTAGCGTTCGGCATTACGGATAAATTCTATAGCCATATTCCGGTCCAGTGCCTCCGCGGAACCCGCGAAGTCAACCTGAACGGAATGGTCAACAACGAGGTCGACAGGGACCAGTGGCTCCACTGTCTTTGGGTTGGCTCCCTGGGCCACGGCAGCGTCCCGCATGGCGGCAACATCCACCAGCAATGGAACACCGGTAAAGTCCTGCAGGACAATACGCGCAACCGTGAAGGGAATCTCGTAGCTTCCGGGAGATGCTGCATTCCAATTTGCCAGGTTGCTGACATCCTCTTCAGTAACTTTCCTGCCGTCGCAATTGCGCAGAACGGATTCCAGCACAATGCGGATTGAGACGGGCAGGCGGTCAAGGTTCGGAGAAATTCCGGCATCACGCAGTGCAGGCAGTGAATGCAGGGTGCCTTGAGTGTTTTCGCCGGTTAGGAATGTGGCTGTAAAGCTGTTCATAATGGGCCTGCCGAGCAGAGGTTTTTGTGTGCGTATAGTAGAGAACTATCGGGTTCCGGCAAGCAGTGAAGGGAAATGTCGGTATTTAATCCTGAAATATGCCCTTTAAAGCAAGAGCCCCGCGACCCGGTTTTAGCGGGTGCGGGGCTCAGGGAGCTTGTATTTCCTGGGGTTTTGCGTCTAGGGAGCCGGAACCAGTTGATAGCTGACACCGAAAAAGTCACGTTCGTATGTTACCGGCAGCACGACCGTTTCACGTGCACCGGTGCCTGCAACGGGTTCGGTCACGACCTGCCAGTCCCGGACGCGCGAGCTGAGTTCACTGCGTGTATGTAGCCGGTAGGTAACACCTGCTGCGATTTCCTCGTCATCCCGGTATCCGTCACCGTCACTGTCCCTGGAATAGGGATTGGTCCAGTGAACAAAGAGCTCGTCATGGTTACTGATGCCGTCTCCGCCGTCATCAGGGTCCGTTCCGTCGGGCAGGATATCACCATAGTTATTGCTGCTGGAGTCAAGGATGATGGTGACATACTCACTATTTGATTCGACTCCGCTGCCGAGAGGAACTGAAAGTAGACCTTGGCGAAGGAGCCGTCAGCGAAGGAGGCATTCGTCAGGGTGAATGGGACAATGGATCCAAAGTCCGGCAGTGCAATCCAGGGTTCTGTACCATCGAAGGGCTGTTCGGCAAGTCGATATTCAGCGGCATTGCTTCGCTGCAGGATTTGCCCGGCAAGTTCTTTGCGGTCGGTTTTTCCTGTTTACTGTTCATTTTTTTTGTTTTTTGGATCAAGCCTTTGACGAACAGGTTGCAGTGAAATGCATATTTACTCCCCTTAATTGGTGCTGGATATTATGATTTAGGTCGCTGTCTATCTGTGACCGGGTTACCATTGGGGGATGCGATTGGTCATTCTTACGCTTTTGGCACTTGCGGTATGCCCGCAACCGGTGTTTTCCCGAACCGTTTTACTGGAACGTTCCTCGACTGGCTGGCTCTATGATGACGATGGCAGATCGGATGCGGCTTGGCAGGCTCCTGCTTTTAATGATGCGCACTGGAAGAAGGGGGCGGCACCCCTGGGATATGGTGATCGGGGGCTCTCGACGACAGTGGGCTTTGGCGGGGATCCGGACGCAAAACATGCGGCGACATTTTTTCGGCGGCACTTTGAGGTGCCTGCGGGTTTAATATTTGCCCGGGTGAACCTTGCACTGCGCTGTGATGACGGAGCGGCCCTGACCCTGAACGGCAAACCCATTGCCCGATTGAATTTGGGCCGGGGTGCAATTACCGCGAAGACCTATGCTGACGAGGCCCTTTCGGGCGAGGAGGAGCAGGAGTTTCATCGCATGCAGGTGCCTGTTGATCTATTGCGTGAGGGCAAAAATGTATTGGCAGTGAGCGTGCATCAGGTGGGTCCCTCCAGCAGTGACCTGGTGCTTGATGTGGAGATTTTTGCCCTGACAAGGGAGGAGCTGCCCAAGAAGGCGGTGGTGGATGCCGCGGCCAGGCCGGCCATTAACGCATACCATAAGGGGCATTTTGTGGCACCTGCGATGCGTATTCCGGATGGTTATGCGGACGGGGGCACCTATATGAAGATCAAAGAAGACGGGACAGTTGTTGCCACGCGCGAGGTCATCATGGTGGACCGGAAACGTGACGGTAAACTGGCCGGGTATATTGCGTTTGCCCGGGCAAAGAAAAATTTGCCGGAAGTGGAGCGTGCCCAGGTCCTGGCCAGATATATTGACCGGATTACTTCACCGAATGGCGAGCGGGATTTGGCCGAGGTTGCCACCCGTCAGTTAATGGATTATCGCAACAGCGAAATATTGCTTGGCCAGGTTGCCGAATATTGTGGTGGTGGGGTTTGCCGTCACCGTTCTTTACTCTTCAAGATCATGGGCGATGAGGCCGGCTTGAGGGTTGGCCTGCGGCGCGGGCACATGAAAGCGCGTGGCAGGTTGCTTGGCAGGCATGCGTGGAATGAGATCACCCTTAAAGATGGGAGCAGGAGGATTGTTGACGTGATGAACCCGGAGAAGAATTTCCAGTTACCGCTTGCAGAGAAAGTCTCCCATAAATATGCGGGTATCGAGGGGGAGGACCTGTACAGGAAAAAAGGGCCGGCAGGTAACCGCTTAGTGCCCCTTGAGGAGAACCGGAGGGGGTTCTAGGTTTCCCCGGTGTTGCAGGTTAACCAGTTGCGTTTTCTGGATTGGGGTCCATTGAGTTTCTCTGTTGAGGCAGGGCAATGTCTCGGGCTTAGCGGAGATTCCGGATCAGGGAAATCGTTGCTGTTACGGGCGGTTGCCGATCTGGATGTTCATGAGGGGCAGGTGTTTCTCGATGGGGTGCGTTGTGATGACCACCAGGGGGCGGCGTGGCGTGGCAGGGTTGCAATGCTTGCCGCGGAGTCACGCTGGTGGTTTGATTCCGTGCGTTCGCATTTTCCTGAAGGCAGTGATGAGTCGATTTTATGTCACTTAGGGTTTTCGGGAACTGATGTCATGGATTGGCAGGTGTCACGATTGTCGGCGGGAGAAAAGCAACGGTTGGCACTGGCGAGGTTACTGGTGCGGGAGCCCGGTGTACTCTTGCTCGATGAACCAACGGCAAACCTTGACCCGAGGGCCACCGGCTTGGTCGAGGAGGTGATCTCCACCTACCGGGAGGAGCAAAAGGTTCCGGTCCTCTGGGTGGGGCATGATAATGAGCAGTTGAAGCGGGTGGCAAACGCCGCTTTGCGGATGCAGGGCAAACAACTCGAGAAATCCTGGTGAACATTATAGAACTCGAACCGTGGGAGCTTGCCCTTGCCGGCACCCTCGTGGTTGCCCTGGCGACCTGCACCCTTTCCGCAAGGCTGGGAGTTGCCAAATCACTGTTGATTTCGGCCATCCGTATGGTGTTGCAGTTATCGCTAATCGGACTGGTTCTCAGGGAGCTCTTTGAGGTGGATCGACCCTGGTGGGTTGGCATGATTGCGCTCGTGATGCTGGCGGTTGCCGGGCGTGAGGTATCTGCCCGTCAGAAACACCGGTTACGGGGCGTGTGGGGGTATGGCATTGGCACCGGGGCCATGTTTGTCTCATCTTTTGCAGTATCAATTTTCGGCTTGGCGGCAATTATCCGTGCGGATCCCTGGTGGGACCCACGTTATGCCATTCCTGTGCTGGGCATGTTGCTAGGTAATACGATGACTGCCGTGGCCTTGAGTATTGACCGGCTGACGGCTTCGGCATGGCAAAGTCGTGAGAATATAGAGGCCCGCCTCATGCTTGGTGAGACAGGCAGGGAGGCAGTCAGTGACCTTGTTCGCGAGGCCTTGCGCTCCGGCCTTATTCCGGTGATCAACTCAATGGCAGTTGCCGGGTTGGTATCCCTTCCGGGAATGATGACCGGACAAATACTTGCGGGTAATCCACCCGGGGATGCCGTGCGCTACCAGATCCTTATATGGCTGCTGATTGCCGCCGGGTGCGGTTTTGGGATGCTGATCGCAGTGCGTATGACTGCGCGCCGGCTTTTTGATGAGCGTGACCGCCTGCGCCTGGATCGGTTTTCCGGCTAGGTAAGCCAGGTGGATTTATCCAGGTTGTCCTTGTCCCTCAAACCTTGAAGTAGAAAGCAGCATAACTGGTGGCTTCCAGCTCTTCTATATGCATGCGTTTGCCCCTTGTGTGCTCCCCCCAGCTTTCCATGAAGATAACCTCACCGGTTTTCTCATTAAACCCGGTGACGACTGAAGCGTGACCGGGATCAGTCTTTGCCGTTGGCCATGTGGCGCGATCTGCGGTATTTGCCTCCGGTAGCGCCTTGCCGTTTGCAGCAGCACTGTGGAACAGGTTCCTTTCTGAGCTGTAGCGACGCCAGACAACCACAGGGAAGCCTTTTTCCAGATATTTCTTGGCACGGTTAAAGTCAAAACTGCCGCTGCGCTGGACGCTGGCAGCAGCTTCTTCTGCCGCCGCACGGTAGAGATCGAGGAGCTTGGAGCCTTTTGCGCTGCCAGTGTTACGGAATCTGGCACCGGCGGCAAGCGCATCCGTACTCATCCGTAAGCCCAGGTAGTGGGTGGCCATCCCCAGGGTGCTGACTGCACAATATGGACGTAGACCCTGGCGGAACATCGGAATCCCGCCGATGATCACATCACCGGAGGCATCCTCGCGGACATTGGCAAGCAGTTGCTTGCGGCGTTGCCTTTTGTCGAGCATGGCGATATCCCCATCAAGGTAGTCACCGGAAATATCTTCTGTGCGGATAATAATCAGGCTGATTGAATGGTTCTCGATGGCTGAAAAGCGCAGTGTCAGCTTGCCGACCCGGTAATCCTGATAGGTGCTCCTCAATAATGCCGTGCGCCCGATGACCGCGTCGTCGGGGCCATCGTCAGTGCGTTTTCCAAGCCTTTCGGCAAGCTCTTCCTCGAGGTGCGTATAGCGTTTCTTGAAATCGCGTTGCAGGGTTTTTATGTCGCCTTTTTCCCTGCTGCTCTGATATCCAAAAAAATGGCCCGCATCCAGGTAGAGGGCCGCGATGGATTGCAGGCGGCCCTTTTGGGTATTGGCAAACACTGCAGCCGGCCGCTGACCTAGGATTATTGGTTTTACGGCAAGAAGCTTGACTTCATTACCGTCAAGGGAAGGTATCGATCTCCAGGCCTGCGGCAGTTCTTCTCCCCGCCAAATTTCCTCGGTGAGCAATTGCTCGGTAAAATCCTCGTCAATGTCCCTGGGCTGAAAGGTTGCTCCGAAAAAATTTCCACCGAAATTCTGGGGAATGGCGAATGCTCCGAGGGTAGTGAGCAGGTAAGCCGGGGCTGCGAACAGGAAGTTTTTCATCTTCAGTAATCCTACTATTGCCGGGATCCCCTGACAAGCATCCTGCCAAAAGCGGAATTTCTCTGCCGGCTGGCTTTCCTCCTGTTGATATAAAACGGATTTTTCACTTTCTTTGAAAGTATCACGCCTGAATGATTACCCGGATTTTTTTGAATGATCCCAGCCAGGCTTTTTCAGCCGTCGGTCGAAGGAGAATGGGTTTTTTGCTGCCGGGTTAATGGTGAATTGCACCGGGGGAAAGGTTCCATTTACCCGGTCGAGCTGGATGCGCGTGATATTCTTGGCATTTGACCATGGCTGATCGACGATCCACCGGTGTCCGTCCGCGTGTAGAAAGAGGACAGGTTTTCCGAATGCCGCACCGATTTTCCCAAACCGGTTACAGAACGGGGCAAAAGGTGCCTTGGCATGAATTTCCCCCTTTGCGATGCGGATTGGATTGGCGTGGCAGCAGACGACTGCGGCCTGCACACTTTTGCTGTGCCTCATGAATTGTGCCTGGATCCAGTCATTGTTCTCACGAAAGCGCCGACTCCATTCCTCCCTGTCGTGAACGCGGCCGCCGACCAGGTTAATACCGATGAAGAGCACGCCTTCCCTGATAAAGGCAAAATTCTCAGGCCTGACTTTCTGGCGCTCGGTTTTCCACTTCACCGTGGAATTCTTTTCCAGGTTTCCGAGGTGCCTGGTCCAGTGCCTCCAGCCGATATCGGGATCAGGCCGGTCATTCCATTCGTTATCACCAGGAACGATGTATGTCGGAATCTTGTTGCCGGTGGTGAGGAGTTTCCTGATGGATAAGTAATAAGCCTCAGTGAGTTTACCCTGGCGGGCCATGTCGCCGGAGTTGATATCGCCGAGGTGTATCAGGAATTCGGAGCCTTTTGTCTTGTTTTCCTGGCTG
>Ga0315316_10001403_pt1 | contig 16820 bp, 11 predicted proteins | sample M160m3416metaG_FD_203702 | JGI IMG/M metagenome (GOLD analysis project Ga0315316, IMG submission 203702) | Ammonia-oxidizing marine archaeal communities from Monterey Bay, California, United States - M1 60m 3416 | ecosystem: Environmental > Aquatic > Marine > Intertidal zone | place: USA... | reverse complement strand
CTACTTCGGTGTCGGCGCCTACCGGCGACCTCTCGAAGCACTCCAGTCCGACCGACCCTCCTTTGCCACCGAATGTCTGGCCTTCTCCAACCCGGCCGGCGTTACGGGGGCCGAGCCGACACCCGAGATCCGAATTCCCCGAGATCGCGGCGCCGACTGGAACTTCCTCGACGTGACTCGTCATTACGCACGCGAACTCTTCCCCAACGCCGATGCCCCCGACCCTGCCACTCGAACGAGCCTGCTGCGTGCGACCGTCGCCAGCTTGATGGAGCGGGCACAGGGCCACCTTCGCGACCCCGAGGCCGACTGCGGCGGAGCGCTGGTACTCAACCATCGAGATCCCTGGCAAAGCGCAGGTTGGGGCGTCTTCGACTCCACAGGACAACCCAAATCGGGTTGGTACGGGCTCGCAAGGGCCTGGGCACCGGTCGCCGTACGTCTCTTCGACGATGGTCTCAACGGGTTGCGCGTGAGCATCACGAACGACCGTCCGTCTCCACTCGAGACCCGTCTCGAGGTCGCCCTGCTGCGGCTCGATGGCCTGGTCATCGACTCGGCCCAGAGGATGGTTCGGATCGAAGCCCACTCGATGTTCGCTCGTTCCCTCGACTCGATCCTTGGGGGATTCCAGGATTCGAGCCAGGCGTATCGCTTCGGACCTCCCGCCTTCGACCTCGCCCTCGCGCGAATTTCGGGAGCAGAACAACCGGATGGAATCGGCCTCGAAGCCGTCCATCTTCCTCCGAACCAAGGACTTTTAGCCCGGACGAACCTGGGGCTCGAAGTGCATGGGGAGTCCCAGGAGGAAGAGGATCCCGTTCTCGTGTTGTCGACGGATTCGTTCGCGCAAGTCGTGACGATCGAAGCCCAGGGCGCCCTCCCCAGTGACAACTGGTTCTCCCTCGCCCCTGGTTACGCTCGCCGTATCCGTCTTGCCAGAACGCACGACGAAATGCCCGGTCCCGCACGCATTCGGGCATTGAACTCGGATCGCGTCGTCGGCGTTTCGGCTCCGCAATCCGCAGAATCGTTCAAATGAAGATCGACCTCGCACGTCCCGAAGCCGGTTGGATCGAAGGATCACACGGCCCGATCTTCGCCACCTATCACGCGCCTTCCTCTGACTACGAGGGCGAGTGCCGAGCTCATGCGGTCCTCATCTGCGACTCGCTGGGCCCCGACAGAATGAACCTTCACCTCACGCATCGGTCACTCGGCATGCGCCTGGCAGAGCGAGGCTTCGCGGTGTTGCGCTTCGACCCGACCGGAACCGCCGATGCTTCAGGCTCACCTCGCGACCCGAACTGGCCCAGCAGCTGGTGGTCGGATGCAGGGACGAGTGCGGAATATCTTCTCGCCCGCAGCGGAGCGACCCGGCTCGCCGCCTACGGCGCGCGGTTGGGCGCGACGCTCGCAGCCACGCTCCCCGGGGTCGACACGCTCCTACTTTGGGGGCCCTACCAGGATGGAAAGCTCTTCCTGCGCAATGAACGCATGCTGACTCGACTGACGGGGTCGAACGTCTCGCCGCGCCGGCCTCGCTTCGCTTCTCCCGGCGACGAGGGTTATCTGGGCTTCGCCTACCCGGCTCGAGCGATCGAGTTGCTGCACAACCTGCATCAGACACATCCGCCGAGCGAGTCGTGCACGCGCGCGCGGATCATCTCGTGGGACGAGTCTGATGAGGTGGGATCCATCGCGAGCGCTCTGGAGCGGAGCGGAGCCCGCGTCGACTTCGATCGCCCGAGCGGTTTTCGCTCGGACGACTCGATCGAGCGACAGCGGGTACCCCACGCCTTGATCGAAAATCTGACCTCTTGGCTTGTCCACGTGGACGGAGAGAAAGAGCGCCCACGCTCGCCCCGGCCCGTGACAGCCAAGCCGCTCCCCCCTCGGACTCAGGTCGATCGAGGCCTGCCGAACTCCGGCCGACTCGAAGAAGAGGCCGTGCGCTTCGGACGGGACGACGATCTCTTCGGAATTCTGTCGATCCCATTCGAACCCCAGGCAGGGCCCACCCTGATCCTCGTCAATGGCGGCAACAATCATCGTCCGGGGATTAATCGGAACTACACCGAATGGGCACGCGATGCGGCTCTCCGCGGTTCGCCCGCGCTTCGGATGGACATCCGGGGTCTTGGCGACAGTCCGCCTCTGCGAGCTCGAGACCTGAACGTTTTATATCGGAAAGAGACACGGCAGGACGTGATCGAGGCAATCGATCATCTGTCGGACCGGATGCCAGATCGCGGCGTCGTGCTCTGCGGCCTCTGCGCGGGCGCCTTTCAGGCACTCCACGCCGCACGGATCGATCCTCGGGTCGAAGGCGTCATCCTGATCGACCTACTGCGCTGGGATCACGAAACGCCGAAGAGTGGACGACGAACGTTCTGGGACCGTCGACGACACGACCTCGGACGATGGCGCCATCGTCTCACGAGTCGAGGGCCAGGACGCTCCTCGCTCGCACGGGGACTGCTGGACCTGACGGCGAAAGGCATCGAGGTGCTGCTCATCAGCTGCGTGGATGCCCGACAGAGAGCATTGGTAATCGACACACTGCAACCGGACCTGCCCTCGCTCGAGGCCACCGGCCACTTTCGGCTGGAGCGACTCTCCGAAGCCGACCACATCCTCACGCCGCTCTGGTCGCAGGTTCGGGTTGCCGACGAGCTCGCGAGCTTCTTCGACCGAATCCGCTCTCGCCACGAGTCATAAGAGACCTCGAAAAACCGAGCCGAGATCGCCCGACCGGGACCCGGAACAAGGCTGACCCTGCCGTGGACGCTAGAGCGTCTCCTCCAACAAGCCGTTCAACAGCTTCGCGAATCCCGTCGGATCTTCGAGCTGGCCTCCTTCCGCAAGGACCGCTTGTCCCAGCAATAGCTTCGCCGAGTTCGCGATCCGTGCGTCCGTCGGGTTCTCGTCGAAGCGCTTGCCGAGCGCGGAGACGACCGCGTGCTCGGGGTTCAGCTCGAGGATGGGCTTGCGGTCGGGAATCTCCTGGCCCGCTTGTCGAAGCATGGCCTCGAGTTGCGGCGACAGGTCGCCCTCTTCGGCGACGAGACAGGAGGCCGAGCTCTTGAGTCGGCTGGAGAGCCGGACCTCCTTCACGTCCTCTTCGATCGCCGATTGCAGCGCCTGCAATAGGTCACCGAAGCTCTTTTCCTTCTCTTCCAGGTCCTCCTTCGCCTTCTCCTTATCCTCGTCGGAGCCGAGCTCGACCTCGCCCTTTCCCACGCTCTTGAAGGGCTTGTCCCGGTAGTCGACCGGACCCTGCCCGGCCCAGACCTCGTCGACGGGGTCGGTCAGGAAGAGGACCTCGATGCCCTTCTCCTTGAAGGCCTCCAGATGCGGAGAGCGCCGCAAGACGTCGAGCTTGGGGCCGGCGATGTAGTAGATCGCCTCCTGATCCTCAGGCATCCGGTCGACGTAATCCGTCAGCGAGACGAGGTCCGTTTCACTCGAGGACGAGGGCGCGAGTACGAGATCGAAAATGCGGTCCCGCTTCTCTTCGAAGTCGAGCAGGCCCTCCTTGATCACCGGTCCGAACTCCGCCCAGAAGCTCCGATATCCCTCGGTATCTTCCTTCGACATCTTCTTGAGACGATCGGCCACCTTCTTCACCAGGTGTTTTCGGATCGTCTGGATCTGGCGATCCTGTTGCAGCATCTCGCGAGAAACGTTCAGCGACAGATCCTCGGCGTCGACGACGCCGCGTACGAACCGAAGCCACTCGGGAAGCAGCTCCCGGCACTCGTCCATGATGAAGATACGGCGGACGTAGAGCTGGACACCGTTCTGGGTGCGCTCCCGGTGGTAGAGGTCGAAGGGCGCCTTGCTCGGCACGTAGAGCAGCGCCCTCGCCTCGAAGGTCCCCTCGATCGAGGTGCTCACCCGGAGCATCGGATCCTGGAAGTCGTGGGTGACGTGCTTGTAGAACTCGTCGAAGTCAGCCTCTTCGACCTCGGACTCGGGCCGGGTCCAGATGGCCTTCATCGAGTTGAGGGCCTCTTCGACCGTTCGCTCCGTCGGCTCTCCGGGCGTCACGTCGATCACGTCGCGCTCGGCCTCGCCCTCCTCCGCCGCTTCGGGCGGCGCCGCCGCCTCGATGATCGTGAGCTTGATCGGGTAGGCGACGAAATCCGAATATTTCTTGACGATCCCGCGGAGCACCCATTCGTCACAGAAATCAGAAACGCCGTCCTCGCCGTCGACCTCCTTCAGCGAGAGCCGGATCGTCGTTCCCGCCTCGTCGCGCTCGGCGTCGCCGAGGGTGTACTCGCCCGCGCCCTGGGAGGTCCAGCGCGCCGCTTTGTCTTCGCCCACCGGTCGACTCACGACGTCGACCTCGTCGGCCACCATGAAGCTCGCGTAGAAGCCCACCCCGAACTGGCCGATCAGGTCGGGCGCCGCCTCCGCCGCCTCGGATTGTTTTAGGAACTCGAGCGTGCCCGAGCGCGCGATCGTCCCGAGATGCAGGACGAGGTCTTCGCGATTCATCCCGATGCCGTTGTCGGAGATCGTCAAGCTGCGCTCGATCCGGTCAGCGACCAGATGGATCTCGAGCTCCCCCGTCGTGGCGTGCTCCGGATTGGAGATCGCGTCGAAGCGGCGCCGATCGAGGGCGTCCGAGGCATTCGAAATCAGTTCCCGGAGGAAGACCTCCTTGTTCGAGTAAAGCGAGTGGATCATCAGGTCGAGCAGCTTCTGGGTCTCGGCCTGAAAGGAATGGGTCTCCATGCGAACGGGCTCCTCGTCGAATCGATAGAGATGAGAGCGAGCGAGCGCTCGCGCGAGGGGAAGCTTGAGCACGAACCGGAGCGAGGCAAGCCGGATCGGGGCCGGAAAGCGCTTCCTCTCGAAAAAAAGGGCTCTCAGCCACCGTGGCCGGCCTCCCGGGTCACTCCGAACAGCGGGGAGCGACTGGCCCCGCCCCGCTCCAGGGCGCTACGCCGCGTACAGGGCCGCCGCATTCCCGTAGACGACCGCGTGCTTCTGGTCCGCGCTCATGCCCTCGGTGACCGCGTCCGCGATCTCTCGGGATCGCGGATAGGTGCCGTCACCGTGGGGGAAATCCGTGGCCCACATGACCCTTTCGAGGTTCAGCGCGTCGATTACGTGGCGCACGCTCGAATCGTCCTGAAAAGTCGCGTAGACGCACTCGTCCACATACTCCGAAGGGGGGCGGTCGATCGCGCCCACCTCCATCGACCAGCGATGCCGCTCCCAGGCATGGTCCATCCGGAAGCTGAAATGGGGGAGCCAACCCGCGTCGTTCTCGACCATGATCACGCGGAGCGCGGGATGGCGGGCGAAGACTCCACCCAAGACCATCATCATGATGATGTTCTGGTTGCCTCGCACGGTCACGATCTGCTGGATCACCTGCGGCCCGCGAACCGCCATGCCGTAGGAGTCCCGTCCGGTCAGAATATGGAAGTTGATCGGGAGGCCCAGATCGATCGCGGCCTCCCAGACGGGGGCGTAGCTCGGGTGGTCGTAGTCTTCGAAGGCCGCATCCCCGCACAGCATCACGCCCTTGAAGCCGGCCGCAGCGATCGCCTTCAGCTCCTCGACGCCCTCCTCAGGAGTACGGACGGCGGCCATGCCAATCCCGATCAGGCGGCGCGGGTCGACCTCACAAAACCCCTCGAGCCAGCGGTTATAGGCCTCGAAGCAGGCTTTCTTGTAGGCGGCGTCCGGATGCTGGCAGATCACCATGCCGGCGCTCGGGTAGAGCACCTCCCCAGCGATATCCTCTTCGTCCTGGATCGCGAGTCGTGCTTTCGGATCGATCCCGGCCGGATGCATCTCTTCCCAGCGCTGGGGTCGGGACCACTCCTCGAAGGGAACACCCGCCCGCGTCAGCTTGCTCGACGGGATCTTGAAGGGCAGCCCCGGAACGATCAACTCGGCCCCCTGCTCCTCGTCGTAGTGAGCACGAGGACGCCGGTCTCGAAACGCCGGGTCGATCTCGGCGTAGCATTGCTCGGTCTCGTTGACGTGGGAATCGGCGGAAAAGAGGGGCTGCATGGGGGGAACCTCGATCGAGTGGGGCGCCGCCAGTGTATCGCCCCCAGTCACGCCGCACGCCCTCGGCCCCCGATCTGCCCCCAGCGGGTCGACGGCGGCGGCGCGAGCAGGGACCCTCCCCCCTCAGCGCGGCCCCGAGCGGGGACGATGCCGACCCAGACGCAAGACGCACGAGGAGACCGGGCTTGGACTACTGGCTGTACATGAACGATATGGAGGAGGAGCAGCTCGTTGAGATCGCGCAGGCAGCCGAGACGGCGGGCTTCCGCGGGGTCGCCGTCGCGGACCATATCGCCGTCCCGGTGGACTTCGACGCGACGGCCCACCCCTCCGGCCAGGCCCCCTTCGACCACCGGACCTCTTTTCCCGATCCCCTGATCACGGCTGCGACCCTCCTGGCCTCGACGGAGCGACTCGAGGTGATGAGCTACGTCTATGTGCTCCCGATGCGGGAACCCTTCTCGGTCGCCAAGCAGGTCTCGACGCTCGCCCGCTTTTCGGGGGGCCGTTTCCGTTTCGGGGTCGGTGCGGGCTGGATGCTCGAGGAGATCGAGCTGATCGGGTATTCCGTCGCCCGCCGGGGCCGCCGCATGGACGAGATGCTGGAGGTCATGCGCGCGTTCTGGGATCGCGAGAGCGTCGAATACCACGGCGAGTTCTTCGACTTCGAGCCCGCCGGCATGGCCCCACGGCCCGAGCATCCCGTGCCGGTCTGGGTCGGGGGCAAGAGTCCCGCAGCGCTAGCGCGGGCCGCGACCCAGGACGGCTGGCTCGGGATGAACTACGCGCTCGAGGAGTGCCATTCGCTGCTCGAGGAGCTCAGGGGGATCCGCGCCGAGAGCCCCCCGAACCCGGCCTTCCGGACCTTCGTCATCCCGAACGCGGCATCGACGCCCGAACTCTACGCAGATCTCGAGGAGCGCGGCGTCACCGACACGATGGGGTTCGCCTTCGACGCGGGCGACCCGGCCTTCGACGCGCTCGACGCCAAGCGGGCCGCCATCTCGGCTTTCGCCGACACGTTCATCCCGCGCTGAGCCTGGACGGCCAGCGCGCGATCGCCTCGCTCAGGGCCTCGATCAAGCGCTGTACGCTCGGCGTTCGCGACACACCCTCGTGATCGGACCAGCCCCACTCGCGCCAGTTCCAGCGAAGGCTCGGGGGCAACTCGAGCTGCACGCCTTGCTCGGATGGGAGATTCACCGGGTTGCGCGGATGCTGGCCGCGCAGCTCGCGCGGGATCGCCTCGAGGTCGTCCAGCACTCGGTAACGGCTCGGCAGGCCTCGCCTCAGGTGGGCCGCAAAATGTCCCGCCAACGCGCGGTTGCGACCCCCGAGCAAGAGATGTTGACGGAGCCCGCGACGCCCGTAGCCATGAATCGTGAGGACCACGTCCACGTGATCGAGGAATCGGGCGAGGGCCTCGGAATCGACGGGATCAAAGGCCGTCGAAGCGATGTGATGCCGGTGGGGCGGATCCTGCAGCACGCCGTAATACGAGGCCCCGGTCGCCCCGGCCACGGCTGAGGCGACGGCATCCGTCGTGCGCTCGAGGTTGCCCCCGTGGTAGGCCATCACCCCAAAATGCCCTCGGATCTCGCATTGCTCGGTCACTTCGGGGCGGGCCAGGAACTCTCGCAGCATCGGGGATCTCTTCACAAGGGTGGCGTGAAGCCTAGACCAGCCGGGCGGGCTCCCACGCCCTGGCGCGTGGACGCCGCGTTGATGGTCGAAAGCGTCGGTGCCGCTACGGTCCCCCCCCACCCTCAGCACCAGGACCGACCCACACGGATGCAGACCCATTCGACCCGACGCACCGACGCACCCCAACCCGCCGCACCGGAGGGCGCTCCGGGCGTGCAGAACGTCGCGATCGCGGGAGCGGGCGGCTTCGTAGGCTCGGCCCTCGCCAGCCGTCTCGCCCAAAACAGCCACGTGCTGGCGCTCGGGCGGCGTTTTTCCGACCGCCAGCCCGCCGCGGACGCTGCGCCCGCTCCGGGGCTCTCCCACCGTCGTTGCGATCTCTTCTCCGTCCGCCAGACCCGAGAGGCGCTCGAGGGAGCCGACGTCGCGGTCTATCTCGTCCACTCCATGAGCCCGAATGCACGACTGACCCAGGGGCACTTCGAGGATCTCGATCTGCTGTTGGCCGACAACTTCGCGCGCGCGGCCGCCCAGGCCGGCGTGGAGCGGATCGTCTACCTCGGCGGCCTGCTGCCGTCGGACCCCGAGGCCCCCCTCTCCCCTCACCTCGCCAGCCGCGCCGAGGTCGAGAAAGCGCTCGGGGCTCACGGCGTCCCGGTCACCGCGGTTCGCGCCGGCCTCGTCGTCGGCGCCGAAGGCTCCTCTCTCGAGATCCTCGTGCGCCTGGTCGGGCGACTGCCGCTCATGGTCTGCCCCAGCTGGACGCGGTCACGCACCCAACCCATCGCCCTCCGCGACGTAATCCAGATCCTCGAGTATTGCTGCTTCGAGCGTTCGACCGCGGGGCGGGTGTGTGAGATCGGTGGGCCCGACGTGATGTCCTACCGAGAAATGATGAAGGCGACCGCGCGGGTCCTGGGTCGCCGCCGACCGATGCTCCCCGTCCCCTTCGTGACTCCGGCTCTGTCGGAACTCTGGGTGTCGCTCGTGACAGGCAAGTCACGGAGCCTCGTCCGACCTCTGATCGAAAGTCTTCGACATCCGATGGTGGTCGAGGACCCCTGGCTGCAGACCGAGATGGGCCTCGAGGGGCAATCCTTCGAGGAAGCCCTGGGCGATTCGCTTGCGCGGTCCCGAGGCTGGAAACGACCGATCGCACGGTCGGTGCAGCGCCTGCCGCTCCCCCCCGGCCGAGACGCCCAGTGGATCGGTGAGGAATATCCGCGCTGGCTAGAACGCCTGGCACCGTGGCTACTCAAGATGGAGCGCGAGGGCGACGTGCTCCATATCGGCGTGCGCTCGATCCGACGGCCGATGATTTCCCTGCGCCGCCGGCGCGAGGCGGAGTCGCCGGGGCGGTACCTGCTCACGGTCGAGGGGGGCCTACTCGCGTCGCCTCGGCCGGGCGGCGATCCCCGACTGGAGTTCCGTGAGGCGCCGGGATCCGATGGGGTCCTGGCCGCGCTACAGGATTTCGAGCCGCGGCTGCCCTGGTGGCTCTACTTCTGGACGCAGGCCCCACTCCACGCCACGATCATGGCTGCGTATCGCCGATCGCTCGAACGGGCGGTCCCAACGAGTGAGGCCCATGAGAGCACTGAGTCGTCATAGCGCCTGGACAGCCGAGCAGGTCGAAGGTTTCCTGGACGAGTTCCGGGCACCGATTCGTCTGGCCGCCCGAACCCCGGCGGATTTTCCCATGGTCTGCTCTCTATGGTTCGCCTACCGAGACGGAACGCTCTACTGCGCAACCCAGCGCGGAGCCCGGATCGTCGAGAGTCTCGAAGCCGATCCGCGGGTGGCCTTCGAAATCTCTCCAAACGAGCCCCCCTACTACGGAGTCCGGGGCCGAGGCCTCGCCACGATTTCCCCAGAGGGAGCCAGCCAGGCCCTCGACGAACTGATCGATCGCTACCTCGGCGAGGGCGACGCCGGCCTCGCGAGTTGGCTCAGGAGCCGAGTCGCCGATGAGGTCGTGCTGAGAATCCAACCGGAGTGGCTCACCTCGTGGGATTTCCGAGGCCGGATGGCGGCCCCGCAGCCCGATTGATCGGGTTCGCACCGCCCCTCGGCACATATATCTGGATATGCGGATAAGCTGATGTTACTTTCGGCCGGGCTCACCGATGCCCTTCACCGGAGCCCGCACCATGTCCAGCTCTCGACCGAACCGAACCGAACGCCTATCGACCTTCGAGCGTGTCCTGCGCGAGCGCATCCTCGTACTGGACGGCGCCATGGGGTCGATGATCCAGGGCTTCGATCTCGAGGAGGGTGATTTCCGCGGGGAGGCCTTCGCCGATCAGGGGGGAGACCTGAAGGGCGACAACGAGCTTCTCTCGATTACCCGGCCCGACGTGATCCGCCAGATCCACGACGACTTCTTCGCGGCCGGGGCCGACATCGTCGAGACCAACACCTTCGGCTCCAACGCCATTTCCCAGGCCGACTATGCACTCGAGCACACGGTTCGTGAACTGAATCTCGCCTCCGCCAAAATCGCGGCGGACGCCGCGGCGGCCTGGACCGAACGACAGCCGGATAAACCGCGCTTCGTCGCCGGAGCGGTCGGGCCGACACCCAAGACGCTCTCCATTTCTCCGGACGTGAACGACCCCGCGGCACGCAGCCTCACCTTCGATGCCCTGCGCGAGGCCTATCGCGAGCAGGTCGAATGCCTGATCGAAGGCGACGTGGACCTTCTTCTGGTCGAGACGATCTTCGACACCCTGAACGCGAAGGCGGCCCTCGTCGCAATCGACGAGATCTTCGAGGAGAGCGGCGTCCGGCTCCCGCTGATGATCTCCGTCGCCATCACGGATGCGAGCGCACGCACCCTCTCGGGCCAGACCATTGACGCCTTCTGGCGCTCCGTTGCCCACGCGAACCCCCTTTCGGTCGGCGTGAACTGTTCGCTCGGCGCGACCGACATGCGCCCTCATGTGGCCGAGCTGGCGCGAATCGCCGACTGCGCGATCTCCAGCTACCCGAACGCGGGACTCCCCAACGCCTTTGGCGAATATGACGAGGCTCCCGCGACGACGGGGTCCCTCGTGGGCGAGTTCGCGACCAGCGGTCTCGTCAACATCGTGGGTGGCTGCTGCGGCACGACTCCCCCCCATATCCAGGCCATCGCCGAGGCCGTGGACGGCGTCTCACCCCGCACGATCCCCCGCCTCGAGTCCGGCATCACTTATTATTCTGGCCTCGAGACCCTCGCGATCCGGTCAGACTCGAATTTTCAGATGATCGGAGAACGCACGAACGTCACGGGCTCCGCCCGATTCCGAAAGCTGATCGAGGCCGACGATTACGACACGGCGCTCGAGGTCGCCCTGGACCAGGTCCGCGGCGGCGCCAACCTGCTCGACGTCAACATGGACGAGGGCATGCTCGACAGCGAGGCGGCGATCACCCGCTTCCTGAACCTGATCGCCAGCGAACCCGAGGTCAGCCGCATCCCGATCGTGATCGACAGCTCCAAATGGAGCGTGATCGAGGCGGGGCTGCGCTGCGTGCAGGGCAAGGCCGTCGTCAACTCGATCTCCCTCAAGGAGGGCGAGGCCGACTTCCTGGAAAAGGCCCGGCTGATCCGACGCTTCGGCGCGGGCGTGGTCGTGATGGCCTTCGACGAGACCGGTCAGGCCGACACGATCGATCGAAAAGTCTCGATTTGTGAGCGTTCCTATCGGCTGCTCGTCGACGAGGCCGGATTCCCGCCCGAGGACATCATCTTCGACCCGAATATCCTCGCGATCGCGACCGGGATCGAGGAGCACGCGGACTACGCGAAGAACTTCATCGAAGCCACCCGGCTGATCAAGGAGCGCTGTCCGGGCGTCCACATTTCGGGGGGGGTCTCGAACCTGTCGTTCTCGTTCCGCGGGAACAACCGAGTGCGCGAGGCGATCCACTCCGCCTTCCTCTACCACGCGACCCAGGCCGGCATGGACATGGGCATCGTGAACGCCGGCCAGCTCGAGCTCTACGAGGACATCCCAAAAGACCTGCTCGAGCACGTCGAAGACATCCTCTTCAACCGGCGCGAGGACGCGACCGAGCGAATGGTCGACTTCGCGGCGAACGTGAAGGGCGGAGGCAAGAAGCGCGAGATCGACCTCTCTTGGCGGGAGGCCGACGTCGAGCAGCGTCTCTCCCACGCGTTGGTCCATGGCATCGTCGACTTCATCGACGAGGACACGGAGGAGGCTCGCCAGAAGCTCGGCCGCCCGATCAAGGTGATCGAAGGCCCCCTGATGGACGGAATGCGGGTCGTCGGTGACCTCTTTGGCGCGGGCAAGATGTTCCTGCCCCAGGTCGTCAAGAGCGCACGCTCCATGAAGAAGGCGGTCGCCTACCTCGAACCCTATCTGGAGGCCGAAAAGGTCGAGAGCTCGGCCCAGGGCAAGATCGTAATGGCGACGGTCAAAGGCGACGTCCACGACATCGGCAAAAACATCGTGGGCGTCGTGCTCGGCTGTAATAACTACGAGGTGATCGACCTCGGCGTGATGGTCCCGGCCGAGAAGATCCTCGACGCAGCGATCGAAGAGGGCGCCCAGCTGATCGGCCTCTCAGGCTTGATCACGCCCTCTCTGGATGAAATGGCCTCGGTCGCGAAAGAGATGGCGCGGCGCAATCTCGAGTTGCCGCTGCTGATCGGCGGCGCCACGACCAGCCGCCAGCACACCGCGGTCAAGATCTCGCCCCACTACGCGCCTCCCGTCGTACACGTCCTCGACGCGTCACGCTCCGTCAACGTCGTCTCGGACCTGCTCTCCGACGAGCGCCGAGAGGACTTCGCGAGCGCCAATCGCGCTGAGCAGGAGAAGCTGCGAGCAACCTACGAGGGCCGGAAGGAGAAACCGCTGCTCTCGCTCGGCGACGCACGGGCGAACGCGGCCGCCCTCGACTTCACCCGAACTCCACCGGCCGTACCCGCCTTCCTCGGGCGACGCCTCGTCGAGGACGTGACCGTCTCGGATCTCGACCCCTTCATCGATTGGACCTTCTTTTTTTCAGCCTGGGACCTGAACGGAAAATTCCCGAAGATCCTCGAGGATCCGAAGAAGGGCGAGGCCGCCCGAGAGCTCTTCGAGAACGGGCGCGCCCTGCTCGACGAGATCATCGAGAAGCGCTGGCTGACCCCGCGCGGCGCCTACGGCTTCTGGCCCGCCCACCGCGATGGCGACGACGTCGTGCTCTTCGCCGACGAGGATCGATCGAACGAGGTCGCACGCTTTCCGATGTTGCGACAGCAATCCGTGATCCCCGACGGCAAGCCGAACCGCTCACTGGCGGACTTCGTCGCGCCCCTCGACGACGGCGTCCGCGACTACGTCGGCGCCTTCGCCGTCACCAGCGGCAGCGAGGCCAACGAGGTCGCTGCAGGCTTCGAAAAAGACCTCGACGACTACCACGCCATCATGGTCAAGGCCCTCGCGGACCGGCTGGCCGAGGCCTTCGCCGAATATCTCCACGCCCGCGTCCGCCGCGACTGGGGCTACGGTGGCAACGAGGCCTTCTCGAACGCAGAGCTCATCGACGAGCGATATCGTGGCATTCGGCCCGCCTTCGGGTACCCCGCCTGTCCCGACCACCTGCCGAAGCGAACGCTTTTCGAGCTACTCGACGCGCCTGCCGTGGGGATGCAGCTCACGGAGACCTGCGCGATGACCCCCGCTGCCAGCGTCTCGGGCCTCTACTTCAGCCATCCGGAGAGCCGCTATTTCACGATTGGCCGACTGGGCCAGGATCAGATCCAAGACTACGCCCAGCGGATGGGGATCACGACCGTGGACGCCGAACGCTGGCTGGCGTCGAATCTCGGCTACTGATCTGGCAGACTCCCGCTTGCGATGGCGGACACACCTCGTCCGCCTGGAGGGAATTCGATGCTGCGTCTCGTCTGGTTCGTCCTTCTGGTCACCACGCTCGGCTTCGGCTCCGCGGGCTGTCAGCACCTCGGCGCCGATGCTTCCCGGGGCACCGATGCTCAGACCCGCGAATCGATCGCCGCAGCCGCAACCGGTGACCATCGCAGCGAGCAGAACATCGCCCGCAATGCGGCACGACATCCCGTCGAGACCCTCTCCTTCTTCGGCCTGCGCTCCGACATGACGGTCGTCGAAGTGCTCCCCGGCGGCCTCTGGTACACCGAGATCCTGGCCCCCGTGCTGCGGGACGAAGGCCAGCTCGTCGCCGCCGGCTACGACCCTGATCTACCGGACCAACCGGCCTACCGCATGCGCGGCCACCAGAACATGCTCGACCGGTTCGCTGAACAGGAAGACGTCTTCGGCACCGTCGAGATCGCCAAGCTGACGGCGCCCGTCTCGATCGACCTCGGCCTGCCCGCCAGCGCTGACATGGTTTTGACCTTTCGCAGCACCCACGGCTGGGTCCGCAGCGAGGGTGCCCAAGCGGCCTATTCCGCCTTCTTCGAGGTCCTCAAGCCGGGCGGCGTACTCGGTGTCGTCCAACATCGTGCCGGCCCCGAGACCGACACGACGAAATTCAACGGCTACGTCCCCCAGGAGACGGTCATCGCGCTCGCGCTCGACGCGGGCTTCGTGCTCGAGGCGAAGTCCGAGATCAACGCCAACCCCAGAGACCGCGCCAATTATTCGGGCGGGGTCTGGACCCTTCCGCCCTCGCTCAGCGGAGACGAAGCGCAGCAAGACGCGTACGTCGCCATCGGCGAGAGCGACCGAATGACGTTGCGTTTCCGCAAGCCGCAGTAGCCCGCACAAACGCCCGAGCCCCTTTCCGCCACGCCACGCCACGCCGCGCCACGCCGCGCCGCGCCGCGCCGCGATCGCTCAGCGCGGGCCGCCTGGCCCCGGTAGGCTCAGCAAACGGCGGAGCTGGTTCATCGGAAAGTTGTCGACGAACATCACGTCGGGAATCTCGACGCCACGGCGGCGCATTTGTCGTGTGACCGCGATCTGGACCGCACCCCGCCAGAAAGTCGCGAAGACCAGGTTGTAGTGGAAATTTTCCACGGGCAGCCCACTCGCGCGCTCATACAGGGCCACGAGCTCGTCCGCCGTCGGCGTCCCGTCCATCGTCACCTGACCGAAATCCTGAGCGCGCAGATCCGAGAGGTGGAGCGACGCGAGGTCTGCGATCGGGTCCCCGATGATCGCCATCTCCCAGTCGATCACCGCCGCCACGTCCCGGGCACCGGGGGCGTAGAGCACGTTGCCGAGCTTGGCGTCCCCCCAGCACAGCGCCAGGCGGCTCGGGGCCGGTCGCTCCTGCACCAGGAAGGCATGGGCCTCGTCGAAGACCGCGACGGGCTCCTCGGGCTCTTCCTTCAAAAAGTCGCGTAGGTAGCGGGACCAATAGTCGAGCGAGACGCGCGCCGGATCGTCCCCGGGACGCGAGCCCGGAACCACGCCTGCGCCCAGCGCGCGCCAGTCGAGCGCGTGGAGTTGGGCGAGCGCCTCGACGGTGCCGCTCCAGACGTGCTCCCGCAGCGCGCGAGCGCCCTCGTGGTAGAATCCCTCGGCCTGATACGAAGGACGGTCCAGCGGCGCGTCACCCGCCACGGCCCGCATGATCAGAAAAGGGACCCCGAGCACGCTCGGATCCTCCTCGAGGAAGAGCACCTCGGGGACGGGGACCCCACCGGTCGCGCGCAGCGCTCGCATCACATGGGCCTGCAGGCCGAGGTCGTATTCCGGAAAGGGGTGATTACCCTCGGCGCTCGGGGCACAGCGCAGGACGGCGTCGACCCGCTCGACGTAGGCCCCTGCGTGCTCGACCTCCATCTCGAATAGACGCGTATCACTCGATTCGCCCGCGGCCGGCGAGCGCGGCTCCGTCATCCGGACGGCGGTCGCCCCGGCAATCCGATCACGGAGCCAGGCCTCCAGGACCGGTCGGATGTCGCTCGCATCGGGCACGACCCGAGTATATTGGATGCTCCGGGACGTCGAGACCGATCGCGCAGAGGCGCCAACGGCCGGCTCCCCACTCGCGAGGCGCCCCTTGCTGACCCCGATGGATGACACGCTGTGGCACCAGCTCCCCACGACCTTCGACCACGTGGGCACGAGCGACCCCCGCTTCTTCGACCGCTACTGGTTTGCCGCCAGTGACCCCGCAGGCGGCGGCACGCTCCAGTTCACCCTCGGCGCCTATCGCAACATGAACGTGATGGACGGCGGCTTCGTCGCCATCCGCGCGGGCCGCCAGCACAACCTCCGCGTCTCGCGCTCGCTCCGGCCGCGTTTCGAGACCACCTGCGGTCCGATGTCCGTCGATCTGATCGAGCCGCTCCACCACGCTCGCCTCTTCGTCGAGGACGGCGACCACGGCGTCTGCGCGGAGCTCGACTGGAGTTCGATCCTCCCGGCCCAGGAAGAGGTCCCCCGCTTCACCCGGGTCCGAGGCCGCGTCGTCGAGGAATCCCGGCGCTTTGACCAGATCGGAGAGTGCAGCGGCTGGGTCGAACTTGCAGGCGAGCGCGTCGAGCTCGACCGCTGGTGGGCCACCCGCGACCACTCCTGGGGCGTGCGGGAGAACATGGGCATCGTCGAGCCCCAGACCGGGCCCGCGCCGCCGCCGAGCGCGGGGAGCCTCTTCTCCTTTCTCTTCTTCTCCACCGAGACCTTCGGCGGCCACCTCCAGCTCGCCCAATTCGCCGGACGGCCCGATTATTTCACCTGCGAACTGACCCGACGCGACGACCCCGAAGCGCCTCCCCTCCACCTCCACCTGCGCAGCCGCGCCTCGCTCGAGATCGAGTTCTCCGACGCCTCGAGCCCGCGGCGCTTCCGGCGCGTCCGCTACGACGCGACGCTCTCGGGCGACGGCCCGGACCGCGACGTCGAGGTCGAAGCGACGGCCCTCGGCGCTTCGATCGACATGCAGGGCCTGGGCTACGGCGGCTACCACGACGGGCGGGGGCTCGGCGTCTGGCGGGGCGAGGACCACCTCGAACACGACGTCTGGGACGTGTCCCACCCGAGCGAGGTCGCGCGCGGCGAGGAGCGCGTGCGGCCCATCCATCGCATCCAGCCCGTCCAGGTGGAGATTCGCGGGGCGGGCCTCGACGGCCAGGGCACGGGAAGCCTGACGCTGATCGCCGAAGGTCATTTGCCGCAGCTCGGTCTGGGCTGAGCGGTCGC
>Ga0315316_10001398_pt1 | contig 16844 bp, 13 predicted proteins | sample M160m3416metaG_FD_203702 | JGI IMG/M metagenome (GOLD analysis project Ga0315316, IMG submission 203702) | Ammonia-oxidizing marine archaeal communities from Monterey Bay, California, United States - M1 60m 3416 | ecosystem: Environmental > Aquatic > Marine > Intertidal zone | place: USA... | reverse complement strand
GCTCTCGAGGACGGGCGGCGGCTCTTCGGCTGAGACCGGGCGGTCATGATGTCGAGCCTCCGACTCGGCGAGGGCGTACGGCTCCTCGGTCGGCGCGACAGCCTCCCCGGCCGAATCCGCCGCCGAGTCGATCTCCTCGTCCCCTGCCGAGTCCGCCGCCGCGTCGGTCAGGATGGGCGGCGGCGCGAGGTCCTTGACCTCGACGGTGCCGTCCACCGGTTCGACGCCGCCCGCCGGCGGCGCCACAGAGGGGGTCGGGCTCTCGCGGAGCGATTCGATCTTGAGCCGAAGCACGACGCGATCGGCGAGTTGGATCTCCTCTCCACCCGATAGAGCGAGGCGACCTTCGATCTCCCGCCCCCCGACCTGGGTCCGATTAACCTCGCTCTTATGAACGAGATAGAGCGTGTCACCCTCCCACACGAGTTCGGCATGAAGCCGTGAGATGCTCTGATCGGCCAGCTGGATATCACAGCTCAGGCCTCGGCCGAGCGTCGTCGAAGAGGACCCGACCTCGAATACGTGACCGGCCTGATCGGGAAGGCCCCCCATCACCGTCAGCGTGGCTCGGATCGACAATCTGGCTCTGCCCTCGTGCTGCGGCCAGACTCGAAAACCGAGCGAAACCGTGCAGCCGCGAGTCTAAGCGGGTCCCGGACGGAAGCAAGGAGCGCGGCTCTTCCTGGCTCCCAACGCCTCGGCAAATCCCCGATCCGCTCCCGCAAGTCGAGCGCAAGAGACCGGAAGAGACCGAACGCGAAGGGGACCAGGCAACTCGCGGCGACGCGCTCGGCGCCCTCACTGCGGTGTCTTCCAGGACCCCCTCAAGGCAGCTCTCCGGAAAGACGATTCGCCAGAAAATCCCAACGCTTGCCGCCTCCAAGGCAACGCGATGGAGGGATCCTTGTCCACGTACCTGACGCATTTCGCGCTCTGCCATCCCCCCTTCGACGAGAGCGAAGGCACCCGCGTCGTGATTGGGACGGGCGCGATTCGAGAGATGCGCGACTCGATCAGGACCGGACTCGAGGCAGGCGAAACGCGGATCGGTGTGCTCGGCGATTCGGGACTGGGTAAGACCTGCCTCGCTCGGGCGCTCCCGAAGCTCTTGGGCAACTCCTTTCGTGTCGCGCTCCTTCGTGATGCCGGACTCGCCTGGTCGGAGGCCGACCGCCACATGACGAGGCAATGGGACCTCACCGAAAGGGAAGCGTCGAGCCCGCTCCCTTCGACGGACGGTCGAGCCCCCCGCCTCGTTCTCGTCATCGACCAGGCGGAGCGGGCCACCGCAGCTTTCCTTGATCAGCTGGACAGCCTCCTGGCCCGCGGCCAGGAGGGCACGGGGCCACTCGTTCAGAGCGTGCTCTTCGCTCGACCGGACCCGGTCGACTCGCCGCTCCTGGATTGGCTCGATCGTCGGCACGCGCGCCAGGAAGGATTCCCCCCGCTCGCCCTCGAGGGCGTCGCATCCTATGTCGACAAACGGATGCGCCGGGCCGGCTGGACCGGCGAACCCCTCTTCGAGGAGGCCGCCGTGCACGCGATCCATCAGGTGGCGCGGGGCATCCCCGGCACGATCTCATCGCTCTGCAGCACACACCTGGTCGCGGCGGCCCAGGCAAACCTACAGAAAATCGACGCCGCCTTTGTGCTCGACACCCGCCGAGAAAACCACTCCGCCTCTCCGGAGGGACCACCTCGCGGGGTCGAGCGGCCTACGGCACGACCTCCCCGATTCGGACGTGCACTCCGGGCCCTCGGAGCCGTCGCGCTCGCGATGCTGTTGGCCGGCCTCCTGCTCCGCTCCTACGGGCGAGACGTCGCATCGCTTGCCGGCCTAGGGTCCCCCGCTCCCTCTGCGGGGGAAGCGCCTTCCGCGGAACCGGCATTCGGGGCGGCGACGGCGCGCTTTGAGACGCCGATCGCACCCGCTCGGGGCTTTCTCACCGCCGAAGAACGCGCGCGCCCCCGAGCCGGACGCTTTGAAGCCGAGCAAATGGTCGACGAGAGCGGCCGCTCCGATGCAGCCCTCGTCGCGGAGGTCCCTGCTGGGAGCGAAGAGACCCGGCAACCGCGTGACGGATGGAACCCGCTGACCCACCCTCCCTCGCGGGAAGCGAGCAGAAAGACTGGGAGCCTCGGGAAGAGGCCCCAGGGCCGATCGGAGGAGGATGACGAGAGCCCACCCGCTGCGGTCGCGCCCCCTCGCCCGTCTCCCGAAGGCCCCTTCTGAAACTGCGAGCTTCGGCTCCGCAAAGCCAGCGTCGGCCCAGCCGGCTTCGAGGAATGAATCATGAGTAGCTATCTCGGCGACAGCGTCCTCCTCTACATGGAGGAACTCATCGACTGGGATTCGTATTTCCACTGGCGCAAGCATGAGACATGCGACGTCGAAAGCGAACGAGCCGCTTTGCAGGAAGTGCTCGAGACGGCGGCCGCGATCTGCGAGCAACAAGCGCCGGTGCTGCGTCAGGGCTGGCACGAGAGCGCCACGCTCGAGGACGACGAGGTGCGCTACCCGCCCCATATCCAAGCGACCCTGGACAAGCTGACTCAAGCCGGGCTGATCAGCTTTGGGGTCGAGGAACAATACGGGGGCTTCGAGCTGCCTTCGTTCGTCGCAAACGTGATCCTCCAGATGGTCTCTCGCGCCGATGCGGGCCTGATGACGATCCTCGGCCTCCAGGCCGGCGTTGCGGAGGACCTCCAACGCTATGGCTCGGACGCGCTCAAGCAGGAATATCTGCCGCGCTTCGCGTCGGGAGAGGTGATGGGCGCGATGGACCTGACCGAGCCCCAGGCGGGTTCGGACCTCGGCGCGATCCAGACCCGGGCGAGCCTGGAGGAGGGACGTCATTTCATCGACGGGGATAAGATCTTCATCACCAACGGCGGCTGCGAGATCCACCTCGTGCTCGCCCGCGACGATGCCACCTTCGACCAGAGCAAGGGCACGACCAAGGGACTCTCGCTCTACCTCGTCCCACGTACGGGGCCGTCGGGTGAAGCGAACGGGGTGCACGTGACACGCCTCGAAGAGAAGCTCGGCATTCACGGCTCACCGACCGCGGCGATCCACTTCGAGCATGCCGAAGGCTTCCTGGTCGGACGATCCGGCGAGGGTTTCAAGGCCATGCTGGCACTGATGAATAATGCGCGCCTCGGCGTTGCCGCTCAGGGCATCGGGATTGCCGAAGCCGCTCTTGGCGTTGCGCTCCAATACGCCCGCGACCGCGTCCAATTCGGCCAACCGATCGCCGAGCAGCCGCTGATGAAGGATCGGCTGGCGAATATGACCCTCGCGCTGGAAGGGAGCCGCGCGCTCCTCTACCGAGCCTGCTCGCTGGTCGATCAGAACCATGCGATCGAGAAGGCGCTCGCGCGCGAAGGGGATCAATCGGGAACGTACGCCGCAGCGGAGCGGGCCGAGATCGAGGCGCTCCACGAGCGCAACGCGACCCGGATCCGACTGCTGACGCCACTCGCCAAATACATGGGCACGGAGGCCGCGGACTCGATCAGCCGCGACGCGATTCAGATCCACGGCGGGCTGGGCTTCATGGCCGAGTCCGAAGCCGGCAAGCTCCACAGCGACGCGATCATCACGACGATCTACGAAGGCACGTCAGAGATCCAGGTCTCGTTCGCACTGAAGGAGATTGGCAAGGGCGCGCTGGCCGTCGTCTTCGAGGCCCTCGAGAAGGAGCTCAAGACCTTCGAGGATCCAGCGCTGAAGGCGCAGGCAGACAAGGTCCTGGACGGGATGACTCAAATTCTCACCGCCGCCGGCGCCCTGCTCGCCGACTTCCGCTACGCGCTGATGTCGGCGCAGTCACTGGCGGAGGTCGTCGCGAGCGTGATCGCAGCAGCAGAGCTGCTCAAGCAGGCAAAGGCCGACCCGCGCCGCTTCGATCTCGCCGCAAGCTGGATCAGCCGACGGATGAACGACCTCGAAGGCCGCTGCAAACGCATCCGAGAAGGCTCGGCCGATCGGCTCGACCGGGCAGAAGCGATCATCGCGCTCAACGATTGAGCACGAGCACGCGCTTCAATCCGCGGTCAGCTGACGCAGGCATTCGCCCAGGAGGATGCTCGTCGCGGCCTGCACGTTGTACGAAGGGATCACGCCCAAGGTCGGGATACGCACGAGTGCATCGACCGAATCGAGCAGCGGCGCCGGAATTCCATCGCTCTCGCCGCCGAGGATCAGGGCGAGCGGCAGACGGAAGTCGATGGACCACGGCGTCTCTTCGCCGCTCGTCTCGACACCCACCACACGGCGACCCGCCCGATGGGCCGCGGACACCGCGGACGCGGCCTCTGCCTCGAGCACCGGGAAAAAGCGGTCGGCCCGGATCGAAGCACGACGCGCCTCGCGCCATTGTCGCCCCTCGAGGGGCCAGTCGTTACACACGACGACCCCGGCGGCTCCCGCCACCTCCGCGGCGCGAAGAATGAAGCCAACGTTACCCGGGTAGCGGACCCCAACGAGGACCACGGCAACGCCCGGCGACGCCATCAGCTCATCCAGGCTCGCGGCCAACGGAGCACCGAGCACGGCAACCACCTCCGCTGCCACATCGCCCGAGGTCAATCGGCGCATCTCGCGCTCCGACTCGAAGAGGACCGGCACCCCCCGGCCCCGAAGAGACTCGAGCAGCACCGCCGCCTCGATCGTGCGCTTCTCCTCGCGCGCCAAGACGCAGGCGATCGGCTCACCCTTCGCCAGCGCGTCACCGACGGCGCTCACTCCGACAATGCTCGAGCGACCTGAACTCGGTGAGGTGCCGCTCAGAAGCGGCCTGGCAGCCGGCGCGGAATCATGTCGAGGATCGCCTGCACGCTCGCGCGGCGCACCTCGACCGACCGGCTGGAAGAGTCGAAATAAGAGAGGAAGACGCCCGCATCGAGCATCAGGAGGATCCCGGTCGCGATCGCATGTGGGTCCTGATGGGGCGGCACGATCTCGGCGATCGTCTCGGCGAGGACGCCCCCGAAGCGGTTATGAAGGTCGAGCAAAGTGCGTGTCAGCCAGTCCCTGAAATTGGGATGCTCCGTCGCCCAGCGTATGAAGCCATCCACGTCCGCGCGATGCTGCTCGATGAAGGTCTGGTAGAGCTCCACCTGCTCTTGGAGCCGCTTCTCCGCGGGAAGTCCCGACTGGTCCCGAGCGAGGGAGACCCGAAAGGGCTCGCAGAGTCGATTGAAGCACTCCCGGAAGAGCGACTCCTTGTCGCTGAAATGCCAGAAGACCGTCGCGCGAGAGACCTCGGCCTGGGTCGCCACCTGGGCGATCGTCGTATTGTCGTAGCCCCGCGAGAGGAAGAGCTCCGAAGCCGCAATCAAGATGCGCTCCTGGGTCGCGGCCTTCCCGGTCAACGCCCTCTCATCGCGAAGCTTCGACGCGGCTTCGAGGGTGTCGATCGCCCGGGACGGGCTCTCGGCCTGCGAGGCGGTTTTGGGTCGATCGAATTCCATGTTCTACTTTTCTCTCCCCGAGTCAGAAGTCTACACGGCCGTTTCGCACCGCGCGTGGAAGAAAAGCTTCCTCGCGAGCCGCTCGCAGAGAAGCCCAGAAGTGTTCGCTCGACGACTCTGCCCCGAGTCGCGCTAGCCTGACCCCGAAGGGGATGTCTTGAACCAAGTCAAAGGTCGAATGACCCGCTCTTTCCCAGCTGGGAAACGCTTCGCGGCCGCCGCCGAGATCGCCCTGCGTACTCGGCCGAGGGCCATCGCACAGGGCGACGCCGTTCTCGTAGGCGATCGATCCGGTCTCGTCGAATGGGCGGGAGACGCTTGGACGAACCTGACGGGGTTCCCGCTGACGGAAACCCTCGACAAGCCAATCAGCCATTTCCTGGCTCGGGCCGAGCTCGAATCGGAGATGATCGACCTGGTCGCACACCACTTCCTGGAGGGTCGAACCTGCCGGCTCGCACTCCCCTTTCGGTCCTTCGATGGCCGCCAATTGAGCGTCCACCTCGAGGTGGCCCCCCTCCGAGACGCCAGTGGCGAGGTCGAACGCTTCGTCGCGGTCGCGAGCGAGCTCCCCTCTGCCCACGCTGCTCGTCCGGAGGGCGCGCAAGTTTTCGAATCCGATCCCTACGCGGAGGGCGCAAAACACGCCGGGCCTGCTCCCCTCTCCGACGGCGTGTACTCATTCGAAACGGTCCTTCGCTCAGAGGCCGCCCCGCGCGACGATGCGCAGACATACGAGCGGCTCGACCTCGTCGCCTCCCCAACTCGCACGATGCGGGGCAGTGAGTGCTCGCTCCGAGCCGTGACGAGCGACGCCCTCATGCGCGCAAAAGGAATCCTCGCACGCGTCGAACACCTCGAGGCACGGCTCGGGGACGGAACGCTACGCGCCGCAGCTGAACCCGAGCGCCTGGGGCAGGCACTCGACCACCTGATCCAGGCGGCGACATGCGACGCCACGTCCAACCCCCTCTTCATCACCGCGCTCGCCGGCCTCCTCCCAGCCGGCCGCAGCCACCACTCGGAGGTCCACGCCATCCCGGTCCGCAGCCTCGCAAGCCGCCTCCGATGCAGCGTCTATCTCGAGCTGCATGACACCCAGCCCCACCTCACGCGGGCGGCGTTGGAGCGACTCCGAACGGGCTTGCCAAGTCGAACCGCGAGGGAGGAACACCTGCGTCGGGCCCTCGCCTTGGTGAGAGAACTCGGCGCAAGCCTCCACCTGGACAGTACGCCCGGGTGCGGGAACCAGTCGCTACTGGTTCTCGAGGAGCCGGAGCCCTGAGGCACGCCGGCGGGGCGCGAAGACGCGCCTAGGCCATATACATGCCACCGTTCGCGGCGAAGATCTGGCCGGTCGTATACCCCGAGATCATCGGACAGGCCATGCCGACGACCGTCGCCGCGAGCTCCGCGGGCTCAGCCACCTTGCCCAAGAGCGTCGAACGACGCATCGCTTCGATTCCCTGTTCACCCACTCCCGCGAGCATCGGCGTGTTGACCGGGCCTGGAGCAATCGCGTTGACACGCACCCGGTAGCCCGAAAACTCACGCGCGGTCGTGCGGGTCACGGACTCGATCGCCCCCTTGGCCGCCGTGTAGTCGACCTGACCGATATTTCCGTTCTGGGCGGAGACCGACGAGAAATTGACGATGAAGCGATTCACGCCGTCATCGAGAGGTTCGTTGCCGTTTGCTTTGAAGAGCGGGTGCCAATGCTGGTTGGCGACCTCTCTCGTAAAGAGAAAGGTCCCTCCCAAATGAACGGAGAGCACCAGGTTGAAGTCCTCGTAGGTCTTCTTCGTGATGCGGCTGTCGCGGGTGATCCCCGCGACATTCACGAGCCCGTTGATACAACCGCTCGTCTCGAGGATCTGGCCCACGGCGCGGACCACATCCTCTTCGGACGAGACATTGGCAGGAACGACCAGCGGCGCGACCGCGGCGCCCTCGATCCCCTGCGCGGCCTCTTCGATTCGGGCCGGGTCGAGATCGACCATCGCGACCTGTGCGCCGTGGCGCGCGAGGGCCTGGGCAACGGCCAGGCCGATTCCCTGAGCGGCTCCCGTGACAATGTGGGTTTCCCCGAGAAAAGCGTTCTCACGCAGGATCAGATCCATCTTTCCTACCTTGATGTCCTTTTCATCTCATCTCGCAGATTCGTCCCATGGACGACAGCGACCGGGCGAACCGAGCAGATCGTGGCCCTCAGCCCTCGACGACGCCGATCGGACAACTCACGCCCGTCCCGCCGAGACCGCAATAGCCGTTCGGATTCTTCGCCAGATATTGTTGGTGGTAATCTTCGGCAAAATAATATTCCGGAGCCGACTCGATCTCAGTCGTGATCTCACCAAAGCCAGCGGCCACCAGCTTCGCCTGAAAGGTGTCACGCGAAGCGAGCGCGGCGTCCTTCTGCTGAGCGTCGAAATAATAGAGGCCCGAGCGATATTGCGTTCCGGCATCGTTGCCCTGACGCATGCCCTGGGTCGGATCGTGACTCTCCCAGAAAACCCGGAGCAGCTCCTCGTAGGTCGTGACCTTCGGGTCGAAAATCGCGAGTACGGCCTCCGTGTGACCGGTCTGCCCAGAACAGACCTCTTCGTAGGTCGGGTTCGGCGTGATCCCGTTCACGTAGCCGACCGAGGTGCTGATCACGCCCGGCGCCTCCCAGAATTTCCGCTCAGCCCCCCAGAAACACCCCATCGCCACGAGGATCTGTTCATATCCCTCGAAGGGGGCATCGAGCGCCGCGCCTGTCACGAAATGAGCGCCCGCGACCGGCATCCGCGTATCCCGCCCCGGTAGCGCCTGCTCCGCGGTCGGCAGTGCATGCTTTTTTCCGAGGCTTCCAAAGAGTGCCATGCCCACGACCTCCCCTTCGTACTGTGAGTGTCCTTCGACGCCGGACGATAGCCTCCCCGGGCTACCTCGGGCGACCCTGCCGCGGCCCGCCCCAACCGCAGCCGTGATACGCTCGGCGACCTCGAAAACCAACCGATGCTCCCGGCCATGCTCCGGGAGCGACCGGACCGGAGGACCCCGCCGTGAAGCTGGCGACCTGGAACATCAACGGCCTCCGAGCCCGCCTCGACTACATCCGGCTCTGGCTGGAGGCGCGCCAACCCGACGTCGTCGGCTTCCAGGAACTCAAGATGGAGGACGCCAAATTTCCACACGAGGCCTTCGAGGACCTCGGCTACCGAAGCCTGACCCACGGCCAGAAAAGCTGGAACGGTGTCGCGATCCTCTCCCGGCTGCCCGTGGAGCACATCGAATCCGGGCTGCCTGGACAGGAAGAGTTCGGCGCGCGACTGATCCGCGCCCGGGTCGGCGAAGGACCTGCGGCGGTCGACTTCACGACGCTCTACTGCCCGAATGGGAAGAGCACGGAGCACGACGACTTCCCCCGCAAACTGGCCTGGTTCGACGCCCTGCGTGAATGGAGCGCCCGCTTCGTGGGTGCCGAGCAGAGCACTCTGCTCTGCGGCGACTTCAACATCGTCCCGACCGCGCTGGACACCTGGGACGAGACCCGCTTCGGGGGAAGCATCTTTCACACGGACGAGGAACGAGCGAGGCTCGACGGTCTGCTCGACCTGGGGCTGACGGACCTGTTTCGGGCGCTCGAGCCCGACACCCAGGCCTTCAGTTGGTGGGATTACCGCGGCGGCGCCTTCCATCGCAAGCACGGGCTCCGCATCGACTTCCTGCTGGGGACCGAGGCGATCCTCCAACGGCTGCGCTCGGTCGAGATCGACCGAGACTTCCGCAAGAAGAAGGAAGGCCTCACGGCCTCGGACCACGCCCCGGTGATCGCCCACCTCGACGACGCCTGAACCGACCACGCGACGACACTCGCCTCCCCAGCAAGCCAATGCCGCGTTCGCGCTAGTCCCTGCCCGCCACCAGCGCCTCGCGGATTTCCTTTTTCAGGATCTTCCCCGAAGCGTTGCGTGGCAAAGCCTCCGAACACACCTCCACGAGCGTCGGCACCTTGAATTTCGCCAGCCGGGCCTCGGTATGGGCCAGCATCGCGTCGACGTCGAGCGCGTATCCCTTCTTGGGCATCACGGCGACCGCGACTTCTTCGCCGAGTCGTTCGTGGGGCATGCCGAAGACCGCCGCCTCATGCACCGCATCGAACTCGTAGATCACCGCCTCGACCTCGGCGCAATAGATGTTCTCGCCGGCGCGTAGGACCATATCCTTGGCCCGATCCTCGACGAACACGAAGCCCTCTTCGTCGATCCGCCCGATATCACCACTTTTGAGCCAGCCGTCGATGATCGTCTCCGCGGTCGCTTCCGGCTTGTTCCAGTACCCCCGGATCAGATTCGGTCCCCGAAAGCAGATCTCTCCGACCTCGCCGACGCCCACCGGGTTCATCTCCGCATCGAAACACTGGACCTCCAGGATCGGCACCGACCGCCCCGAGCTACGCGGCTTCCGCAGGTAATCGCCTCCGGCGTTCTGCGGTCCGTAGGCATTCGTCTCGGTCATTCCGTACCCGAGTCCCGGACGGGCGCGGGCGAAACTCTTGTCGACGCGGCTCACCATCTCGGGCGGCGCTGGAGCCCCGCCCCCGCCCACCGAGCCGAGGCTCGTCGTGTCTCGACTCGCGAAGTCTGGCGACTCGAGCAGGTCGATCGTCATCGTCGGCACACCGACGAAATGCGTCACTCGCTCGCGCTCGATCAATGCGAGCGCCCGTTCGGGCGTCCACTTGTACATCATCACGAGCTTGATGCCGTTCAGAAAGCAGCCAAGCATGACCGGCACCAGACCCGTCACGTGAAAGAGCGGAACCGCGAGGATGAAGCAGGGATCGAAGGGGTTTGGCTCCTTGGGTGGCTCCATCATCGCGCCCACGAGCGCGCGACAAGCGAACGCACGAAACGCAGACAGAACCGCATAGTGGCTCGACACCGCCCCCTTCGGAAAGCCCGTCGTCCCGGACGTGTAGAGGATCGTCGCGTCATGCTCGGCCAGAACGTCGACATCGGGCAGCTTCGCGCCCGATGTCAGCATCTCCGAGAGACGGTCGACCCCGTCGGGCAGTTCGCCCTCGTGTCGAACGACGGTCGCCGCCACGCCGAGACGCGAGAGCGCAGCCCCCGCGGTCCGGACCCGGTCGAGGTCGGCGATCAGCAGCTTCGCACCGCTGTCCTCGAGCCCGTAGGCCATTTCCTCTTCCTTCCACCACGCGTTCATGCAGACGGCGATGCCGCCGACGCTCACGATCGCCGCGAAGGAAAAAATCCACTCCGGATAGTTCCGCATCGCAATCGCGACACGATCCCCGGGTTCGATCCCGTATTGGTTCACGAGCGCGTCCCCGATCTCGCCGATCCGGTCCATCACCTGAGCGAAGGACCACGTCTCATCCTCGTATACCAGGAAGGTCTTGTCCCCGTGCAGGCGGGCACCGTCGAAGGCTTCGCGTAACGAGGAGGGCAGATTCGCGAAGACGGTCATCGGTACGCCGTCGACCTCGCGCTGGGTGAGCTCGAAGGGCGAACCCGGCGCAGAGGTCAGGGCGGCAATCGCCTGGTCGAAACTGGGAACGTCGGACATCTCGGGTGGATCCTCAGTGGGCAGTTCAGCGGCATAGCCACGCCGCGACGCCGGATGATCGCACTCTCCACCGACATCGCGAGGCGACCCGGAGGAACCGAGGGTCAGACCTGCCCGCCCAATCCGAACTCATCGGACCTGCTCCCCCGGGCAGAGCGACCCCCGAGTCGGGCCGCAGCGAAATGGTGCCGGGCCGCAGCCGGGAGTGGGCTTTCCCAGCGGCCCTCCCTACGAAATCCGACTGCGCAACCGTCACGGGCCCGACACGCAAACCCCGATTCGGCGATTGACTCCCGGTGCGGATCTTTCCATCATGTGGTCAGACCCATTTTCCGGCGCCACCTCGAGGGTCGCGCCGAGTCCGTGCTCGACCCTGGGCGCGGTCCGAAAACCAACGAGTCAAGACAAGACACCAAGAAGGAAGGAACCGCCATGGGCGACCAGCTGATCCGAGTCGACATGACCACGCAAACGGCCACCGTCGAGGAATTCCCCGAGAAGTGGAAATATCTCGGAGGGCGCTCGCTCTCAGCCCGCATCCTCGTCGAGGAGTGCAACGCGACCTGCGACCCGCTCGGACCCGACAACGTCCTCGTGCTCGCTCCGGGCGTCATCTCGGGCACCGCAGCCCCCACCTCCGGCCGCATGTCCGTAGGCGGAAAAAGCCCGCTGACCGGCGGCATCAAGGAGGCCAACGCGGGCGGCAACCCTGCCCAGGACATGATGAAGCTCGGCTACCGCGTGATCATCGTGACGGGCCAGCCCGCGAATGACGAGACGCGCTACGCCCTGGACGTCACCGCCGATGAAGTCACGCTCAAGGAGGTCCCGGACTGTAAGGGCCTGTGGAACTACGCCCTGATCGACCACCTCGCCCAGAGCTACTCGGAGAACGCCTCCTTCGTCTCGATCGGGCCGGCCGGAGAGCGCATGATGCGCGGCGCTTCGGTGTGCTGCACCGATCAGGACGACGTCCGGCGCCCCGCTCGCCACGCGGCACGCGGCGGGCTTGGCGCCGTGATGGGCAGCAAGGGCCTCAAATACGTCGCCGTCGATGCCGGTAAGACGGGCGTCCGACATGGCGCGGACAAGAAGGCCTTCATGAAGCTCTGCAAGGGCATGAGCAAGAACTACCTGGACGGGCCCCAGCCGATGCAATACGGCACCAGCCCTTCGGTCGACATGGCCCAGATGCTGAACACCTTCCCCTACAAGAACCGCGTAGAGGGCCAGAGCCCCGACGCCGAAACGCTCACGGGAACGGGCATCATCGCGAGCTTCGAGGAGCGCGGCGGCGGCATGCACAACTGCATGACGGGCTGCATCGTCTCCTGCTCGAACGTCGTCCACGACCCGGACGGCAACTACAAGACGAGCGCCCTCGAGTTCGAGACGCTGACCCTGTTGGGGGCCAACTGCGCCGTCGACACCTGGGACAAGGTCGCCTCGCTCGACCGACTCTGTGACGAGGTCGGCCTCGACACGATCGAGACGGGCGCCGCGATCGGCATCCTGATGGACTCCGGCGGCATGGCCTGGGGCGACAACGAGGCGATGGAGAAGATCATCGCCGAGGTGGCCGAGGGCAGCGAGCGGGCCGATATGATCGGCCATGGCGCCGACGCCACCGGCGCGGCAACCGGGCACCACCGGATCCCGACCGTCCACGGGCAGGCGATCCCCGCGTGGGATCCCCGGCCGCTCAAGGCCACGGGCGTGACCTACCTCACGAGCGCGATGGGCGCCGACCACACGGCCGGCCTCGTCGTGAACCCGGGGGCGACCCCGGACCAGATGGCTCGGCTCTCCCAGGAGCAGCAGCACATCAACGCGGCGATCGACGCCTCGGGGTTCTGCATGTTCTTGATGCCGAACATGGAGCAGATTCGCGAGTTCTATTCCGCCTTTTTCGGAGAGGACATCAGCCGGGAGCAATTCCTCGATCTGACCTGGCAATGCCTGAAGGACGAGTGGGACTTCAACAAGGCAGCCGGCTGGACGGCAGCGGACGACAAGATGCCCGACTGCATGCAGCAGGACGCCGTGGGCCCCGAGGGCGCCAAGGTCGTCTTCGACATCGAGTCGGACGTCGTCCAGGCGACCTACGAGCGAATGATCGAGCCCACCGAAGAGGTCTTCGCGAAGGTGGGAGCCGCCTGATCGGCTGAACGCCATGCCCGAGACGATCCGGATCACGGACTTCCAGGCCCCCGAGCACTCGGAAGCGGCGAAAGCGGCGTTCGCGATGATCGAGGACATCCCCTTCGACCTCTCGGTCGAAGGGGTCGTCGAGGCCGCACGGACGCAGTCCGACGTGCCGCTCTTCGAGGACGACGACTGGCGCGCTCGGCTGTCCTTCTACATCGACGATGTGCTCGCCGACGGGCATTACACTCGGATGGGCCGCTTCGGGACCTTCAACAGCCTGGTTCGCTATTTGATCCAGCGAAGCCGACTCGAAGCGCTGTACCGGGATCACCCCGAGATCGAGGAGATCCAGATCGAGCGGCCGCTGATCATCGCGGGACTCCCCCGGTCCGGCACGTCCCACCTTCTCAATCTGATCGGGGCCGATTCCCAACTCCGTGCCTTACGCCGCTGGGAGTCGCAGGAGCCGATCCCGAGCGTCGCGGCACGCAAGGGCGAGATTCCCGACGACCGGATCGCGAACGGCCTGGCCGGGCTCGAGCAACAAAACCTCCTCATCCCTTTGATGTCGAATATGTACGACGTCCCCAACGAGGGCATTCACGAAGAGGTCGAGCTCCAACACATGTGCCTCTCGTCCCTGCTGATGGCCTCGGGGCAGCCCGTCGCGAAGTGGATGGACGCGTATTTCGCCGAAGATCAGCGCCCTCATTACGCATTCCTCAAGCGCGCCCTGAAGGCGCTCCAATTCCTTCGGCCCAAGGATCGATGGGTGCTGAAGAGCCCGCAACATCTGGGCTGGGTTCCTGCGTTGATGGAGACCTTCCCCGACGCCACGGTCGTCTGCACCCATCGCGATCCGGTCTCGGTCTTCACCTCATGGATCACGATGACCTGCTATGCGGCGCGCCTCTCACGGGACCCGATCGTCTTCGATGAAATCATCCCACACGCCCGCCTCCTGCAGAAGAGATTGCTCGACGGGATCGTGCGTGATCGCGAGTTCCTCCCCCAAGGTCGAACACAGCACGTCTTTTTCCACGAGTTCATGGCGGACGACCGCGGCACGCTCGAGCAGATCTATGAATGTGCCGGGCTGCCGATGACCGAGCGTACCCGGGCGGAGATCGACCACTACATCGAGACCCACCCGCGCGGACGACACGGCAAGGTCACCTACGACCTCGAAGGCGACTTCGGGATCACCCGGGACGAGATGTACGCGTATTTCGCCGATTATCTCGACGCCTTTCCCGTCCAGCGGGAAGAACCGAACGCCTAGCGGCGGTCCACCCGCGGCTCTACGGCCGCTCGGCCACGCCCTCGTCGCTCCAATCCTCGCGCGGAGGAGGGGCCGTTTGGGAGTGCTCGCGCATCCCCGCCAGCTTCGTCTGATACTTGGATTGGAGCACGTCCACCACCACGAGCACGACGATCGCGAAGTAGAAAGTCCCCTTCGAGATCGGTTCGATCGCGAAGCCCGCGATGTGCAGGTGGGATTCATGGCCGCCCTCGCCCAGCAGGACGATCGCCACGATCAACAGGATGAAGAGCCCGAGCACCTCGTATTTCCGATTGCGGCGGATGAAGTCCGCGACCGAATCCGCCAGCACCAGCATCAGCACCCCGGAGATCACGATCGCCGTCGCCAGGACGAAGAAGACATCGGTGATGGCGAGGGCCGACAGAATCGAGTCGAAGGAGAAAATCAGATTCATGGTCACGATCATGGCGATGACCTGACTCGCGCTCTTCGGCTCTCGCTCCTCGTGATGCGCGTCGAGATGTTCGATCGCGAGCAAGTGGGAGATCTCCTTCAACGCCGTGTACATGAGGAACGCGCCCCCCGCCAAAAACACGATCGTGGCAAAGGTGAACTCACCCTCGACGATGCCTGTCCAGTGGACGGAGAAGAGCGGCGAGGAGAACCGCTCGAGAAGCGACATGATCACGAAGAGCAAGACGACCCGCAGGACCAGCGCGATCGAGATGCCGAGCTTTCGAACCCGCGCCTGGTCGGCTGCCGGAGCCCGCTGCGACTCGATCGAGATATAGAGCAGGTTGTCGAACCCGAGCACGGCCTGCAGAAAGATCAGGACGCCCAGGTTCAAGACGTTCTCTACGCTGAAGAGCTCCATGGAGCACGTTCTCCCTCTGCCCCGGGACGAGGGGCGCTCATTGCGCCGGAATTCTAGGACATCGCATCCCCTGCCCCTGCTCTTGTGCGATCCTGACATCGCTATAGGAGGCACCGACCGAGAGATGAGCCAAGAAGACGCGAACAAGGCGCTGATGCACCGCTGGTACGACGAGATGTGGGCCCACCTGGACTTCGACAAGATCCCGGAGCTCGCCGGCCCCCACTACACACGCCACGACGTCCGCGGCACGCGGGTCGTGACGGGCGAGCAGTACCGGGACGAGCTCCTCCCCATGAAAGGACAGTGGGAGATCTCTGACTTCCACTACTTCTTGATGGCCGAAGGCGACTACGTGACCGCGATCGGTACGTGGAAGATCAACGGCGACATGCAATGGGACTGGGTCCAGACCTTCCGCGTGGAAGGCGGGAAGCTGGTCGAGACCTGGCTGCCGGCGATGGCCACCGAAGGAAAGTGGGCCCCGGAAGAAATCCCCGCTCCGCTCAGCGAGGCGTGAACCAGATCGGGCTGCTCCAGGCGCGCTCCTGCACGGTCCGGGGGAAGTCGGCGCCGCAACAGGCCTCGTAACCGCGCCCGACCGTCGCCGGGTCGGCGCAGTCCACGCGCGCCTCGACGCATAAATGTTGATGCCAGCGACAGGTCGGGTTCTCGAGCACCCGCGCGTAATAGAACGCGTGCTGGTCGTGCTCGAAATCCGGATCGCGCCAGACGCGACACAGACTACGCGCCCCGCTCCCGAGCGGAGTGCAGGTCTCGAGATCGACCGACGCGTCGTTGGGCCCGCCGGCAACCTCGTAGACCTTCTCCCGGGCGCGATCGCCCTCGGTCCAGCCCTTGATGATCTGGATGCGCTGAAGGGCGACCCCGGGCCGTCGGGCCGTGCCCGGATCCTGGAGTGCTGAGACGACGAAGGCCGGTCCCGCCGTGCCCTCCGGCGCGGGTGGGAGATCCCCCCCCATCGGGACGCCCGCGGCGTATCCCCTTGCGACGAGGTCCGCCGATTCGCACAGGTCCTCGGGATAGTCCCAGCCGCCGAAGAAGCGCAGCTCCGGGCGCGTCCCGCTGGTCCCGTAGACCTCGCGACGCGCGAGCGCGGCGAAGACCGAATCGCGCGCATTCTCCTCGGCCCAAACGACCGCCAAGCCGCCCGGGTTGAACTCGAGGTGATCGGGCAGGCCCTCCGGCACCCCGGGCGACATCACGCGCGACGCACCCCCGTGCCCGACATGACCGTCCTCGGCGACGAGGCCCGGCGTCGCGAGATGGGTGTCCGTGCTCGCGATGATCCCGTATTTGAGTGGGTTCACACCGAGCTTCGCCTCGAGCAGGAGCCCCTTCTTGAGGCCCTCGCGCACCATGGCCGAGCGCTTCGGCGGCGTCCGCGGCGCACCGATCGCCCCCATCATCGCGTCATAGGGCAGCTTCTCGAAACCACACGCCTCGTCGGTCGTATCCACGCCGAGCAGACACTCCGAGTCG
>Ga0315316_10001394_pt1 | contig 16863 bp, 7 predicted proteins | sample M160m3416metaG_FD_203702 | JGI IMG/M metagenome (GOLD analysis project Ga0315316, IMG submission 203702) | Ammonia-oxidizing marine archaeal communities from Monterey Bay, California, United States - M1 60m 3416 | ecosystem: Environmental > Aquatic > Marine > Intertidal zone | place: USA... | reverse complement strand
GAACTCCAGTATCTCTACCAACGTCGACCATCTCACCCGACCCGCCGGTCACGAAGAACGTCCTGGGAACTCTGCCTCGGGCCCATTCCTTGCCATCGCTCGAAAGGGGTTCTCGAGACTGCTCAGAGTGGGTTGGGCGATTCGGTCCGGGAGTGGCTGCGTGGCCGTGCTGTGAGAAGCCAGGCGGCCGCCATCAGAACTGCAGTGAAGGAGGGAATGCCGGGGCGGTTCATTGCTGGGACCGCGGCAGCACGACACGCACTGGGGATCGGACCAAGCAAGGTTTCAATCCGCTGGGTAAGGTCCTCGGCTGAATGTTCGGTGGCGAGGGGGTTGGCGAGGGTGGTGGCAGCCAAGATCGCTCGTTCATCGGCCAGGGCCATAGTGGCTAGATGGTGGTCGCGCCGCTGCCATCTTGCAGTACACCGTCCTCATAGCGATGGCAGACTTGAGCACCTTGGGTTCCGGTAAAGACGTTGGGGGCCGGATCACCGTAGACGATGACCGACTTGTCTTCGTTGATCGTCCAACCGCCAAAAGTAGAAACGCCGTTGCTTCCCCACGGTGTGTTGTGTCGCGCAACAAGCGGTGCCTCTAGTTCGTCCTGAGCGATTGCTCAATCGCAGTAGGCGCCAGCGGGAACGTTGTCTTGGCAGCCCAGGATCCGCCAAACCCGCATGTCGTCGCGATTGGCGATCGCCAGGTTGTCGATGAACTCGATGCCCTTCATGTATGCAAGCCAAGTAGAACCACTGGGGATCAGCGGTGCTGAGGGCGTTACGCCGGGGTTGTCGGGTACTGTGGCGGGGACGATGGAGAGGTTCCCAAGGAAGCGGAGGTCGGCGTTCTTCGCGTCGAAATTTGGGTTCGATTCATCTTCCGCCCAACTCTCGTCGCCGGGCGTCAGCCCGTCTACCGCGAGCGCTCCGCGTACTGAACGGGTGAGCTCAATCGAAGGCTGTTGCTCGGCGGTCCAAAGCGCGATGTTGTTTTCGCATGTGACGTCATAGCTTCGGTAGAGGCAGCTAATTGGGATCGTGCTGCCGCGGCCACTCCCCACCCAGCGCGCAAACGCCCGGCGTAGTGTGACTCGGCGGGATTGATAGATTTGAAATATTCTACCGCCCGTGCCGAACCCGCTCACGTCTTCGAGCAATGCATCGTCCATATGGCTGATGTCCCAGGCATGGAAATTGTTGGACGAGCCGTTGCTGATCAATGCGTCCCACGCCACAACGCGCCGAATCGTGATGTCACTGTCCCGGTGAGCGGGATTGTCAACTTCACCCGAGACCCCGATTTCCGTCGCGGAGCCCTTCCCGGCGTTGAAGCGCTCGAGCAGAGAGTGGCTGCTGCTGCGAACATGCACGGGGATGTGCAGAGCGTCACCATCAATAAAGGCTGCGCCGTCGTTTTGCGCGCGGACGGTGATAGGCGCGCCGAGTAGACCATCCGTCGAAAGCGGTGGGCGGATCATCGAATCGGCACCGCGGTAGATGCCGTTCTTCAGGCAAAGCGTTTTGCCCGCGGTCGCGAGGCCTTGATTCCCAAAGTCGCTGACAAGCATCGGCTGGGCTTCGGTGCCAGGAGCAAGCGCCACACCGAGAGGGCCGCCCACGGCATCCCCCGACCCGTCTGGGGCCGCATAGTGGTCACATACGATTGCTTTGCTCGAGATTGCAAGAAAGACAAACGCGATGAAGTTTCTGAGCACTTGCGTGGCGACGGGACAGGCCAAGCGCGTCGCGAAAGGGTATCGAATTCACGCGAAGAGGGTTGCGCTGCACGACTAGCGAGCTCGAAACCACTCCCCAGAACGGGACTGATGTGCCCCAGCGGGGCATGTTTGTCAGATGGCTTCCTGTCGGTGGCACCGAAAATGGAGCCCGAGTCGCGTATCCGCTGTCCTGACGCCAGCGATGAGGCGGGCAGGAAGAGTCTGATTCGGGTGTGGGTAGGCTCCGCTCGAGCCGTCGCGGTTTGGCGTCTTGTGAGCGCGGTCGCGAAGGACTCGCGCCGTGACTTTCTCGAAGTCGGAGATGCCGGCGCCATAGAATTGAGTTCATTGATTATTATCATTCAAGGCAGAGAGACTCCTATCCCCCGCAGCCCCAGCAACGTCAGCGGAAGACGCTCCGCTCCTTCTCGATGAGAGAGACCCTCTACATGCTGACGCCTATCAAGGAAGCCCCGCGACCCGTTTTGTCGATCCTATGCGCGCTCGTCTGCCTCTCCTCTTTCGCGCACCCGGCTGTCGCCGACGGAATCGGTCCACCCTCCGGAAAAACGGACGTGGGCGAACTTCGGGCATCGGACTTCAGAACCCGAAACGCTCAAGCACCTCGGAGACCCTTCGCCGCATCGTCTCCGACTTCATGGGGAACGAACGAGAGAAGTCGGCACGGGTGAGGGCCGGATTGCGCTCGCGGACGTTGGCCGCCCAGGTAGCACCGCGCGCTTCGTGGCCCGCGAGGCCGTGGGCCGCGGCGGCAATCATGGCGATCAGCACGTGCGCGCCGGGCGAGCGCGCCGCTCGTTCAGCCCAATCGGCGGCCTCCGCATCTTCGGCCAGGGCCGTATGGGAAAGCGATCGCGTGGCGAGCATCGCGTAGTAGAGCGGGTCGAGCGGGCTCAGTCGCATGGCGAGATCAACACGCTCGCGCCCTTCGCGTCCCCGCCCCGAGAGAGCCTCGGTCCAGGCGCTGGCGTAGATCCCCTGCGCGTAGTTGGGAGAAATCGAAGTCGCGCGGTCGAGCCACGGCTGGCTGCCTTCGAGATCGCCCACGAGCCAATGGGCTCGTCCCATCATGAAATTGAGGAAGGGGTCGAGCGGATCGAGGTCGACACCGCGCTCGGCGAAGCGCCGCGACTCAGCGCTCGCCGCCGCCACGTCGTCACTGTGACGCATGAAGGCCGTCTGAAAGTGGCTGAACGACAGGCCCGCATGGGCGCGCGCGAAATCGGGGTCGCTGGCGATCGCACGCTCGAACAGCGCGGTGGCCGCCGCGTTGTCCTGTCGATTGAAGCGATATATGTGCTGCAAACCCAGGTGATAGGCCGACCAGGCGTCGAGATTTTCCGACACGGTGAGCCGCGCGCGATCCGCTTCGTGGAGCGGGATGCGGATCTCGAGCGCGGTGAGAACACGCCCGCGAATCTCTGATCGGATCTCGTGTACGTCATCGAGCGGCGCGGCAAAACGGTCCGCCCAGACCACGCTCTCGTCGCGCGTGTCGGCGAGCTGCACGTTGACCTCGAGGTTTCCGTTCGCGGCATCGAGTGTGCCCGACAGGCAGTACCGAACGCCGAGCAGACGACGCACTTCGCCGAGATCATGGACCGCGTCGCGCACGCGGAACGACGAGCCGCGCGCGGTTACGAAGAGCCAGCGCAAGCGCGAGAGCTCGGTGATGAGATCGTGAGGAAGGGCATCCGCGATCGTGGCGAGCGAATCTGCGTTACCGATCGGCTGGAAGGGTAGGACCGCGATCGACGGACGAGCGCTCGGCTCGACGCCCGCTGCTTCGATCTCCGGTGCTTGTTCGCCCTCGAACGAAACGAGTCGCTCGTCTCGCCTCACTTCGGCCACGAAGCGAAAGCCCTGGCCGTGGATCGTCTTGATGAAGCGCTGCGCCCGGCCGTCGTCGCGCAGCGCCTGGCGGGCCGATTTCACCCGGCTCGCGACCGCAGATTCCGTCACGATCCGCCCGTCCCAGACCTTCTCGACGATCTCTTCCTTGGAGACGAGGCGATCGCCGTTTTCGACCAGGAGAGCCAGCAGGGCAAACACCTGGGGCTCGACGTGGCGCGCCTCCCCGTCGAACCGCAGCTCGACCCGGTGGGTGTCGAGCTCGAAATCGCCGAACCGACAGACCATGAAGTCCAACGTAGCTCATCGACGCGCCCCTCCCGGAAACCTCCAGGCTTTCTCCAGACCGTGTTCAAGCATGAAGAGCGCAATGCGCCGATGTTGGTTCCACGCCAGCGAGAAACCCCGCCAACGAGCGAACGAGGAGAACACGATGAAACAGGAACGAAACGAGTTGCCGAAGCGTCTCGACGCGAACGGCGTGTGCATTCAGTCGCAGGACTGGGCCGACCTGAACGTGGCCCGGATCCGGTTCCCGAAAGGGGCCGATGCCACACCCCTTCTCGAAGGGATGCCCGACGATCTGTGCCCCGTCCCCCATTGGGGCACGGTCATGAAGGGTTCAATCCACGTGCGCTTCGACGACGGCAGCGAAGAAACCGTGCGGGCGGGCGACGTCTACTACTGGAAGCCCGGCCACACGGTGTGGGTCGACGAAGACTACGAGGCGATCGAATTCAGCCCGAGCGGTCCGATGGCGGAACTCGTCGACCACCTGCGCAAGAAGCTCGAATAGCCGACGAGCGATGTCACACGGCCCGCGCCCGGGATGGGCCTATGTGTCGTAATGCCTAGTATCGGTGGCGCCGAAAAGGCGGCTTGAAACTCCTATCCGCACGCGTAGCCGTCGTCGATCGTGGTAGGATCGCGAGAGTTTGAGGTGTCGAGGGCCTGCTCGGCAGATCGCCGCAAGCCGCTGAGCGCCGATCTGTTAGGCAGCAACGCTCTCGCCATGACCGACGACTTCTACTGCGACGAGGCACTCAGCCGTAACACGCCCATCGATGTCGTCATCGAAACTGACAGCGACCGCGGGCATGTGCACGAAAGCCAGGGAGCAGCGGTCATTCAGCCTCAGAAATGCGTGCATCGCGCCCTCGAACCCATGCATCCAATACAGCGCGACCAACTTCGTGCCGACGACGTCGGTGAAGAATTCGATCTGTCTCTTCAGATTGCCGGTACGGAGAGCGACGTGGTGACAACCGTTCGCTTGCTCCATCGAACCCACCTTTCTCTGCGACTCCATCCCAGCCCCGAAATCCGCGGAGGGACGGGGCTAGCGAGCCTACTCCTGGCCGATTTGTTCCAGGACCCAACCATGCACGAGGTCGGAGAACTCTCGAGTGCGGAAGAGCCCAGGAAGGGGCTGATGAGCCGGGTCAGGGCCTACTTGTCAGACTGTCTAGTATCGGTGGTGCGGAGAACGCAGCTTGAAATTCCTATCCTCCCCGGCTCGTCGTCGGCCTTTCTCTGACGCGGTTCCGTGGGGTCCATCTGGGTCCAGAGCCGCCGCGCGGGTTTCGAGAGGCATCGACCAGGAAGTCTCAATGGATCTGGACCCTTAGAAGGCCGCCGGCATGCACGCTGCTCCCGCCGCGGCGAGTGGAATTCCGGACTGACGAGTAGAACCGCCCAGGCTCCTCAACCGCTTCCTGGAAACCCACCCCTTATTGCGATTTCGGGCACATCCCCTGTGGGCGCCTTTTTGACCACCCATCAGCTCGGTGAATCGTTTAGGATGGACCGATGGTTCGAAGTCATGATGATAGGCATGCCGCCGTTGAGAGCCGTTCTCTTGGGTGAAGGGCGCCCGTGGGAACGGAGGCTCCGCTTTTCGGGGCTGCTTGCGTTGGTCGTGGCGTGGAGTCTCTCGGCCTCAGCGCAGGTTGTCCCGATCCTCGATGTCCCCGCGACGGCGACGATCTACGGCGCGGGGCGTGCGGTCATGCCGGAACCCGCCGGCAATGGCGCCGGCAAGCCGCCGGTCGAGATTCCACTCCCTCCCGGCAGCGGGCGCAGCGTTCGCTTCGACAACCTAACGGGCACCTTGGATCTCGGCGCCTGCTGCGCTGCGAACGGCCCCGACGGAGCCGCGGGGGCCGGCGTCGCGGCCGCGCTGGACTGGGACGGGATCGCGGGGCAGTCCATCGCGAGAGACGGTTTCCTGTCGGCGGTCTTCCTCGACGACCAGACCCCGGCCGACCCGCCGCCGCCCCAGCTCGTCATCGGCTCGATCGGCTTTACGGCGCTCTCCCCGGACCTCGGGCAGACCTTCTTCGTCGGCGATGGGCGGGTTGGGACCGGTAGCGGTGCGTTGCAGGTCTTCGAGGTGCCCGACGGCGCGACGCGGCTCTTCCTCGGCCTCCACGATTCCGGCGCGCCGGATCCTTCGGTGCCCGGTCTCTACAACGACAACGCCGGTTCGGTCTCGGGCACGCTGCTCATCTCCTCGGAAGTCGGCGATGTGGTCCAGGAGCAGAAGATCTCGGATCTCTCCGGCTCCTTCGGGGGTGTGCTCGCGAACAGCGATCAGCTCGGGCTGGGCGCCGCGCGAATCGGAGACGTGGACGGCGACGGCGTCGTGGACGCCGTGCTCGGTGCCCGCAACGATGACGACGGTGGGCCCAACCGAGGCGCAGTCTGGGTCCTGCTCCTGAACGCCGACGGGACCGTGAAGGCCGAGTCGAAGATCAGCGCGCTCTCCGGAGGCGGTCCCGCGCTCGCCGACGGCGACCTCTTCGGTTTCGCCGTCGCAGGCATCGGCGACATCGACTTCGACGGCGTGCCCGACATCGCGGTGGGCGCGATCGCCGACGATACGCCCCTTTCGAACAACGGCGCCCTCTACCTCATCGCGTTGAATCCGACGGGCACGGCGAAGAGCGTGACCAAGGTCGATGGCTCGACCCCGGCGCTGGCGGGTGCGCTCGACGCCGCCGATTCGTTCGGGTCGGCGGTCGCGTCGGTCGGCGACATCGACGGGGACGGGCTGCCGGAGCTCGCGGTCGGGGCACCGGGAGACGACGACGGGAGCAGCGCGGCGGGGGCGATCTATCTCCTCACCTACGATCCGATCACCTCGGCCGTGGGCCTGCTTCGGAAGCTGTCCGCATCGACGCACGCGGATCTGGCGAGCCTCGGCACGTCCCATGCCTTCGGAACCGGCATCGCCGCCCCGGGCGACATCGACGATGACGGCGTGCCCGATCTCGTCGTCGGAGCGCCCCAGGACGGCGCGGGCATGGTCTACGTGCTGCGGCTCGAATCCGACGGCGACGCCTTGGGGATCGTCCAGGTCGGATCGGGCCTGAACGGGGGGCCGACGCTCGACGCGAACGCCGATTTCGGTTTCGACCTCTCGGCGATCGGCGACGCGGATGGCAATGGTATCGAGGACGTGCTGGTCGGGGCGCCTCGGACCGGCGCCGGCGGTACGGCTCGCGGTGCGGTGTACTTCCTCTTCCTGAAGAGCGACGGCTCGGCGCTCGGCTCGCTCGAGCTGTCTGGCCAGACGGACGTGGTCGGGCCCTTCGACGACTTCGACTTCTTCGGCGGAGGGGTCGCCGGGCTCGGAGACCTGAACGGCGACGGCGTGGGCGACCTGCTCGTGGGGGCCCATCTCGACGACGACGGCGGTAGCTCTCGCGGTGCCGCCTACCCGCAAGCGCACGGCGGCGTAGAGCTGGTGTGCGGGGACGGGTGCCTCGATCCCGGCGAGCAGTGCGATGACGGCAACACCACACCCCTTGATGGCTGCAGCGCCACCTGCCAGATCGAGACCTTCGATCTCCAGCTGGAATCAATGGGCGTGTTCCTCAGCCACCCGGGCGCCTACGTCGTCGGCACGGACCTCGTCGTGCTCCAGGTCAGCCTGGAAGCTTCGATCGAGCAATCGGCCTCGCCCGAGGACTTCGAGGCCGGCTTCGAGCTCGTCGCCTACTCGGGTGGGGTGGCCTGCGACGGGGGGATGCCGCCCGCCGCCTGCACCGCCGCGGGGGCGTCCGCGGTCTTCGAACTCGCAACCGAGCTCGTGCCGGCGCTCCACCTCGACACGCGGCCGGCGCTCGCGGGCGCGCCTGCGGGCCCGTTCGTGGCCGGCTTCACGCTCTCGAACGCCGTCAATCAGGGTGGGGCAGGGGAGACCTTCGAGGCCTGGCGCGAGGCGCATCTGCTCGAGGGGAACGACTACCGCGTCCGGGTGATCCTCGACCCCGACGACGCGATCGCGGAGACGCCGATCGCCTTCGCGGAGGACAACAACGAGGACCTCTTCGCCTCGGCCTTCTACTCCACGCCGCTCACGGGTCGGCTCGCCTTTGGTCCGATCGACACGCAGATCCTCGGCGTCTCGTCGCAGCCCGGGGGCGGCTGCGCGCTCGGCCAGCTGTCGACCACGTCGATCGAGTACGAGTGGGCGCCCTCCACGAACGGCAACTGGGCGCCCGTCGTCGAGGCGAGCATGACGCCGAGCCCGAGCTGTAACGCGCTCGCGACGCCCGCCGTGGGGCCGGGGCTGGACCTGATCGCGACCTTCAGCTCCACGATCGTAAGCCACGCCGGCACATTGGGCGGCGTTGACGTCGAGCTCGCGGGGACAACGCTCGGCCCTGGCGGCGCGATGCCGGGCAGCGCGACCTTCACCCTCGCACCGCGGCATAGCGTGCACGAGATCGGACCCACCACGGGGCTGCCGGTCCCGCGCGGGCGCCGCCGCCTCGAGTTCTCGCCCCCCGCGCTGCCCGTCACGGACTTTGGCACGCTCTCCTACGGCATCGGCCCTGGGTACCTGCAGGCGTCCGGGCTCCCGGTCGCGCTCGCCTTCTCCTCCCTCCGCCTGGAGGAGCCGATCGCCTACGGGCCGATCGTCGACGTTCAATACGTGCACGACCTCCCCTTCGCCGCCGCCGACCCGCGCCACACCTCGATCAGCGGCGTTCGCAGCAACGACCGGCGCTACGACCGCTGGGACACTTCCTCCGGGCCTGTGACGATGACCCTCGACGCGAGCGGCGCCGACGTCCAGCTCCAGTTCCTCGGCCAGGCCGCGGCGCAGCCCCGCGCGAAGACCCACTACCCGCGGACGCAGATGCGCTGGGATCCCTTCGGCCTCGTGATCGACGACGGTCGCGTCGTGCCCGGCGCGACACTCCCGGCAGGGGACAGCTATCGCTTCCGGCCGATCGCCGCGTGCGTCGACTGCCCGGCCGACTCGGAGCCGGGTCCGCGCTTCACGATGCTGCCGGACCAGCCCCAGGGCATCTCGGAAGACGGCGCCGTGATGGCGACCATCGACCGCATCGGTGCGGACGCGACCGAGTATCCCGTCTGGGGCCCCTATGACAATGCCAACGCCCGTTTCGTGTTCGAGCGCGAGGACGACTGGGACGAGCCCGGCGTCTTCTCCTTACCCGGCTTCGAGATCCCCGGGAGCGGCGGCGAGGCCGGCATCGGCGGCGCACCTGCCTCCGTCTCGGATTCCCTGTTGGGCATGCGGGCCGCGCAGCCGGTCGGCACCTCGATCCGACCCGCAGCGCTGCACCGGCGCGGGAGCGGCCCCGCGCGCCGTGGAAACCACTTCGCGGTCGCCGGCCTCACGATGGGTCCCGAGTTCTACAGCCAGGGACCCAACGATCTGCCCCTCGTCGGGGAGGGCTCGACCCTCGCGGGCACGAGGGTGACCGTCGGCCTGGGTGGGCTCCCGAGCGCCGACTACGAGGTCATCGAGAACAACGAGGGTGCCAAGTACGTGCTTCGGCGAGGCGGCCTGACGGGAGTCTTCAACACGACCGTCGCGCCCAACCCGAACATCTACGGCTACGACTTCGAGCTGCATCGCTTCGCGTTCCGGCAGGTGTCGAACGAGCTCGACCCGAACACCTGGATCGACGGGCGCGTGACCGTGCCGAGCCCGGGAGCCTTCGAGATCGTCTTCGAGTCCCTCGATCTCCTCTGCACGGGGGACATCGGTGAGGGCTTGGTCGTCAGCGAGGCCTGCGACGCCGAGAACAACAACACGAACCCGTTCACCGACGAGAACTGCGACGAGGTCCTTGGCGCCTGGCAGGCAGACTTCCAGGTTCTCAGCATGGACTTCGTGCCTTCGATCGCGGGGGCCGGCACGTGCGATCCGAGCGATCGCGTGATGGACGTGGGCAGCATCGTCGACGTGGTCGCGCTCGAGGAGGAGCTGGGGCTCCAATCGAAGTGGGCGGCGGACGGAGCGCCCTTCGACTCGAACGTCTCGGGTCGTACGGAGCAGCTCGTCGACGACCCCGGCGTCGAAGGGGAGGCCGGGTTCCTGCTGCTGCTCGGCTCGAAGGTCCAGCTCCGAAGTCTGATCGACGACTCGGCCGGGTGGTTCCTCTTCGAGGACGCGAGCGTCGCGCTGCCCTTCTGGGACGCGCTCGACGTCGGCGCCCGGCTCCAGAACGCCTCGACGACTTCGCAGCTCCAGACGGTGATCGGCGCGGTCACGGACGACATCATCCAGGGCATGGGGGCGTTCGCCGATCAGGACAACGCGCAAGTGGGTACCCTGATGGACGGCAACACATCACTCGAGGTCAACTACACCTGGGGGGCCACCGGCTTCCGGATCACGCTCCCGGTCTTCTACGAGGCGGGCAACTTCGCGTCCCAGACGGCGCGATTCCTGGGCAAGAAGGAGTCGATCAGCCTCATCGTGCTCGACGCGTCCGCAGGCACCGACTTCATCACGCCGGAGAAGACAAAGATCAGCTTCGGCGCGAGCGCGAACTTCGACGAGCTGAACTTCTCGAGCCTGCCGCTCAACATCGATCTCACGGACCCGGCGAGCATGATCCAGATCGACGCGCTGCTCGGCGGGACCTTCGTCCAGGACATCGCCGGGAACCTCGCGGGCTCGGTCAACTCGATGAACGACGTGATCGGGAACAACCTCGATGGGTTCATCGAAGACGGCATCTTCGAGGCGATCAACCAGGGGCGAAACCTCCTCCCCGACGACCCCTTCGAAGAGCTCGCGAGCTCCCTCGGGCAGATCAACGGCGTGCCGGGTCGGCTGGTCGAGGCGGTCGCGCTCAATCTGGAAGAGCTCAAGGCCGGACTCCTCAGTCCGCTCTCGTCGACCGCGGAGGCGTCGCTGGGGACGCTGCTCGGCGACCTGCCCACCCTCCTCGACGACGCCCAGAACGTCGCGCCCGATCTCGCCGCGCTCGAAGACGCGCTGGCGCAGCTCGATGCCCTCGCCCAGACCCTCGCCGCCGTGGAGGACCGCATCGGGGACCTCTCCGGCGAGGTAGACCGGGTGCGCGACGACCTGCGAGGGAGCGGCGACGATCTCGTCGCGCTGATCGGGGGCGCCAAGGACGCCGGCCTCGCGGCCCGTGACGGCATCCGCGGGGTGATCGACGACGCGATCGGGTTCAACACCTGTCAGGTGACGAACCCGGTCATCGGTCAGATCGCCGAGGTGGGAACGCGCGTCCGGCAGGTCCAGGCGGTCTTGGAGGCCATCGATCTCGACGCGATCGGCGGCGCGCTCTCGTACTTGGCCGAGGTGGACCTCTCGACCATCACCCAGGCCGAACAGGAGATCCAGAACCTGGCCAAGGACATCGCCGATCGGATCGAGACGGCCGAGTCGACCGTGAATGGTCTGATCGGTTGCGGGGGCGGGGGGCTCCCCTACGCGACCTTCGGAGACGACCTCGACCAGTTCCTCGGCAGTCAGCTCGGCACGGCTCTCGAGACGATCGACACGGACCTCGAGGGCGTGCTCGACACCTTGCTCGGGGATCCCTTCCTGCCGACCGACACCGGTCTGCTCGGGACGATCGAGGACGAGGTCGCGGCGCGGCGCGGCGAGATCGCGGGCTATCGGAACGCACTCGAGACGCTTCGCGGGGCTCTCGAGGTGGCGATCAACGACCCGGCGCCGACCTACGAGTTCACGAGCGGATCCCCCGCCGACATCGAGACCTGGCTCCAGGCGGAGCTCGGCAGCGCCGGCTCGAACGCGATCACGGTCCTGCGCTCGTCACTCGATACGGGCCTGGACGGGCTGATCGCGAACACCGCCTTCGTCGCGACGACCGGCCTCGGGCCGGACCTCCAGGACCTGGGCCTCCCGACCGCGTTCGACATCGAGACCGTGATGACGGATCGACTGATGAACGACGGGCTGATCCAGCAGGCGGATCGCCTCGTCGCCACGAACATGACGGCGCTCGTCGACAAGACCAACGGCATCCAGCTGCTCGTGTTCGACCAGATCAACGCGATGATCCGCAGCCTGATCCAGCAACAGAACGGAGTCCTGGCCGATCTCCTCAACAACGAGATCTCGATCGTCGAGGGCAATGGCAGCGAGTGGAATATGCCGACGGCGAAGATGGACGGATGGGGGCTGATCCAGGGCGACGACCTCCAGCAGCTCCACGTCGCGCTCAACCTCGGGGTGCCGGGCCAGGAAGACAAGGACTCCTTCGAGCTGGACCTCTCGCTCGACGTGACGCGCTGGACCGCGAACGGCAAGGATCAGGGCTGCGCGTCCGTCGACGCGGCCTCGCGCCTCGACGTCGTGCTCGCCGCCTACAACCTCCCGTTCAGGCTGGGTCAGTCCGAGGCGAATCTGCGGAAGGTCTTCTTCGGCTTCACCCTCGACGAGGCGGGCGGCGCGCCGATCCCCGTGCAGGGTTTCGGGGGCCTCGCCGTCGACGGCGCGCTGGACTTCACGGTCGTGCAGGTGATCGATCCCGCCTTCGTGTTCGGAGGCGGAGACCAGGAGGTCTACGTGGGTGCAGCCGCCTCGGCGGTCTTCGACGGGGCCTCGATCTCGGTCGCGTTCCTGGTTGGCCGGATGTGCAACAACGAGCCGCTCCTCGCGATCGACCCGCAGGCGGCGGAGTTCATCGACCTCTCCGGCAGTCAGGGCTTCACCGGCGGCTACGTCCGGGGCTCCGCGAGCTCGGTGATCTACAGCAACGGCTGTGTCCTCGAGCTAGGGGCGGGGGTCGACATCGGGAGCTGGCTCTTCCTCGGTCCGCCCTTCGTCGCCGGCGGCATCATGGGAGGCGGTGTCTTCGGCACGGCGGCCTGCATCGTCTCGATTCGCGGCCAGCTCACCATGATCGTCGGGATCGAGGACACCCTCGCGACCTTTGCGGGCGAGACCTTCTTCGTCGGGGGGCTCGGCATCTGCAAGCCGTCCAGCTGGACGACGGTGGCCAAGAGTCGGAACGATGACATCTTCTGCGGAACGGTGGACGCGCGGATCGGCGCGCGCGCGACCGTCGACCTCGACGCACTCTTCGACGGCGGGGGCGCCGGGTCGATCGGCTTCCAGGTCGACCCCCCTGATTTCGGAGCGATCCACTGATGGGCCGATTCCTCCTCGTCTTCGTGGCTGCCCTGGCGCAGCTCTGCTTCCTGGGGATCTCTCCGCAGGCCGCGCGCGCGGATCTCTCGGGCCAGTTCTACTTCACGGCAGTGATGGCGCCGCCGTCCTCGATCACGGGGACGGCGGGGCAACCGAACACGGTCTACCTGCGCTGGGACACGATCGAGGGAGATCTGCCGGCAGACGTCACAGGCTTCGAGATCGAGCGTGACGGTTCTTCGCTCGTCTCGATCCCCCTCGCCCCGATGTCGGTGGCGGAGATCGAAGCCCTCTACACGGCGCCGGACCAGGCGCGGCGTCGCGCCGAGACGATCGCGTGGCTCGATCGAGAGAGCCCGCCCGTCGACGGGGCGAATTTCGCGTCGGCGATCCACGCCAAGCTGGTCGGGGATCCGCAGCTGAACGCGCTCTGGCTCGGGTTCGGCTCGCGGCTCGACTTCAACATCGCGCAGGCCCGACGCCGCGGCTTCCGAGACGACACGGCGCCGGCGGGCAGCGTCACCTATGAGCTCCTCGCGACCCGGACCGCGCCGGCGACGTCCATCCGGATCGGGCTCCTTACACTCGACACGACCCAGACCCACCTCGTCCCCGAAGCCGCGGGGCTCAGTCAGATCGAGCTCTCCCGTTGTGATGCGCCCGAGCTCGGCAAGGACCACTCGAGCGTCGCGCTCGGCTGGGCGATCCCCGAGCAGAACGTCGACCAGTACCGGAACGCGCTCGTCACCGCGGGCTGGGACATCTGGCGCCGCACCGACTGTTCGAGCGCGGATCCGGCCTGGGTCGCGACGGATCCGCCGCCGGTCGTGAACCTTCGGTCGTTGATGTCGACCGCGCCCTACGGAGCGGAAGGGAACCCCGTCCTGTCCGGCTACGAGCGTGTGAACGACCAGCCCGTGGTCGTCTCGGGCGGCGCGCCGGACGAGACGGAGGAGCGCTACAAGGGCTTCAACTCGCCCTACGCCCAGTACTACGAGCCGATGGAGCAGATCGAGGCCGCCGGTCTCGTGCCGGGCGTCTCGTGTCCCTACTACGTCGTCCCGCGCGACGTGACCGGTGGCTACGGCGAGACGGCGAGCCTGATGGTGACCGTCCCCGATCTCGAGCGGCCGCCGGCGCCCTGGGTCGTGGAGACGCTGACGGACACCATGAACGCGACCCTCGACATCACTTTCGACCACGTGAACGTCGAGAACTATTACGACGATCATCAGCGCGACCGCACCTACTGCAACCTCGACACGGCGCGCTTCGACAAGGAGCTCCGCTACGTCCAGGAGGGGGAGAGCTGCGACACCGGCGCCCAGCGTCGGGTGAAGCTCGACGTGGTCGGCTACCTCGCCTATCGGTTTCGGCAGCCCGAGGACGCGCGGAACTTCGAGGACACCGACGGCGACGGACACGGCGACCAGGACGAGCGTGACACGTCCGTGCAGTCGGCGGAGCCGGGCTTCGAGGCGCTGACGCTCCCGGGCTCGGCGTGCGATCCGAGCACGACGGCCGGTCCGTATTGGCGCGTCGACCCGAAGGCACAGGGGTTGCCCTATACGATCGACGCCGATGATCCGAGCGACGTGGCGCTGGTCCAGCGCGACGACGGTCGATGGAGCATCGAGTTCGCGGACAACCTCTCGCTCCTCACCGAGACCGAGAACACCTACTTCTACCGCTTCGCGTCGGTCCATGAAGACGGCTCGATCAGTGAGCTCAGCGAGCCGGTGCGCGGCCTCTATCACCAGGTCGACCCGCCCTCTCGCGAGGAGATCGACTGCAACTACGGGGAGCTGGTGTGCGACTACGGCTTCGAACAGGTCGTCGGCCAGAGCGTGCCGCTCTTCGCCGAAGACATGTCGGAGGAGCGCGTCTCCGCCTGGGTCCGGCTCTCCTGCTACGGCAGCGGAAGCGCCGCGAGCGACCCGACCTGGCAGCAGTACCTCTCGATGGGCGAATACGACTTTCCCGCCTTCGGGCAGCTCTGGGGGTCGGAGCTGCCGGCCGGAACCTGCGAGGACGTGGCGCTCAGCTGTGGCGGCAGCGACGTGGTGGCCGAGTTCCTCAACGACAACGGCGAGGTCCTCGCGGAGGGATCCCTCTCGGGAGGGGCCTTCTCGGAGTGCGCCGAGTATGGGAGCCCGCCGGCGATCCGGCTGACGGAGGACTGCCAGGAGATCTCGGTTCGGCCGCACGGGCGCGGGACGACGCGGACCGCCCGCGGACCCTTCGGGCTCGAGTGTCCCGAGGTGGACGGCTGCTTCCGGCTCTTCCGCGAGGCCGGTGGCCACAACTTCCCGCTCGCAACGGTCTGCGAGGACGACCTGCCGATCTGCTTCGACGGCTTCCTCGTCAACAACAATGGCGTCTTCGAGGTCGCCGAATGTCCCAGCGGTTTCAACACGCAGGTCAATCTCCCGAACCTCTCAGGCGAGCCGATGTGCATCTCGGTCGCACTGGTGGACGAGAACAACCTGAGTAGCTCGAAGTTCCGACTCGACTGCTTGCAGTCCGCGAGCCCGCCGCCGGGGCCGCCGCAGCCGCTCCAGTTCAAGTTCGACGCGGGCTCGAACACGGGCTCGATCTCCTGGCTGCCGCCGCAGCAGCCGGTGCTGGGCACCCTCGTCGAGTTCTACCGGAGCGATACACCGGAGGGGGAGGACCCCTTCCGAACGACCACCTTCTTCGAGCATCCGAACCGCACCGCCTATGACGGGCCGATCGAGCAGGCGGTCATGCTGGACGATCCGATCGATCTCTCCGATCCGGACTGGGAAGAGGAGTGGTGCTTCCGGGCGAGGACGATCGGTCGGGCCGGGACCGGGGACGAGAAGGAGGCCGTCTCGCCGTGGGTGGGTCCGCGATGCGGGATCCGGACGGCGCTCGGTGAGGAGATCCCGGAGTACCTGCCCTGGCCGCGGATCGAGTCCGTCCCGCAGGGCGAGTCGCTCGCGGCGCTCTACCTGGCGGCGGACGGGCTCCCCGTGATCCACCTGACGCCGGCGCCGAGCTGCGCCACGCGGTCGTGCGACGCGCCCGGGGAAGCCTGCCTCGACCTCGAGGCGCAGGCGGAGCCTCCGTCCGATTGTCTCGGGCTCTGCGACGCTCTCGAGGCGGCGATCGCAGGTCAAGTGGGCTTCGTCGCCTATCGCCAGGAGCGGGGGCCGGGCGTCCCCGCGACGCCCTTCTACCAGGTCTCGTCGTACGTCCCGGGCCTCTTCTGCACCGAAACGATCAACTATTCGGGGGTCGATTTCTCCACGCTGGCTGACCCGCTGATCTTCTACGACGCGCTTCCGGCGCTCGGGCTGCCCTGGAGCGACTCGTCCCTGTTCTTCGTGGACCGCTATCCGCATAGCGTGGACTACGAATACCGATACCAGTTCGTGTACTTCGACGATCGGGGTGAGATCACGCGCTACCGCACCTCGAACTGGGTGCAGGCGGTGGATTGGCCATGAGATACCTGGGTCGAGTCATTCGCGAGCGGCTCTCCCGCGTGTCCCCGTCGAGGTGCGTCGGGCTCCTGACGTCCGTGCTCCTGCTCGTCGTCGGAGCGGCTCAGGCTGCCGACCCGGACCCGTCGGTGCCCGATGCCTGGGTCCTGGACGACTCGGGGCGTGTCTCGGGCTCGTTCAACACGGGCGGCGTGGGCTGGACCGAGGCGGCGTTCGAGCAGGGCGGCGGCGTGGGCGTCTCGAATTCGGTGGGGCCGAGCGTCCAGATCCCGGCGGATATCGGCTCCGACTCGGTGATCGTCAACCAGACCTCCTCGAGCTACCCGAACACGACGTCCGGTCGGCCGCCGATCTCGATCGTCGGTCTCGGGGCGGCGCTG
>Ga0315316_10001393_pt1 | contig 16873 bp, 16 predicted proteins | sample M160m3416metaG_FD_203702 | JGI IMG/M metagenome (GOLD analysis project Ga0315316, IMG submission 203702) | Ammonia-oxidizing marine archaeal communities from Monterey Bay, California, United States - M1 60m 3416 | ecosystem: Environmental > Aquatic > Marine > Intertidal zone | place: USA... | reverse complement strand
TTGGAGTGAGCGAAGGTGGTGCATGGTTAAGCCCGGAGGAAACACGGTCTAGATTAGAGAAGATTCAAAAATCAAGTTGGGGTAGTCTCGGCACTGACACGGAACCAACAATCTTTCACAACTCCGACGTCATCAGCGGGCTCGAAAAGTGTGACGTAATTTTCCCCATAATCCATGGAAATTCTGGTGAAGATGGGACCTTACAGGGTCTACTTTGGTTCCTTGGAAAGCCCTACGTGGGCTCTGGTGTATCTGCAAGCGCGGCTGGGATGAATAAGGCAACTATGCGAGCACTTTTCGCGGCGCATGATATTTCGCAGACAAAGTACTTAACCATCGATTATGTGGACAGCTCAGCTGAATTGAAACTTAGAATTAATGAAATCGAATCGACGCTTGCCTATCCTCTCTTTGTGAAGCCAGCATCTGCGGGATCTTCAATAGGTGTAAGCAAAACACATAATTCTGAAGAACTCCTAGACGGCTTGATAAATGCTTTGGAATACGATTCGCAACTACTAGTGGAAGAAACATTGACAGGTAGAGAGCTGGAATGTGGAGTAATCGAGCTTAGTAGCCTAAGCGCAACGCCACTCGGCGAAGTACGAACTACGAACGAATTCTACGATTACTCAAGCAAATATATGGACGAGTCAACCACAATTATTGTTCCCGCCCTAGTCGAAAAAGAAATACAGCAACAAATACAAACCATGGCTATACAAGCATTTCGTGCAGTCGGAGCAAAAGGCTATGCGCGCGTCGACTTTTTTCTGAGCCACGACGACAAAATTAAATGTATCGAGATAAACACCCACCCTGGATTTACTTCCAACTCGATGTTCCCAAAACTTTGTTCCGAATTTGGGCTTAATTATTCGGATTTAATTTCCGCTCTGGTTCAAACGGCCAGCCAAATAACTCCAAGGAGGAATTTTGAATCTATATCTCTCTAAAAAGTTATTCGTTGATTTACGAGTTTATGCTCGACTCGACAAAGTATGGACCCCATCAAGTTCATCTATTACTAAAGGCTTGCTTCTGTTTTTTTTGGTCACGTCGGTACTACTGATAATCCGACCTGAAAATGAGCTGACCAAAAAAGTTAGTTATACGAAACAAGTAGATATCACCACAAAAAACCAAATCAATCAATTCCTTGAGTCAAGGAATATCATATTTGACTTTCTTTTTGTGACGCAATTAAGTCAAGATATTAATCGACTTGAATTCGTACAGCACGCAAAAGTAACAAGAAATGAGTTATTGACGTTTAAGTTAGCGTTAACAGAATTTATACCTCATGCCTACTGGCATACAGGAACCGCCCGAATCGCCGTTGATCTCCACGGGAATATACTGACTAATTTCACGCCAAAACAACGACCCGTGATAATCGAACTTCAAGAAATATCGATCAACCACCTGCTAGTTTCACCAAATAGAGATGCATTATTAGCACTGAAACTAATTGAAGAAGAGCCCTTAGCTCAGGAATTAATAGATGAAAATGTTACATATGTCTTCACTAAAAGTGAGGGTCTTTCAGCGGAACTTCCGAATGGATCAATTGTTGTTATTGGTGACAGCACGAATATCGATGAGAAATTGATTGCCTGGCGCATTTTCAAGACACAGATTGATGCTGCAGACCCCAAAAATCCAATTCATTTAGATCTTCGTTTCAAAAATCGGGCATTAATAAGTAATAACTTAACCACTTCTCTGACTGTCCAAAAAGTATTAAAGGACTGAGAGTAAATTATGTCAGGCAAATACTTCGCAATTACGACTCCTGAATCGTCAAAAATAGTAACAATTGTTGGTGAGCTAGATGGAACAGGAATCAATATTCTGCATCACGCCATATCAGAAAGCACGTTCTTTAAGGCCGGTAAAATACAAGAGGCCATCCCGGACGCTGTGCAAGCTATAAGACATACCCTACCGGCCTGCGACTCCGATATCATAATCGAGAGCACGCACCTCGGGATAAGTGGAGCCTTATCAACTCAAGTAAACGCTCAAAACACAATAACAATTCCACCTCATCGCCAAATAACACTAAAAGACAAACAGACAGTAGACAGTGCAGCGATACCCGCATTAGATGCGTCTTTACCGGTCGGCTACGAACTTCTGGATTATGTACCACTGCACTATTACGTAGGCCCTGAGAAAAAATTAGACCCCTTGGGACACCAAGGAGACAGCTTAACCGTAGCGGCCGTAGGAATAGCTGCCGATAAAAACTCAATGAATGTCATAGAAGAATGTCTTCGTCGTGCTTCAGTTGCTACGGTGCGCAGCATTCCTTTATCGACTGCAGCTGCTCACGCGACATTAATTAGTGATGAAAAATATGAAGCGATGGCCGTGATAGATATCGGTCATTGTGTAACTAATGTCTCTGTCTGTGTCGACGGAAAAATAATAGCTTCCAAATCTTTTTTGAGTGGTGGTGAATCTGTTACTCAAGATATTCGCGAAGTCTTCAACGCCAAGGACCCAGAGGAAGTTAAACATTCTTTTGGAAGTTGCGTACCTTCGCTCGTGAAAAACGCTGAGTTAATACCGGTCAAAAAAATAAATGGCGAAATTCATCTAGAATCTCAGTCTAAATTAGCTGCTGTAATTCAAGCCCGTGTAGAAATCGACATAATTGCCCCGATTCTCAAATATATTGACAAAGAAATTATCCCCCTAACAAAGTTGAGTGGCGGTATAGTATTAGTTGGGGGAACGGCTAGGTTAAAAAATATTGAAAACCTAACCAAGATGATTGCGGCGGACTTAGGATGTCCTCATATTTTGATACAAAATCCCGCCGAAATTACCCCCCCTTACATCAATAATCTTCCTGACGAACTTAAGTCTCCGCGCTTTGCAGCGCCTCTAGGTGTCCTTTCTATTGCTTCAAGCTGGCTAGAAAATGAACCCGAACAAGTCAGCACAGTAGATGAATCACTCTCATTTGGAACAAGTGTGGCACGTGCGCTAGCAGGTGTTTTCGGAGCGTAATTATTATGAAATGCGAGTTAAACAGAAGGGAACGATTTTACTGATGACTGAACTCAACCACCTAAATGACAGATCGAATTCTGGAAAAGTCGGCTCTGAAATTCGTATGAGTCGAAATTACTTAGAGGATGTCAGAACTATGAGGGCCGTTAAAGCCGCCCGCAATCAGATCCAAGATGGACTGGGTACACGTGGTCCAATTGTCTCCAATAATGCCAAAGATTCTCACTACACGCCAAGACCTATTCGTGATTTTCCGGAACGGGAAGATCTTATAAATACTAGAGAAAAAATAATTAATCAAAATTTGAACCACGATTCTCAAGCACATGAAACAAATATCTCAAAGCTAGACATTGGAAGCTCATCCTCCCAAAACACTCATGAAACTCTGACTTCAGCAACTAGTTTGAGTCGCTCAAATAAAACCAGACGAGATATCCCTGATTTTGACAATATGGTCGAAATCACAGTTATCGGTGTTGGTGGTGGTGGGTCAAATTCGGTAGGTCGAATGGATCCCGTTCCAGGAGTAACATACATAATTGCTAACACCGACAGTCGTGCGCTTGCAGCACTCGATGTTGATCAAGAGATTCATTTGGGGAGAACACTGACGAGAGGAAAGGGCGCTGGAGGTAGGGCCGAACGAGGAAAAGCTGCTGCGGAAGAAGCACGTGATTCGATTGGTCAAGCATTAGACGGATCTGAAATTGTCTTTATTACAGCGTGCTTAGGCGGTGGTACTGGATCGGGTGCTGGGCCAGTAATCGCCGAAATAGCCAATAATCTTAAAATCGGTGAAGATCATGTTCTGACGGTTGCCATTGTCACGATGCCTTTCAGCTGGGAAGGCACTAGAAAAAGAGCGATTGCGGAAGATTCACTAGAAAACTTTCGAAGCAATGTCGACGCAGTAATAGTGATAGAAAATGATTTACTTCCAACGGCATTCCCGGCTGAAGAGGACGGCCAGCCAAACCTTGGGATCGAAGATGAATTCAGGTTGACTGACAAGATTTTATCTGATGCCATCCAAGGTCTGAGCGAAATCATAACGGTTAACGGCGTTTGGAATTTGGATATTGCCGACTTTAGATCCACTATGGAAAACGCGGGAGATGCGGTAATCGCCATAGGAAGTGCTTCAGGAGATAACCGAGCTGTTGGTGCCGCACAAAGAGCTTTAGCCAATCCCCTCATAAATACAGATATTACTAATGCGAAACGACTTTTAATTAACGTTGTGGGGCCCGCAAGCAATAATCAGCACTCAGACAAATTAGTATTGCCACTCACGCGAGATGAGATTCGAAAAATCAAAGAAGTCGTAGGTGAACGAGCTCATCCAACTGAATGTGATGTCTTCACTGGAGTAATGCTACGCGATGATCTCGAAGATGAAATTCATGTAACGATTGTGGCTGCTGATTTCGAAAACTTTGAAGCCACAAGTATTGATATGGCTCTGGATCAGGGAACACGCAATCTAGAAAAACATGATTTAACGTCCATTCCTAAGCTAGAAGAACTCAGAAAATCCTTAGCTACGCCAATTATTTCAAGTGCTGAAATTATTGATTCTAGAGAAGAGATAACGCCACCACCCAAAGCTGTTGAGACCTCGGATGATGCAAACCCAAGGAAATCTCAAACTGAAAAAACCGCACACGATACAACTCAAATCACAGATTTTGCCAGCACTGACGTTCCTTATTACAACAAAGATATTCCTGAACGGTAAATAACTCGCGTACATTCTTTTGTGTAAAAAGAAACACTCACAGACAATAGGGTCTTTGTGCAAAACTCTGTGATTGTGGATTCCTTTTTTCCTCCTTGGTCTTGTATTTTAAAAGTACGACAATGACCTTCGGAGCCAAGCATGAATTGCCCAAACTGCAAATCGAAACAAAATAAATTAGTCGATATAATCATTGACTCGACTTCAATAATTAGGGAAAAAACCTGTACCCAGTGCCACTTTGAATTCAATACTATCGAAGAAATTGTGACTGACGCATTCCTTGTGCATAAAAAAGATGGATCACGTGAGCAATTTGATCGAGAAAAATTGATAAATAGCCTATTGCATTCCACACATAAGAAAGGCACCACACAACAAGCAATCAAAGATTTAGTCGTCGAGGTAGAAAGTCAAATAGTGAGTTCTGGCAATGAGATCGAAAGCCGCATGCTTGCGGAAATAGTAATGCTCAAACTCAAAAATCTCGACACGCTGGGATACATCAGATATGCGGCCGCCTATAAAACCTTTGTATCAGTAAGTGAATTTGTCGATGAAATACATGAAATAGTTGAAACAAGTCCTCAAATACCGGACGAGCAATTACTGCTTTTGATTGATTAGATCGAAGTGGATACTAGCTCAAGTGCGATTAGAATTTCTTGTAAAAACTTTCCAGCTCTTCCTCTTGATCTGGATACTCAACCGACGTCTTCTTAATCAAATACCAAATCCCAAGTGCAAATATGCCTATTGGGATTAGACAATAAATAGAGCCACTTAACAACAAAACAAAAAAAGTAGCTAACAAAATTAAAGAACCCAGAATACCCGCCAACGGCGGGAGCAATACCTCAAACACAACGCGAATTATTAAGAATACTTCGCTCCAAGATCCTTGCTTCGGTGGTTCTTTCTCTTGAAACATATTGCCCCCGTTATCAAAACTACTAACTATCTTAATGTTAACCTTAAGCCGACAATAAATATATGATGATCGATTTAGGAATCACCCTATGCAACTGACTATTCGTAATCGCATCGAAACAGTCCAAACTAAAATCGCACAAATATGCAATCGTACAGGAAGAGATCCGAGTGAAATCACCTTTATTGGAGTCACCAAGGGACATGGAATAGAGCAGGTTAATGAAGCGCTGGAGAGTGGTATCACTGATTTAGGAGAGAATAAGAGTCAAGAATTACTAATAAAACAGCAACAGCTCGCGCATCAACAAACTGAGCCAAGCTGGCATTTTCTGGGACATTTGCAAAGTAATAAAGTAAAAAAGACAGTAAATAAAATTGATACCCTCCACTCGTTAGACTCTACTTCACTAATTACGGCAATCAACAAACACAGGCTAGACGCTAAAATAAAAGAACAAATCAATCCTGACTCACCGCCTCTTAAGTGTTTTATAGAGGTAAATATCGCTAACGAGCCTCAAAAATCAGGGATTCACAAAAATCAGCTTGAACTCCTTCTATCACACGCAGACAGTTCCAATGAAATTCTAGTTGAAGGTTTGATGACAATAGCCCCATACTATGAAGAAATTGAGCGAACTAGGCCTGTATTTCAGGAGCTACGAGAGCTCGCTGACAGCTTTGGCTTAAAAAAACTATCTATGGGAATGAGTCGTGATTTTGAAATCGCCATTGAAGAGGGAGCCACGGCTATTAGATTAGGAACTACGATTTTTGGAGAGAGGGCAAATAGAGCACCCTAAGCCATTAAACGAGGAAAACAAGACAAGGAAATAATAATGAATGTATTACTGATTGGTGGAGGCTTCATGGGCGAAGCGCTTCTCACAGGTATTTTAAATTCAGAACACTCAACTGATTTAGATATCATGGTCGCTGAGATTGATGAAAAACGTCAAGACTTTTTACGCGCCACTTATCCGATCATGGTCACCTCATCAGCACATAATGCTTTAGAAAAGACCTCACCAGATGTAATTATTCTCAGCATCAAACCACAACAATTTTCCGAGACAGTTCAGCCCCTTAGTGGACTCCTTGATCCTAATACTCTCGTGATATCAGTGGCTGCAGGAATTCCACTAACAACTGTCACCGAAAAAACCGGACAGCCCTTGAGCGCAAGAATCATGCCAAATCTTCCAGCTGCCGCCTTGGAAGGAGCAGCCGCAATCTATTTTGCGCCTCAATTTACCAGTGCTCAGAAGAACACAGTCATTAATCTTATAAAAACCTCCTGCCCCACCCTAATAGAGGTCGATTCAGATGATGAGGTAGACCTTTGCACAGCAATCAACGGATCAGGTCCCGCTTATATTTTTCAAATAATTGAGGCAATGATCGATGCCGCAACCCTGCGAGGGCTAGACGAGACAGATGCCAGGGCATTAGTACTACAAACTGTTCTAGGTGCCGCAAAATATGCGCAAGATTCAGATAGTAGTATTCAAGACCTCCGCACAGCCGTTACGTCGCCCGGTGGAACAACTGCAGCTGGACTAGCTATCTTAGACGGTGCAGATGTTAATATTACCTTTGATAGTGCTATAGCAGCGGCATATGCCCGAGCAATTGAATTACGGGCATAGAACGGAAAACACCTTTGGATCCTTTAATTCTTTATACAGCACAAATTGTCTCATTAATCTTGCGGCTTTTAGCTTTTTGCATTCTTGGTCGATCATTAATCTCTTGGTTTCCGAATCTACGCGATAGTGAAGTTGCTCGTGCACTCGACAATATAACTGATCCGATTTTACAGCCCCTTCGCCGTATTATTCCCCCTATTGGGGGAACGTTTGATGTGACTCCAATGCTTGCAATGATTGCTATTTTCTTAATCTCCGATTTCATCCGCTCTGCAGCTTGAGATAGTCATCCAGCTACTCCTCCAAGATACACTTAGTTGACAGTCGAACATTTGTTCTATATTGTATTATTTAACTAATCGGTGGGGGCCGCTAAAAGAACAGGATTCACGCAATCATGCCATCAAAAAAAGAAGCCCACACATCTGACGAAAAAACATTCGGGTCGACCCGCGAAAAAAACTTAAGCATCGCAATTGACGAAATCGTCAAAGAGCACGGAAAAGGCTCAATAATGCGACTCGGTGATGCAGAAGCGGCGCTCAATATCACTTCAATACCCACAGGTGCATTATCACTCGATATTGCGCTTGGTGTCGGAGGGATTCCACGTGGACGAATCACGGAAATATTCGGCCCTGAATCTGCTGGGAAATCGACACTGGCGCAACACATAATTGCCGAATGCCAACGAGCTGGCGGCGCAGCTGCCTATATCGACGTCGAACATGCCCTTGACCCAGAGTATGCCGCTGCCTGTGGTATCGATATTGAAGATCTGCTTATATCTCAACCTGATACCGGTGAACAGGCGTTAGAAATATGTGAAGCACTTATTCGCTCATCTGCCTTAGATATCGTAGTAATTGACTCTGTGGCTGCTCTAGTGCCACGAGCAGAAATCGAAGGTGACATGGGTGATAGTCTACCAGGACTTCAAGCCAGATTAATGTCTCAGGCCATGCGAAAACTCACTGCTGCCGTCTCAAGAACTAATACCTCATTAGTATTTATTAATCAGCTGCGAGAGAAAATTGGCGTCATGTTTGGCAGCCCTGAAACTACCCCAGGTGGGCGTTCACTCAAATTTTACTCCTCAGTGCGAATAGATATCCGACGAATTGAGTCAATTAAAGATGGACAGACTTTTATAGGAAATCGAGTCCGCTGCAAGGTCGTAAAAAATAAAGTAGCTCCTCCGTTTAGACAGGCTGAGTTCGAAATCATGTTTACCCATAATCTCCATGGAATAAATCGTTGGAGTGATGTACTCGACCTAGCTGTTGAGCACAACGTAGTGAAAAAAGCGGGTGCCTTCTTCTCATATGGAGATCTTCGCTTAGGTCAAGGCAAACGTAACGCGTCAACCTTTCTACAAGAAAACAATGACCTCTTCGAAGAAATAGATAATCAAGTTCGAGAAATTACTGGGATAACTCAGTCCGCTGAACACCTAGACAACATCGATTTAGCAAATGACTTAAGTTCAGAACTAGACTCGAACAATCTTCTGACCGAAGAAGCTCCTGCACTGCTCAATTCAACTGACTAAAGTGCCGGCACTACAAGAGCTTCAGCTCATAGATTCAGTTGTCATCAAAGGATTAAAGGCCCGTGCTCAGGATCGGGTTAAGATTGATTACACGCGAGAAACCACTGAATCTGAAACTCATAGTGAGGTCTTTCCCATTGATATTGTGGCCCAATATGGCCTGTTCAAGGGAACTAACCACACAGCAAGTCAATGGAACACAGCAATAACAGCCGCACTGTACCAAGAATCCGTAAATAGAGCGTATCGACTTATCTCTCAAAAACAACGGACAGAAAAAGAGCTGCGATCCTTAATCAAAAACACGAAAAAATATAAATTCACTGACCACATGATCGATACTGCAGTTACACGTATCCTTCTGCTTGGATACCTAGACGAAGTGTCTACTGCTAAAGCTCATGTCACTAGGACTAATTCACGACTGAAGTCCTCACGCAAACTGAAATATGAACTACATATGCGGGGCATTTCTACAACCGCAGCAGATGATGTTCTCGACTCACATTCCGAAATCAATGCAGCATCAGAACTTGCGCAAAAAAAAGCACGCCGCTTAAAGAAATATGATTCCCCAGTCGCTAAAGTTCGACTCTACCGATATCTAGTTCAGCAGGGATTTCCTTACTCGCTATCACGCCAACTCGCCGATCAGCATTTTTCCACGGCCCCCGACTACTAAAATTGTCGCAGAGTAGGTCTATGACGTGTTACCCTATTGGAAATATATAGATAATTACAGGACCCGACGCGACGCCTGACGATTAGGAAATCTACCTAGCGAACTGAATTCAGTGCGGCGCGCGGTCATATCGTTCGGAGAATAATCATGGAACTTCTCATCATTCTAGCGGCCGTAGTGGCCGGCGTACTTGTCGGGGCGATCATAATAAACCTTTACAACAACAATTCTTCAACAGGGCTAATTAGCAAGGCGACAAGCGAGTCACAGCAATTACTAAACACCGCTATCAAAGAGTCAAGTGACATCATCGCCAACGCAGAAAATAAATCTGTCAGCCGGCGAAAAGAAATCGATGACGAAATTCGAGATCGGCGTCGTGAAATCAGCCGAATTGAACGCAGAATCGATCAGCGGGAAGAATCTATAGATCGAAGAAGTGAAAATATTGAAAAAATTGAAGATGATCTTCGAATTCAAGTCACCGAGATCGAGGCGCAAGAAGCGGAAATCAGCGAACAAACACTAGTTATGCAAAAAAAAATCGAACAAATTGCGGGGCTTACGTCTGATGAAGCGAAGGAAGAGCTACTAAATCAACTCGATGCTGAACTCCGAGATGAGTCCGCCCGTCGCGTAGCGGCAATGGAGGATTCAGCAAAAGCTGAGGCTGATGTGAGAGCGAGAAAAATCCTGGCCACCGTTATGCAAAGAATTAGCTCGGAAGTAACTGCTGAAATGACGGTAAGTATCGTCGCAATCCCATCAGATGAAGTCAAAGGTAGAATAATTGGACGCGAAGGTCGTAACATTAGAGCTTTTGAAGCTGCCACGGGATGTGACCTTATTATTGATGACACTCCGGGAGTTGTTACGGTGTCAGCATTTGAGCCTACACGGCGAGAGATAGCTCGAACCGCGCTCGATTATTTAATACAAGACGGTCGGATTCAACCGTCGCGAATTGAGGATGCGGTAGACCGTGCGCGCCGAGAAATCGATAAAAGGATCGTAAAAGCAGGGGAAGAAGCAGTAATCGATGCTGAAGTGACTGGCTTGCATAACGAAATTATAAAAACCTTAGGTCGACTTCAATTTCGCTACTCGTATGGACAGAACCAGCTTAGGCATTGCATAGAAACATCCTGGCTTGCTGCGGCGCTGGCTCATGAGCTTGGCGCTGATGTTGAAGTGGCCCGAGTTGGTGGCCTACTACACGACCTGGGTAAGGCTGTAGACCGAGAAATCGAAGGTACTCATGCTTTGCTTGGCGCTGAAATAGGTCGTCGGTATGGCCTTCCACAGGCTATAACACACACAATTGAAGCCCACCATGAGGAAGTCAAGCCAGAAACCTTGGAAGCCTTAATCGTGATCTGCGCCGACTCCATGTCTGGAAGCCGGCCGGGAGCACGTAGGGAACAGGTCGAAGAATATGTAAAGCGATTAGAAGCTCTAGAAACAATTGCAAATTCTTTTGATGGTGTGGAACAAGCATTTGCCATTCAAGCTGGGCGCGAAATTCGAATCATGGTAAAACCCGATCAAGTAGATGATTTGGGATCCACGAGACTGGCACGAGAAGTGTCAAAGGAAATTGAGCAATCAATGCAGTATCCAGGCCAGATCAAGGTGACCGTGGTACGTGAGACTCGATCATCTGAGATCGCGCACTAGATTTCCCAAGAAATATCACCTAGCGCTAGATTTAATTAACTTATAAGACAAGTCATGAAATCAAATGCACCAAATAAGAACCCGCGCCGAAGACAGACTGCATGTCTCTCGTGTGGAGATCTTGCAACTCTTGGCTGTGGAAAATGCGGTGATCCTTTCTGTGGAAAATGTATTTTTCACACTCCTGGCGGTATACGGTGTCAAAGCTGTGCACAGTTGAGAAAACCAATTCAATATCAGATTTCAGGACCCCGACTCATAATCACAATATCCACACTGCTTTCAGCGAGCCTAATTCTCGGGGTGCTGTCTATAATCCCTACCGCCCTGATTGCTCAAATTCCGCTGCTAAACATAGTTGGACATGCACTCATCGGGTACTTACTGGCACTTGTACTATCCAAATTACTGGAAGTGATAAGTGGCAATAAATTAGGTAGGCCACTACAGATCACAGGGCTGATCTCAGGTCTATTCGTAGTAACAGGTCGGACCATAATTATTCTCACCTTAACCGGTGGTGTTATATTGGGTTTATCCGAACTACTTATGACGGGTGTCATATGTATAATCACGTGGCGACGATTTGAATAATTATTAGCAAACTAGATACGGTCAATTACGAATAACGCAAGTAGAAGCACAAAGGACACAACACCTACACCAAGCACTCGCTTGAGTTCGTCCTTCATAAGTTTTGAATCTCTTTTGTTGCGCTCACTGCTAGGCAAAACTCTACTCCGTCATCGAATATTCATTAAGTACATGTATAAGGGTAAGCGCCCTCACTTAAAGGGGCTAGCGCCAGCCCGCCATTTAAATTAATCTAGTACTTCAGGCACTAAGGCCCCGTAGTGTAGCGGTTAACACGTCGCCCTGTCACGGCGAAGATCGGCGGTTCGAATCCGCTCGGGGTCGCCATATAAAGCTCAATCAATCAGCACACCTGGATTCAAAATACCCTTCGGATCAACTGCATTTTTTGCTGCTCGAATCATGTCGCCGAATAGATCGGGCCGCTGCTGGTCGTACCACTTCCTATGCATTCGACCAACCGCATGATGGTGCGTAATCGTGCCACCAGCCTTAATTATTGCGTCTGATGCCGCTTCCTTAAATGCGATCGATTGAGCTACTGGGTCATCACCTGGGAACGCACCCGCGAAAGTATAGTACGGTGCCGGTCCATCAACATAAACATGAGTAAATCGACAATTTAACGTACCACCACCACAAATCTCAACGAGGGCTTTGTTCATCTCTGCTCGCACAAATTTATCAAAGTCAGGCCATTTATCCCAAGTAATTGCGGTTTCTACCGTACCTCCAAGAAATCCAAGACCCGCCTCTAATCCGCCACCTTTTGGTATAAACGCATCCCGCCATGCCCCTACCGCACCACCGCGCCCGGTGGGCTCACCATTGCCATCATCAATAAGTATGTCTTGATCATCAATGAATCCACCAACTGATCGGGCAATTTCAATAGCCAATGTCATCGAATCACGCTGCGAAATAGTCGCATGTTCAAAACCAATAATTAGCAAAGTTTGCGACCCGTCCAGTCCAGCAGAGTCTTTCCCTAGCTCGGCATCCAAAAGTCGTAAATTTGCTGGCCAAAGTTTAGCTTGAACTATCTCGCGAGTGGCCTCATAACCGTCGCGCCAAGACGAAAACAACACCCCCGCGGTAGCTCTATATTTGGGTCTGTCTTGTATCTTCATCCACGCTTCAGTGACCAATCCAAGGATTCCTTCGCTACCAAGAATCAATCGTTCAGGTTGCGGTCCAGCACCATCACCTGGAAGTCTTCTGGTCTCTATCCAGCCCTTGGGACTTAGCATTTTTACGTTCTCTACAAAATCGTCAATATGTGTATTATTGGTAGCGTAGTGACCGCCAGCACGCGTTACGATCCAACCACCAAGAGTCGATCCAGCAAAAGATTGAGGAAAATGACGCAGCGTGTATCCATGCGGCCGAAGTTGATCTTCCAGATGAGGTCCGTAGACACCTGCCTGTATCAAAGCTGATCGAGATACTGGATCCACCTCAAGTACTTGATCAAATTGATCCATGTCAATCGTAACCACAGGACGGTCACTGTCGATTGGTGGTGTGATTCCATCCACCACGGAAGAGCCACCTCCATACGGGATGGCTATATAGTTCTGCTCATCGCACCATTCAAGAATTCCCTCAAGCTCAGAGTTTGTCCTAGGATGGGCAACTATATCTGGTGGATTAGGGACACCTGTATACACAAAACTCTGCCGCCCTCCACAATTTGCATGCAAGGCTCGCTCATAATTATCTTGAAAGCAAAATTCTGCAAGCACATCAGGCGGGCTGATTTTTGGACTGGGCAGAACAAGTTCATCGGCCGTTGGAATTTTTGGAGCGTCAATCACTCGGCCGAGTCTCTTGGAAATATCTGAAGCACGCTCTTGACGTTGCTCAAGGGTGGGCTGATCCGACTCTAATCCAAAAAGCCACAAACTTCGACGCGGTTTCTCTTTGAATTCAGGACGAACTTCCATCAATGTCTCACAATCTAATTCTAATTACTCATTTAAAATCCCATTGAGATTCATACTACTGAATTGACAGAGATCGTTAGATAGACTCCATTATAACTGTTCTGAAACTAAGAAGTTACGGGTTGTTAGCTGCAGTAGATGAATTTCTCTTCCATCAGATAAGAGCTCTCCAATTTGAAAATTCAAGATTGCCAGTGCAACCTCTGAAAGGGAGTAAGAAGCATCTCGACTCAACTCTGAAATAACGCCCAATCGAACATTTCTCTGTACTTTTCTAGGTTCGATCTTATCTGCCACAAACATCGCCCAAGCTGACTTAGAGAATGTAGGGTGCCCATATGTGTGATAGCGGACAGCCTGTAGAACATCTTTTGAGTCTATGTCAAAAGACTCCTTCAAAATTCTTGCCCCGATAGGGCCGTGCAATAAAACTGGATATCGTCGCTCCAAATCAGACACCAGCATACCCATCTCCTTGGCACAGTTTAGCCATTCTTCGTCACTAAAATGCCTGCAGATATCATGGGCAAATCCCATTAAGACTGCCATCTCAGGAGCATCGCCACGCATTGACATCAGGTCGCCAGCAAGCTCTGCAACTCGCTCAGAATGCTCATATACCCCCGTAGGCACGCTTGACCCCAGGCGTTCTGTAAACGCGTTTACCATCCCTGACATAGTCATTCTAAGACTTTGATCGAGTGAGCTTAGTCTTTACTCTGTTCACGCTCAGTTCGCTCCCGAGCTCTCCGAGCGAGTGGACTCTCATCACGGTCAAGCCTCCCCTTCACTCTTGATTTTGACTGACTGTCATATTGTTTTCGCTTTTTCTGATAACTGGAATTCATATCCTTGGTGCCACGTTCAGCGTCTTCCATAGACGCAGCCATTTTCGTTAGTCGAGCGACACGATCCTCAGTTTTGGGGTGAGTAGAAAACATACTTTGTGTATTCATACCTAAAAACGGATTCATTATAAACAGATGAGCTGTAGTTTCCGGGACTTTCATAGGTATTCGTTGCGCTCCCATTTCGATCTTCTGTAATGCTGACGCTAAAGCCAGTGGGTCACTGACGAACTCAGCACCGTCAGCATCTGCTTCATACTCACGTGATCGCGAAATAGCCATCTGTATCATGCCGGCCAATAGAGGAGCCAGCAGCAGTGCAATAATATTGCCTCCATTATTCCTGCTACTTCCTCCAAACCAAAACCCTATAAATCCAATCCAACTAATTGCAGATGCAACCGACGCGGCTATCGTTGATATCAGAATGTCTCGATTAGATACATGTGCCATCTCATGACCAATCACTGCTCGAAGTTCTCTTTCAGTGAGTAATTCACGAATACCGTCAGTGACTGCCACCGCAGCATGCTCAGGATTTCTTCCGGTAGCAAATGCATTAGGTTGAGGAGAATTCATTAGATAAACACGTGGTTTTGGCATCCCTGCTAATTCAGCAATCTCACTAATCATCTTATGTAATTTTGGGTCTTCTTCAAGACTTACCTCGCGAGCGCGGGACGCCTTCAGGACTAAGTCAGCCGATTTCCAATAGGATCCTATGTTCAAAGCCAGAGCGAGAATCAGGAAAAGCAGCGAGCCTTGTATACCGCCTACAGCACCACCTATCACCACCAACAATCCTGAAATTGTTGCCAAAAGAATAGCTGTTTTAAAATTATTCATAAAATTGTGAATCTCCACTACATATCTATCATAACGTGCAATCAAACACGGAAACACACTAGTCAAATTGAAAACTCAACGAATAGGATACAAAAAAGATGAGGCCTATGGCCTCATCTTCCTAAACTCTAAAACGTAATCAGTAAAAGAGAATTGAGATTACAAACCTAACTGTTGGGCTACCAACTCGCGATGGTAATCAGCATCACCAAAGGCCAGCTCAGCGCGTTTCTGACGCCTGAAATATAGCTGTACCTTATAATCCTTAGTAAACCCAATTCCACCGTGTATCTGTTGACCATGAGCAACAACTCGACGAGTTGCCTCAGAACACCACGCCTTAGCCATATTGACAGCCATCGTGGTTTCGTCATCTGACTGATCTGTTGCTATAGACCATGCCGCCTTGTACATGATGAATCGAGATCCATCAACATCGGTGACCATGTCCGCACACTTATGCTGAATAGCCTGGAACGAACCAATCGGCCGTCCAAACTGAACTCGCTCCTTCGCATAATCAACTGCTATCTCAAAATCCATCTGAGATAGACCAACAAGATATGCACACTCAGCCACCGTATATTTCTGAATAACTGGCTTCAAAAGATCCCAGCCTGAACCATCGGCACCAAGCAACTGTCCAGAGGCGTTGTTAAGTACAACTTCGCACTGTTTGTCGCGAGCAATCGTTTGTAACGGAGTAACGCTAACGCCGTCCTGATCTGTCGCAACGATCGATAAACACACGCCTGAGCTACTTCTGGCAGCTACCACAAGATAATCGGCCACATGCGCATCAGATACGAAAAGTTTAGTGCCATTTAGCGTCACGTCGTTACCTGAGACCGTTGCCTCACACTCAATACCTGATTCGTCAAATCTTGCAGATGGCTCAGTAAGAGCTAGAGAAAAAATCAAGTCTCCAGAAGCTATCCCTGGTAGAAATTCGCTCTTTTGTGCGTCAGATCCTGCTTCCATAATCGAAACAGCTCCACCAAGTACGCTAGACATAAATGGACCTGGAACTAGAGCTCGACCGAATTCTTCAAGCAGCACGCACATATCTAAAAAGTCAAACCCTACGCCGCCGTGCTCTTCAGGAATGAGTAATCCTTGCCAACCTTGTTCGGCCATTTGCCCCCAAAGCTCAGGAGAATAACCTCGTTCGTCCTCTTCCATGTCACGAACATGCTGTTCCGGACATTCATTTTCCAAAAATTCACGTGCAGCGTTCTTTAAAAGTTCTTGCTGTTCACTTAGCCCTAGGTCCATTTCATCCCCAATCTTTAACAATGACTGAAACTGTGTTCCAACCAATATAGTTTTAGTTCACCCTCAAATAGCGACAAGCCATATTTAGGAACCACGAGATGGTATC
>Ga0315316_10001392_pt1 | contig 16874 bp, 9 predicted proteins | sample M160m3416metaG_FD_203702 | JGI IMG/M metagenome (GOLD analysis project Ga0315316, IMG submission 203702) | Ammonia-oxidizing marine archaeal communities from Monterey Bay, California, United States - M1 60m 3416 | ecosystem: Environmental > Aquatic > Marine > Intertidal zone | place: USA... | reverse complement strand
ATCTCTTGTATCTACAGACACATTAACTAATAAAACAATTAATGCTTCTAACAATACACTTTCTAATATACCTATGTCAGCTACCTCATTTGTTGCTGGTACAGGCGTTAGTCTTAGCACTAATACGTTAAGTGTAGATGCTGCACAAACAGGAATAACATCCCTTCTTGCTACTGATATTAAGATTGGTGAAGACGATCAAACTAAAATTGATTTTGAAGATGCCGATAAAATTAATTTTTATGCTGGTAATGAAAAACAATTAGTTCTTGAAGATGGTGCTTTATATCCAGGTGCAGACAATATTATTGATCTTGGTAAGTCTGATAATGAATTTAAAAATGCGTACTTTGACGGCACAGTTACAGCAGATGCTTTTGCAGGGCCACTAACAGGAGATGTAACAGGTAATGTTTCAGGAACTGCTGCCACAGTAACAGGAGCAGCACAATCTAATATTACTTCTTTAGGTACATTAACAACTCTTACTGTTGATAACGTCATTATCAATGGCACAACAATAGGGCATACTGACGATACTGATTTATTAACATTTGCAGATGGTATTTTAACTGTAGCAGGAGAAGTCAGTCTTACTACTTTAGATATTGGGGGAACTAATGTTACTTCAACGGCAGCAGAGCTAAACATATTAGATGGAGTGACTAGTACAACAGCAGAAATAAATATTCTTGATGGTGTAACAGCTACTACAGCAGAGATTAATTATCTTGATATAACTACACTTGGTACAACACAAGCTAGTAAAGTTGTAACTTCAGATGCCAATGGTGTTACAAAGTTTGATAATGGTATTCAAGAAGAATCAACAGCAGTAACAAGTTCTAGTGGTGCAGCAACATTAAACTTACGAGATGGTTCAGTTTTTACTCATACACTTTCTGAAGATGTAACGTATACTTTTAGTAATCCTGCTGCATCTGGATATGCTTCTTCATTTACATTAAAAGTGACTCAAGATTCTACAGCTAGAACTATTACTTGGCCTAACTCAGTTGATTGGGCAGCAGCAACAGCTCCTACATTAAGTACAGGAAATGCTGATGTAGATGTATTTGTATTTATGACTGTAGATGGTGGTACGACTTATTATGGATTTACAGCAGGGCAGGATTTAAGCTAATGGCATTTCTTTCTGAAAGACTTATCTCTGCTGGTGCAAAAGAAGATCCAGTAGATGATGATTTTAATTTAACTACTTTATTAATTCATGCTGATGGTTCTAATGGAGCAACCAATAATCAAAGTGGAGTATCTTTTGTAGATAGTTCAGATGAAAATCATTCTATTGAAGATCCAAATGCTGATACAAAGCAAGGAACCTTCAGTCCTTTTAGCGCAGAAGAAGGCAAGTGGTCATGCCAGTTTGAGAGAGCTGCTTCTAATTATCTTCAAATTGCAAGTAGTAGTGATTTTGCTTTTGGTACAGGCGATTTTACTATTGAATGTTGGTGTTATTTGACGGCTGGACAAAATGCGTATGGAAATGGACTGTTTGCTCAAACAACAGGGGTTGTCGGGCCAGCATTAGGACAATGGCATGATGATGGTTGGCAAATTTTTGTTGGTAGTAGCGAAACTAATTTAAGTGACACAGACTTTCCATTAAACGAATGGGTTCATGTCGCTTATGTTAGAGCAAGTAATGTAACAAATGTTTATCAGAATGGAGTCAAAGTTACTTCAGACATTACCGATAACACCAATTATACGAATACTGGATTTAATATTGGCTGGTATTATGGAACTTCTTACGCATGGGATGGACATATAAGTAACTTTCGTGTTGTAAAAGGAACTGCTGTATACACATCAAATTTTACTCCCCCTACTGAGCCTCTTACAGCAATTACAAATACTGTATTATTAACTTGTTGTAGTAACAGATTTAAAGATAAAAGCACTTCTGCTCATAGAGTTGCCCCTGATGCTTCAGGCGTAAATCACATGACTTCTACTAATCTTCCAGAGGTGCATCCATTTAGTCCTTATTCTCCTTCTGATGCTTACAGTGCATCTGTTAATGGAGGCTCTGTTTATTTTATTAAAACTGATAATTCTTATTTAACTTTAAGTGATGCAACAGATTTTGACTTTGGTACAGGCGATTACACTATAGAAATGTGGGCATACCCAACTGACACTTTTAATACTAATTGGGCTATGGCTCTAAGCACTATAGGGGTAAATCAATATTGGGCTTGGACAGATGGAGGAGGTACTGAATCTTCTGCAGGATTATCAGCTTATCCTGCTGGCGGTTACTCAGGTAGTTTTGATCATATGCCAAACAGATTTTCATGGAGTCATATAGTTTTTCAAAATACATCTGGCACAGAAAATTGGTATATAAATGGGGCACGAGTTTATAATACAGCTAATAATCCTAGTCTTTCAGCAAGTGCAACTGGACTTCGCATTGGAGATTCCCCTCATTATTCAGGCCAGTTTCAATATGGTGGATACCTTACAGATATAAGAGTTGTAAAAGGAAGTAATGCTTATACAAATGGATCAACAATTACAGTTCCAACTGCACCTCTTACAAAAATAACTAATACAAAACTTTTATTAAACTCTACAGGCTCTGCCATAATTGATCAAACAGGAAATACTAATATAAGAACTAAAGGGTTATCTATAGGCACTTCTCAAAAAAAGTTTGGTACTGCAAGCATAGAGTATGATGGTACAGCAGATTATTTAGATCTTGCAGATAGAAGCGTATCCCCTCCATCAGGAACCGAAAATTGGACTGTAGAGTGTTTTGTTTATATAAATTCTCATAAAAATTACAATAATATTTATTGTGCTGGCCCTTATATACAATTTTATGTGAATTCATCTGGAAAACTTGCAACATGGATTGCAAGAGCTGATTTACAATTCCCTGTAAACAATTTTCAATCTACAGGTACAATTTCAACCAGCACTTGGACACACGTTGCTTTAGTGCGTAATGGAAGCGTATACACTCATTATATTGATGGAACTGCAAGTGGAACCAGTTCTGATTCAACTGCTATACCATTGTTAAGCACTACTAACGTTAGTTACGCCCATTTTATAGGAGCTTATTATAATGGTTCATATAGCATGGATGGATATATTGACGAATTTAGAATTACTAAAAAAGCACGTTATACTTCAAACTTTACAGCACCTTCAGAAGCATTTTTAGATAAATAGATAAATAGGTAAATAATATGTATATAGCTAAAATTAAAGACAACGCAGTAGAAGAAGTAGGAGAACATAAAGTTTTGTTTTCTAATGTAAGCTTCCCTGCAACTGGGCCATCTTCTGCTTGGATGTCTGCTAATTCTGTTATGCCTGTTACTTTAAGCCGTTCTTATGATCCTATGACTCAAAAAAGCACAAGTGTAGACCCTTATATAGAAGATAATGTTGTATATCTCCAAAAAATAGAAAGTTTAACAAATAGCGAAAAGACAGCCGCACAAACAGCTAAAGATACTGCATCAGCAGAAGCAACAAGGGCTGAAAGGAATAGAAGACTAGCAGAAACAGATTGGATGGCGTGTAGCGATGTAACTATGTCAGATGATTGGAAGACATACAGACAAGCATTGCGAGATATTACAACACATAGTAATTGGCCTAATTTAAAAATACCTGCTCCAGATGGATCAGGAGATAATGATTGGCCTGTAAAGCCATCATAAGGATAATTAAATGAATCCAAAACAATTAGAACCAGGGTCTAGCTATGCTCAGTATGATACTGATGGTGATGGTATAGTTAGTGATGAAGAAATAGCTACTAGCGAAAGACTTCAACAACTAGAGATACAGAATGAAAAAGCTGACGCACAACGCAATATGTGCTGGTTTGCTTTATGGGGTATGTTGTTATACCCATCATTAGTATTAGTAAGTAGTTATTTAAATCTAGACAAGGGAGCTGATATATTAGGTTCAATGAGTAGTATCTATTATATATCAGTAGCAGGAGTTGTAAGTGTATGGTTTGGAAGCCAAGCCTATACATCTAAGAATGGGAATAATGGAAAAAAGTAGAGATAAAGCCTTGGAACTAGCCTTAGAAGCTTTAGAAAGAATAGCAACACATGAGAAAGAATGTGGAGAGCGTTGGACTGAGGCTATGATAGAACTGCGTGAGTTAAAACTAGCTACTCGTAGTCATGCTCAAAGATGGGAAAAGTTAGCTTGGATGGTAATAGGAACAGTTACAACTACAGTTATTGCAGCTTGGGTTGCATTAATATTTAATTAATAGGAGAAGTAAAATGGCACAACCTACAGATACTCAACACAAACCTTCACCTAAAATAAATGGTGGAGTAAATGATATTTATCTTCCAGAAGTTCCTAAAATGTCTGGAGGCAATAGTAATATTTATTTAAAAGATCCTTCTCCTGTAGGTGGAGGAGCTAATGATATTCTTCAAAAAGAAAACCCTAAAGTAAGTGGGGGAGCTAATGATATTTATCTCCAAGAGAATACCCCTACTACTGGTTCAGGTATTTATTTAGAAAATAATAAGCCTGTATAAATTTAAAGGTTAGAGCGTTATGGCTAAAAGTAAAAAAGCTCTCAAAGCATTAAAAAGGCGAAAAGAAGCCAAAGGGCGTAGTCGTGCTTTAAAAGAAAGGCAAGATTATACTGGTGGTGGACGAGTAAAAGCATTTACAGGGTTTCCTGGGAATATTCCTATTCCTACTCAAGAAGAAATTAAAAAACAAGTAGAGGCTTTAGGAAATACTGGAGACAATGTAGCAACTTCTAATGCTCAAGATACTCCACCTCCTGAAGATACTTCACCTACTACAGATACTTCAACTACTACAGACACATCTGAACAAGATGCTGCTGCTAAAGAAGCTGCTGAGTTAGAAGCTAGAAGAGACATATTACGCAGAAATGGCACTATTGGTATGGATACTGATGGAGATGGCCGTCTGTCTGAAGCTGAAAAGTATAAAGCTGCCACAGGTGTAGATATGCCTCCTAGAGGAGAACAGCCTCCTCCAAGTGAAGAAGCTGCCCCTGCTGACACATCTCCTCCAAGTGGTGCTGCAACTCCTCCAAGTGGTGCTGCAACTCCTCCTGCTCAAGAAACTACGCCTTTTGATATAACTTCTCAAACAGGAAGAGTACCTCCAAATCAAGTTAATTTAGATAGCAGTCCTTTTGATTATAGTGGTCTTAGTATAAATCCTAATGGTCAAGTTCTTAATGTTAGAGTTAATGATGGATCAGGTAATAGGCTTGTACAGATACCTTTTGGATCTTTAAGTCCTGCTCAACAACAAGATTTAAGAAATATAGCTGCAAATAATCCTGACTTAGATCAAAGAGCTTTAATATCTTATGACTATTTTAATCGTGCCTTTGGTTTAAAAGGAGAAACAGAGGAAGAAACAACTCCTCCTACAGATGAAACTCCTACAGATACACCTCCTAGTGATGAAGCTCCTGATGAAGAAGTTACTATTCCAGAAGCATATAGCGGAACTTATGAGGATTTTGCAGGGCCAAAACCTGACCTTCTCAGCGTAAGTGGAGCTGCTCCAAATAGTAAACAATTTCAAGATCAGCAAACAGCCATAACTAATTGGATTATGGCTGAAGAAAAATGGAACAACATGACTCCTCAAGAAAGGTTTGATTTCTATAAAGGATCAGCAATAGCAGGAGGTAGGCAACCAGGAGCTGATCCTTCAGAGGGTGTATTAGATAGAATATATAATGAAGAAAGAAGAAAAGAATTTAGAACGGAAAGGCCAGAGGCTTTTGAAACGACTCAAACTTCTTTAGAAGGATCAATATTAGGCGGTAGACAATTATCTGAGATTCAAGATATAGGCGAAAGAACTGTAACTGCTGGTGATATCTCTACTTCATCAGGTACGTTTAAAGGAGCTACTGCCCAAGATCAAATATCAGCTCAGTCTATGCAAGCATACAATCAGGCTGAATCTAATTATTTTGATAAGTATCCTGAAGCTAGACAAGCTATACAGGATGGTACATATAAAAATGTATTTGATTACCATGCTAAAGTAGGTATAGGACAAGGTAATACATTAACCTTTGATACTGCTAAGATTGCTAAAGCTGATTTTGATAGGATAGCTGAATCAACTTCTTCTGAATTACAACAAACTCAAGCAGCTCAAAGAGATGCTGAAGCAGAACAAGCAGCTTTAGCTAGAAAGCAAGTATTTACTCAAGATGTAAGATCTCAAATAGATCCTGTTACAGGTGAAACAATTACTTTATCTGCTACTGCTGATGCTGAAAAACAACAAAGACAAGCTATAACAGATGAAGAAGCTGCTCAAGGTACAGAAGCTATTATTCAAGGATCTGTAGGATATGAAGCTGCAGAACGAAGAGAAATAAAAGGAGAGGCAGCTAAAGGATCAGCAGCTTCTATGTTAGCGGAAGTAGGAGGATTACCTTCTGATATAACAGACGTTATTTTAGATAATCCTGCACAAATAACAGCTCAAGTAGATACTCAACCTGTAGAGGTTCAAGCGGCTATAGCTGCACTACCACAAGAAGCATTGGTATCAGTACAATTAGAAAATCTATTAGCTGGTATAGATGAAGGAACTACTCCTGCATGGGCTAGACCTGCAGTTCAATTAGTAGAATCCAGATTAAGTGCTAGAGGATTAGGTGTTTCTACTGTAGGTAGAGATGCATTATTTAATGCAATTATTCAAACAGCTTTACCTATAGCTCAGAGCAATGCTACTGCTTTACAGCAAAGAGCTAATCAAAACTTATCTAATGAGCAGCAAGCTAATCTACAACAAGCTAATCAAGAGATGCAGTTACGTTTAACTAATGTAGCTAACAGACAAACATCTGAATCTCAATCAGCTCAGTTAGCACAACAGATTAATTTAACTCAAGGTCAGATGACCCAACAGACAGTATTAACTGAAGCTCAACAACAGCAACAAGTAAGATTACAAAGCTTGCAGAATGAACAGCAAGCAGAAATGGCTAATCTGGGTAATGATCAACAAATAGAGCTTGCAAACTTACAGGTTGAAGCTCAAAGATTAGGAGCTAATCAGTCTGCAGTAAATCAAGAAAGATTAGCTGAGATGCAAGTAGCTGCTAGTTTTTTAACAAAGAATCAAGAATTTAAACAGCAAATGGAAATTGCTAATTTATCTAGTGACCAACAGATGCGATTAGCTTTCCTTACTGCTAAGAACCAGGCAGAGTCTCAAAACTTAACATCAGCCCAACAAACTGAATTAGCTAACTTAAATAAGAATCTTGAAGTAAATAAAATTAATGCTGGTCTTGCTCAACAAATGGGATTAACTCAATTAAATGTAGATCAACAAACAGCAATTAGAAACGCTGCTACTGTAGCTAATATAGATTTAGCTAGGTTTAGTGCCGAGCAACAAATAGAACTTGCTAATAGTAAATTTATGCAAACAGCTACATTACAAGATTTAAATAATAATCAACAAACTATTATTAGAGATGCTACTTCATTAGCTGCTATGGATATGCAAGGAGCTGATTTAACTAGTAGAGCCAGTATTGAAAATGCTAGAAACTTTTTACAAAAAGATTTAGCTAATTTAAGTACAGAACAACAGTCTTATCTTTTAGATGCTCAACAAAGACAACAAAGGTTGTTAACTTCATCAGCGGCTGAAAATGCAGCTAGTCAATTTAATGCTACAAGCCAAGCCCAAACAGATCAGTTTATGGCTAGTTTAGGTCAGCAGTTAAATTTACAAAATGCAGCGCAAGAAAATGCTATGGAACAGTTTAATGCTACAGAAGCTAATCGTATTGCTGCTATACAAGCAGGTAATGATCTAGATGCTGCTAAACTTTCTGCACAATTAAATAGTCAAATAGATCAGTTTAATACACAAATTGATTTTCAAAGAGATCAATGGAATCAACAAAACTCTCAGGCTGTAGAGCAATCTAATGTTAACTGGAGAAGACAAGTAAATTTAGCGGAAACTGCAACACAAAATGCAGCTAATCAATTACAAGCTCAACAACTATTTGCTTTAAGTCAGCAGGAACAAACTTTTTTATGGCAACAGTTAAGAGATGAAGCTGCTTATTACAGACAACAATATGAAAATGAACAGCAACGTAAGACTACATTGTATGCAACCGCATTAGCTAATGAGTCTGAAGGAGCATCTAAAAACGTAACAGGTAATTTTCAAAGAATTGAAACTTTATTTAATTCATCAATGGGGACAAATGAAGCTAATTTTGGAGCATAGTAATGGGAATAATTAAAAATATATTTAAAGGCATTGGTAAAGTCTTTAAAAAAATTGGTAAAGGTATCAAAAAAGCATTTAAAGCCTTTGGTAAGTTTATGGGCAAGATAGGCTTTGTTGGTCAATTAGCTATGATGTTTTTATTCCCTGCAGGTATAGGCAGTATGTTTCTAAAAGGGTTAGGGAAATTAGGAGCTACTTTAGCTTCTGCAACAGGTAATTCTATATTTTCTGCAGCAGCTAGAGGCATAGGTAATGTTTTAACAAAAGCCAAGAATTTTGTAACTGCAGCTAAATCAGGTTTTAGTAGTATTACTAATGGTATTAAAGAGTTTGGTAAAACAGCTTTAAATAAATTTGGTGAAGCTACAGGGTTGTTTAAGATAGATAGCGCAGCACAAAACTTTTTTGGTGTTAATTCAGCTATGGAAAGAACTGCAGCAGGATTTGGAGAAACAAAGAAGTTATTTAGAGGTCTTAAAGATGGAACCTTTAACTTAGAAGAAGCTATAGATCTAGATAAACTTTCTAACAAAGTAGGAATAAGTGCTAAAGATTTAAAAAGTTTAAATCCTGATATGAAAATAATAAATGGTGTAGTACAACCAATGGAGAGTTTAAATTTAGATTTAGCTGAAGGACTTAAAATTGATTTTGAATATCAAAGCCAAGCTAACATTCAAAATGTTTTAGCAAGAGGGACTTCTCCAGCTTCTATGGGACAATCTGAAGTATTTGCAGCGGATGGTTTTGAAAACTATGTAGATCAACAAAAATCTTATGGCAATGTAACAAAAGGAAATATACAAGGGCCGCAATATGCAGACAATGCTATGAGGATGAGTGGTTCAGAGTATTCAAGACAGGTAAGAGCAGGTCTTCAAGAACAAGGAGTTGAAGCTGTTGTAAATGAAGTTAATCCTCAAACAGTATTAGAGAATACTTCTAAAGCTCCTATCAGTGTCAGTGAAACTGATAAAATTGTAAATCAAGCAATACAAGCTCCTGAAAAAATACTTCCTACAGCAAAAGATAAGAACTGGCTTCAGAAATCTGTTTCAAGAACTGCAGCTCCTTTTGATCCTACCCAAGTTGGATTCATACAAGCAGGTAAAAATGCTATGCAAGTTGCTTCAGAATTTGGAGGGCAAGAAGAAATAGATTATGGGACAAGAAGTTTTGGAATTGTAGATGCTTTCCCTCAATTTGATCCAATGCAAATGCAAGCCACTCCAAGTCAATTTGATTTAGCTTATCAAACACCCATGGGAACACAAAATAATATGTTTGGTATCGGCTCTTTTATGGATTTTACAAGATCTAACCCAGGATTTTATGACCCATTGTTAGGCTTTTATAGTGATCAAGGGCAACAAAGAGCATTGACGTAAGGTTCTAATATGGAAGATAAAGAAAATATAGATTTTTACAGTCGTATGGATAGGCCCATACCTGGAGAAGGATTACTTACTGATCCTGAGTCTCCTTGGCCTTGGGAAAAACCACCTAGATTTACTTCAGTATTACAAGCATCAGAGTTTATTTTTGATGAATTAATTGATGAAGATTTAAATCCAATTATTTTAGATGCTTTAGATGATGAAATACCTGTAATGGATATTACAAGATTTATATTATTTAAAGGATTTACAGAAGGGTTATGGACTCCAGATTTACTACTATTATTAGTAGAACCTACTGCTTATATATTAGTAGCATTAGCTGAAAGAGCTTTAATAGATCCTATAGTTTATAGAGAAGAAGATGATGAAGACATATCAGATGAAGCTCAAGTTTTTACAGACAATAAATCTTTAGATGAATTAAGAAATTACAATAAAGAAAAAGGTATTCCTAAAGGAGCCATAAGTGAAAATATTCAATCAAGAATAGATAAACTTCCTGAAGGGAAAGAAAGTTTGTTAAGTAGACCTGAAACAGAAAAAACAAGTTTGCTTGAAAGGACAGGATAATGGTTGACGGAATAGATGCTTTAGGAAAAAGTCTTTTAGGAAGACAAGATACATTTAGAGAGCAAAGAGAAGACGATCTTAAAAAAGATAGACGTAGGCAAAGAAATAAAAATATTCTTACAGGTCTTTTAAAATTTGCTGATACTGCTGCTAGAGAAAAATATGATGATTGGTTTGGTAATGAAGCCAGTAGAAGTGTTTCTAGAATAATAAAACAACAAAAACAAATGGAAGCTCAACGTGCTTCTTATGAAACTCAGCTTAACGCAAGTGGTAAATCTGCTTTTGATTATGAATTAAGTTTAGTAGAAGGAAGCTTAACTCCTGAACTATTAGGTAAACGTATTGAAGGATTTAGTGATTTTTCTAAGGATGACCAAAATTTATTATTGTATGGAGGAAAAGATTCTTTAGGAGGAAATGTTCCAGGTTTATATAACAAAATAGCTCAACAAAAATTAGATGCTAGAAATGAATGGGCTAAGAACATAAAAGATTTAAAATATGATTCTGTTGATGCTACTCAAGCATGGAAAAAAGTAAACCCTAACAGTAAAAACCTTTTAGGAGGAGCTTTTGATTTCTTTAAAGATAAAATAACTGGATCTCCTGAAGGTAATAAAGATGAGCTAGTAGCTTCTAGATTAAAAGAAATTACTGATAATTTTGAAAAAGCTCGATTATTCCAAGCAACTAAAATGGCTGGATTTAGTACAGAAGATTCTATTAAAGCTGTTAATGATTTAATTAGAAAAGGTACTGAAAAAGGATTATATGAGCGTATTGGTACAGTAATTAAAACAGAATCACAACCTGTTGAAGAGATTTTTACTGATCAAACAGGAAAAGCTTATATAGTAAAAGGTGAAATAGGAGTACAAACTTTACAAAGATCAGATGGAAGCACTTATCAACGTGAAATTAAAGTTGGTACTGGAAAAGACGGAGAAATATCTAGTCAGCTTGTTAATAAACGTAATCCTCCTGTAATAGTACCAATAGACGTAGCAAGTCCTCTTACAGGTGATGTAAGGAAATTCCAAGAGGTTTTTATTCCAGCAAGAGATGGAAGTAAAACAGGCGATAGGCAACTTATTGATATAACACCTGCTGACGTAAAAGAAAGAATTAATCATCCTAGATTTGCAGATGTTGTTCCAGCAGAAAGGACTAAAGGCTATACAACTTTTGGAAATCATTTTAAAAATGTATATATTGATCCATCAGCAGAAGACCTTATTACTAAAGATCTTTTAGCTGTTACAGGTGGAACTGATTCCCAAGTTAATAAAGATTTAAAAGAATGGATAGGTACTAATACAGCTTTAGTTCTTGATAATCTTACTAGAAATTATGATTTAGCAAACTTAGGAGGAGTACCTACTTTTAGTGGGCAACAACAAGAACAAATTGCTGTTCAAATATTAATGTTGGATGCTTCTGTAAAAGCTCAACTTCAAGATATTTCAGGTGTAAGACAAAACTTTAAAGGTTCTGCTAGTGATTATATAGATCCATCTAAAGTTCTTTTTGCTATAGAAGCATTAAGAAGTACAAAGCGATTACAAGTTGAAAAGGGAGGCGATAGGGTTTTAACTGATGCGGAACTTTATAATAGAGTAGCAGCTTCACAACTTATTAGCGGCCCTTCTTTTAATTTTAATCCTCGCACAGATGGTGAAAGTCACTTTGATGCAGGAGAGATAAACGAAATAAAAAGGCTTAAATCATTAATTGATGAAAATAATGAAAAGAATGGAAGGACAAGAGATAGAAACGGAAATATTCTTTCTTTGTTTAATATATCTGTTCAATATATGGATACTCCACAGGGAGAGCAGGAAGCTGAAAGGCTTCTTGAAACAATAGATCCTTCTGTAGTAGAGAGTAAATTCAATCCAAAGAAAATAGCTACTGCTTATCAAATGATGATAGGTGAAAGAGAAGCAGAAAAAGATTTTGGTTTTTCAGAAGAAGAAGCTAGGAAACGTGTTGAAACTGAATCATTTATAGAAAAAGCACAGGTATTAAAAGATACTAAAAATGATACTACAGTAGATGCAGCAGTACAGCTTATAACTACTTTTGATCCTAAGAGTATGTCTTTACAACAAACTCAAATAGATATACTTACAAGTTTCCTTACTGGACGAAATCAAGCTGGATTTGGACGAGATAAACTTCAAAAACAAAAGGACTGGGAAAGAGATTTTGAAAGGGCTACTGGTAGAATTCAAGAAGCAGTTGAATTATCAAAAAAACCAGTTAATCAAGGTAATGAAAAAGCTCAAACCCAACTTGATGAAATAGTACAAAGAGATGAACAAAAAATACAAGGTCTTATTAATCAAGTTAAAGAAGCAATAATTAATACTTCTGATGAAATAACTGGAGATGCAGCTACTGAAAAGTCTCTTTTAGAACAAGAAAAAGCAAAGAAAGCAAGAGTAGAAAAGTTAACAGAAAGTTTGTTAAGTAAAGAAAATAAACCACCTGCAGAAATAGATATTGAAACAGCAGAACCAGACGTTATTGATGCTGATTTATCTTTAAGTAATCAAATTATTAGAGATCCTGATAATAATTCTTTAAAACTTAATATGAATTATATTCAAGATGTAAATAACACAATTAATAGGATTGCTAAAGCTTCTGGAGATGGGCCAAATGAAATTGCTTTAATGCAAGAGACTATTGCTGCAGAAAGTAATTATGGTTATGACCTTACAGATGAAGGCAGGGAATATACTGGATTAGGATCAGTTGTACCTAACAGTAGAGGAATGGGTCAAATAGATGAAATAAGTTGGAAAGAGACTAAAAGGAGGCTTGAGCCAAGTCAACTTAGAAAGTTATCACCTAAGTATCAAAATACTGTAGCTGAATTAGAAAAAGAATTTCAGATTGATCTACAAAATGTTACTTATGATGACTTAAATGATCCTACTATTAATTTAATATTTACAAGATTACATTACTTAAGATTCCCAGAAGCTGTACCAGGAACAGAAAAAGGAAGATCTGTTTACTACAAAGATTTTTATAACACCAATGACCCTAATGCTAAAGCAACTCCAAAGAAATATAGAGATCAAGTTAAATTTTGGAAACGTGCAGGAGCTATTAATTAATGGTTTATATTGTAGGGTATGGACAAGCTTCAACAGGGGGCCGCCCTGAAACAATGAGTGTCACACAGTTTGATGCTGATCCAGAAGTTAAACAGCTATCGGGGATAGTGCATAGATACTTAAATGAAAATTTATTTCCTGGTGCAAAACTTTTAGGAATGAAAGAAACATCTAAAGAGTATTTATCTAAACCTTCTGAATCTCTTAGAGATCAAATGGCATCTGTTAGTACATTAGCCGCTAGAAGGGCTGCAATAGATAAAGCACCTCCAGAAGTAAAAAGAGCTTATGCTAAATTATTAAATCTTTGGGAAAACAATACAGAGATTAGAGGATTTGGTGAAGGATTAGATGCTGCTAAAGATTATGCTTTAGATATTTTTACTTCTCCTGAAACCTTTGTAACTCTAGGGAGTATAGGGCCAACTGCAGGTTCAACTGCCCTTAGAGCAACAGGGATAGGTGCGGCATGGGCTGGTGCAGATGAATATATAAGACAATCTAAAGATGTAGAAATTGATAGACTTGATGAAATATCTACCCCTAGAGTATTAGCAGCTACAGCAGCAGGAGCTTCGCTTGGTTATGGTTTAGGTTATGGAGGACATAAGCTAGGAGAATTTGTATCTAGAAATGCAGATCAAAAATTATTAAATAAAGTAGAAGCAGAAACTTTAGAGTCAAAAACTGCTAAAACAGAAGTCTCTCCTACTAACGATAAAGAAATAAGTAGAGATGATGTAGATGAATTAAGAGATCAGTTTTTTGAAAACCAAGCAGAATTAGAACGTAGAGGAAGAGAGGGAGGAGCTGCTGCTTTAAGAGATCCAGATTTTATAAGAGAGCAGCAAGAATTACCTTTAATTTTTGGAGATGTTACTGGAGACACTACAGAAGAATTAGTGGCTGGTAGACCTTCAAGAACTATTGCAGGGGGTATAGATCCTTTAGTTATAGAAGCTAATAAAAAATTTACTGGTCAAGCAGGTAAGAAAAGTAATCAAGAACTCAGAGATGAAATAAATGCTGTCATGTCTGATGTTGAAGGATTAAATCAAGAACAAATTTCAAATAAATTACTGTTTAATTTAAATCGTTATGCTAATAGATTTGGTAGTAGTTTAATTTTTAAACCTTCATCTATATTAGATCCTTTTACAAAGTTTTCTGATGTAGCAAAAAGCCTACAACAAAAATTTAGATACGATGCACAGAGAGATTTATTTGGCCCTCGAAAAAAAGACAATCAAGACTTTGGAGAAGTATTTAAAGAGATACTAGGGGAAAGCTACGTTACTTTTAAAAGAGCATTAGACCCCATACAAAGAACTACATCAGGACAACTAACAGATCGTGTTAATGATCTTTTAATAGAAGCTCTTAGAAAACCTAGTCTATCAGTTGAATCTGAAAGTTTAGAAGCAAGCAGGAAACAAATAAGAACTTTACTGGATAAGATTGGAGATGAGCTTCTTGAAACAGGAGCTATAAGAAATAAAGTTGAAGTTAATTATGTTCCCAGACAATGGAATAGAAAAGCTATAGAAGATAATAAATCTTTCTTTATGCAAAGATTAGTTGAATCCAAACAAGCTAAAAATTCTAAAGAAGCACAATCCATAATGGATAGCATGTTAGATAAAACTAATCAGTTAGATCAAGGAGGAGGCACAGGAGGTAGTTTTTTCTACAGTAGACCTTTAGACAAAATAACTGACGATACTTTATTTTCTGATTTTTTAAATAATGATGTTAATGCAGTAATGATTAACTATATAGCTCAAGCATCTAAGGCTATAGCTAAAAGAAAAGTATTTGGAGTTAATAACTTAGATGAGTTTACCTCGTTTTACATTGAAGGCATTGATAGGCAAATGCGTAAAGCAGGGAAACAACTTACATTAAGAGATAAAAAGTCTCTTCAAAAAGTTTACAACTATTCTACAGGAGAAAACCTAGAAAGGTTTGAAGGTATTCCAGGGTTTGCTTTAGATTTATATGGCACTATTAATAGACTAGCTTACTTGCCTCTTGCCACTATTTCTAGTTTAACTGAGATAGGAATTAATATTGCTAAAGCTGGGCCTACTACCGCAATTAAAGGTTTTGTAGGGGCATTAAATGATGCTAGAGGTACTATACAAGATAGATCATTAGGAGTTCTTAGAAAACAAGGTTTAACAGAAAGAGAAGCTTGGAGAGAACTACAAGAGTTTGGCATGGATTTAGATCCTGTATTGGTAGACACAGTTGAAAGATTATCAGGTTCTTTAATTCGTAATTCTAAATTACAAAAAGTAAATAATACTTTTTTTAGACTTACTCTATTAGATCAATGGACTAAATTTGTTCAGCTTGCTTCGTATAAAACAGGCAAGCAATTAATTTCTAAAAATCTTAGAGAAATAAACAGATTAAAAAAAGTTGAAGATTCTTCTAGAATTAGAAATATGAAAGATCAACTTAATGAGTTAGGAGTTGATATTGATAAAGGGTTGAAGTGGGTAGAAGGCGGTGAATCTTTAGACGATGCTTTTTATAAAGATGTTAAAAGAGGTGCATCTAGATATACTAATGAAGTAATTCTTATGCCTTCTGCTGAAAGTGGACTTAAACCTTTTTGGACAAGCGATCCTAAAAGTTCTATTTTATTTCAGTTCCTTGGTTATCCTATTGCATTTACTAATACTATTTTAAAAAATGCAGCAAAAGACATAATTAGAAATCCTACACAAAATGCCCCTAAAGCATTAGCAGCAGGATTAATTATGACTGAGATGGCTCGATGGACTAATTGGGCTAGATCTCATGGTCAATCAGAAAAAAATAAAAGCAATCTTGAAATATACTCTGCAGCTATAAGACGATGGGGTGGTAATGGTATTGTTGCAGATATGATGGGGAAAGCTAGAGAGGCCACTAGAGTTTACCAAGATCCTATTGCTGGAGCAGCTAGTGGTCTTGGCCCTGTAGGTAATGACATATATAAAATAATTAAAAGAGGTGATCTTGTAAGAATCTTTGGAGAAAAAATTCCTGGTTATGGAGCATTAGGTTTTGTATCTCCTGAAGCTAAACGTGCTTATACAGAATATTTAAAAGAACAATCTAAAACATTTAGAAAAGGAACTATTAAATTTTTAGGAGCTGAAAATGAACCAGACGCTAAATTAAATTTAGCTGAAGGTGGATTAGCTACAACTGGATCTACTGTAGAGAATGTTTCTAATGTAGCAAAAGAACCTCAAGAAAGAATAAATCCTTATACAGGTGAACCTTATGATGTAACTGCAGGTTCATTCAACCAAGATTTGATTGATAGAAATGATAGATCAGATCCTTTAAGAAGATTAGGATTCTCTAAAGGTAGTTTAGTAGCTAGAGAATCTTATGTTTTAGGGGCTATTGTTAAAGGTGCAACTAAAGCAGGGACTAAAGGAATAAAGTTATTTCATGGTGCAGGAAAAGACTT
>Ga0315316_10001391_pt1 | contig 16875 bp, 15 predicted proteins | sample M160m3416metaG_FD_203702 | JGI IMG/M metagenome (GOLD analysis project Ga0315316, IMG submission 203702) | Ammonia-oxidizing marine archaeal communities from Monterey Bay, California, United States - M1 60m 3416 | ecosystem: Environmental > Aquatic > Marine > Intertidal zone | place: USA... | reverse complement strand
GTTATATAAAAAAACAAAAAATGATTTTAATGAAATAATTTTGTAATTCCAGGGCGTTTATCCTACGATCAAATAAAGTGTATTATTATATAATATTGAAAATTATTCAATCACCTAAATGGATTCATAGGCTGATTTTTCTTTGTCTTTTGGGAGGGGTTTCCATGGGAGAACCTAATACTCAAACTACATACATTACTGGGACCATTATAGACTCCACAGATTTTTCACCGCTTGAATATGCATCCATTTCTGTGATTAACCCTGGGACTAATTATAAGATAATGGTTGGTGGCATATCTGATGAAAACGGTGAGTTTTCTATCCGTCACACGCTAGTTGGTCATTACACAATAGAAGTAGAATATATTGGCTACGAAACAAGGGCGTTTCCTGATCTAAAGTTTTCTGATGAAGAAAACCATACAATTGATGTGGACCTTGGCAAGTTTAACCTTTTGCCCAAAGTGTTAAAACTGGAAAAAGTGGACGCCGTCGGATTTAAATCTGCTTTAAAAGTTGGTCTTGATAAAAAAACATTTACTATTACGAAAGCAGAATCAATTTTAAATCAATCTGCAGAAGCAGCCTTAAGAAAAATCCCATCCGTGGATGTTGATATAGATGGTGTAATATCCATAAATGGCGATCAAAATATTACGGTATTGATCAATGGATTAAGATTAAGCGGGACACATGGTGAAAAAAATCCATACCTGGATTTAATTACCACCGGGTTCATTGAAAAAATAGACGTAATTACTAATCCATCTGTTGCTATGGATCCAAATGGTATGGGCGGCATTATTAATATTATTTTAAAAGATGATATAATAGAAGGCTTTCATTCATCAACTTCATTAACGTATGGAAACCACAATCGGTATAATGGTTTATTGAGGCTATCGTATAAAAAGAAGAAAATAGAATTTGAATTAACAGGATTTGGAAAATCAGATTTTTCCGCCTTGAATAGTGAGCGAGAATATGAGTGGCAGTATGATTCCTTTAGCTTGGGAAGCATCCAGAAAAAATCTACTACTGGAAATCCACTGACCGGTGGGATAAACCTTGGTTCCACGCTGACTTTTTCAGATCGTAACATCCTTCACTTAGGATCATTTTTCACGGCTTTTAATCATTCGTCAAGAGATTCAATTCACAAGTCGCCTCCAGAAGAACATGAAACATCTAACGATAATAAACGCGGGTGGAACCTAGATGCATCTATTATCCATGCACTTAAGTTTTCTGATGACAATTCCTTAACAACAACAGCTGCATTTGCCCAATCAGGAGAACACCAAAAAAACATTAATAACCGAAATTCAATTGGAACAGGTCCCGATGATCACAGCCATATTTACCAAGATGATGCCATTGAGACAAAAGAAATTGAATCAGTATATAAAACCGAATCCCCGCGGTTTGGAATGATTCAGGGCGGCGCATCTTATCAATCTTTGGCGATTAATAGCGAGTTAGAATATCTCCATGCACCCTATGGATTTGACTTTAATGAGCAGGTATCTTCAGGATATTTCAGGGTTCAAAAGTCATTGAAAAGTATGCTTAGTTCCTTGAGTGCCGGTATCCGTATCGAGCAGCGAAAAACCAGCACAGGCGTTTATGATATTGAATTACCGGATAGTCACCAACACATAGATACATCGAATGTTTTTGTTGCCTTGATTGACTCATCTATTGCCAATTCGCCCCTAGCTGAAAAAGTACTTTATTTGTATCCTGAATTGAAAACAGGATTTACATCCATGGATAAAAAACTTTCCATAATCATGAAATACGGACGACGTATTAACCGAGTAAAATTAGCCATGATAAATCCATTCCCCGTTAGCATGATAGATGATGAATATCATGTTAGAAAGGGGAACCCGTTTTTAAAACCGGAACTGGTGGATATATATCAAATAAGTTTTGCCTTCAGGTTAAATACAAAACAACACCCCATGTTTACTGGAAATATTTTTTATAAAGATATTCAGGATTTGATTCAATGGCATGATGTGGATTTTGTAACCATCAATGAGCAATCTTTCGAAATATTAACGGCAGGCAATGTGGCAAGTGGAAAATCTCTCGGGTACGATCTTGCCCTATCTCTTTCACCCACAAAAAATATCCGATTGATTTTAGATTATAATAATTGGATCAAAAAAACTAGTGGAGAAGGGGAAACAGATCTTATTGGAAATTCATCAGGCAGTATAGCCGATGGTCAGATTAGGATTGCAATGCCATGGAAAGTTGATTTTGAATTATGGTACCGCCGCCATGGAAGACACAAAATCCCCATAGGTGAAATTGATCCATACTATTATGTAGATTTGTCTATTGGAAAAGCGATTATAGATAAAAACGTATATTTAACATTCTCTGTCCATGACCTGTTTAACAGCCGCATCATGGATATATATACAGAACAAGCGATTACCAACCCAACCAGTGGTGTGACCTATATACAAAAACTGAATGCGACAAAACATAATGAACAAAGACTTATTTCATTGGGTGTTCAATTCAGTCTTAGTGCATTTCCCACTATGGGTCAATCCAAAAGAGATAGGATAAATAAACCAGATCAGTCGGATGATATTGATGTGGATTATTAATACTAACCATGATATTCTTACCAGAGAAAAAGAACAAATAAAACAATTCATCTAGAGACTTATTTTCTTATTTCTATTTATCATTGGCGAAGTTTATTTTACATAATTAAATTGAAAAATGAGAAAGATGAAATTTGTTATATGTATGTTATTGTTTTTGAATAGTTGTGCACATCTAAAGATTAAATCAAATAAGGCATATCAAAGTAGCGCTGAAGGTGATGCTAGTGATGAAAAAGTAGAAAAAATTTGGTTAGAATATTTTGATATTTTAAATAATGGTGAATTAAAAGATGTGCTCTCTTTTATGAAGCCATCAGTAATATTCACATTTAACAACCAAACCATTGAAACCGAAGATTATGACCAATTGTTTTCTTTACTTAAACAATGGAAAAATAATAAAAACAATAAAGATATTTACATTAAAAACCATAGTATTAGCTCAGCCAAGGTGGCAGATGATTTTATAACTATAGTTGATGTTATTCAGGGCGAGTATTCTAATAAAACTAATAAGCTAATCAAGGAAAAACGCACATTTTATTATTTTCATCTTGTAAAGATAAAAAGTTGGAAAATATATATGATCACCAGTGCCGCGTTGGATTAACGAATTGGAACTAAAATTCAATATTTATATTCTGGCTTTTATTTAAAGCGGTCTTTTTCTCAAAGCTTATAGGGTCTGGTTTAATATGGTTTATGTCAAAGTATGTTTCTAAAGATTTGATATAGTCTTTTTCGGTTCCAGGGCCAAAGCCAGCTATTCTGTCCCATACCTTTCCATTCGTATCAATAAAAAAAGTCGTAGGTAAACCCTCAACCTTTAATGCATCAGAAATTTTACCTTCTGGATCAATGGCCACATCAAATTTAAAATTTCTTTTTTTGACATATGGTTTAACTTTATTTATGATTTTTGGATTATTAACATTAATAGCCAATACTTTTAGACCAATATTTTTATAATGATTATTGATTTGATCCAGATAGACCATCTGGTGTTCGCAATTTGGTCACCAGGTTGTCCAAAAGTCAACAATCAAAGGGCCATCCCCAACGTATTGTGATAGCTGTGAATATTCACCATCCAACATTCTTAGCTTAGCTTCAGGAAGTTCTGACACACGTGTTGTGTCTCCATATGCCATGGAAGTGATAAAAATTAAATTTATTAAAATAAATGCTTTTCTAATTTTTTTCGCCCCCTGTAATAAAAGGTGGTTGCGTTCGCTGTCTATTTTCCAATTCTCAAGTTGCGTATATAAAGATTGTTTCAATAGTATCTCCCTAATGGTATAATAAAATTACAAAATAATCCAAATTGCAGTAGAGATAGAGTATGTGGAAACATGCTTTATCTCTACAATGGCCAATTTAAAAATATTTATTTCATATGAGTGATTTTACTTGGTTCTTCCAGTACAACAAATCCATTATCGGATAAGTTTGCAAAATTTGGATTGTTAGCTAAGGCGCCAGCGTAGAGTTCACCACTTCGGTATGCTGTGCAGGCTTCTTGGCTTTCCCAGGAATAGACACCACCATAAGTATTATTTGTTTCATCAGAGAGCCAGACTTTATTAATTAGTCCGGGAAGTGCGGCAAAATTTGGTGCGACATCATTTGCTACACCCATAAAATCATCATGGGTGATGCCTTCCAGATTGAAGCTGACAACTTGGATGTATTTGGGCGCCTGATCTAATAAATTACCTGTTACTGCGCTAGGTTTTTCTAATGCGTCAAACCCGTTATCCAATAAATTGACAAAATTCGGGTTAGTGGCCAGGGCACCCGCATAAAGCTCACCGCTACGGTATGTTGCACAAACTTCTTGGCTTTCCCAGGAATAGACACCGCCGTAAGTATTGTTTGCTTTATCGGATAGCCAAACTTTAGAAATAAGTCCGGGAAGGGGAGCAAAATTCGGCGCCACCGACTCTGCGATACCCATAAAATCATCATGGGTAATACCTTCGAGATTGAAGTTAACGACTTGAATATAATTTGTATTGCTCATAGGTTTTTCCTTTTGTACTGTGGTTGTTACCTGTGGAGATGGAGCTGCGCAGGACTGGAACACCATCAAACCGACACTGAATATAATTGCTACCGGCCATACAGATTTTTTATTCATTTTCAACATCTTCTTCTCCTTTTGATTTAGTTGTATTTAAATGGGTTTGAATAATTTAACACTATTCAAAAATAATAAAATTATATTTTTATATCTTGTTATTGGAAATTCTTAAATAATTATATAAAAGAGCTTTATCTTTTTTTGATTACAACAATTGTGATATCATCTTCATTCGTCTTTTCTCCCATCCAATTATTCCCAATTTTAATCAGTTCATTTACAATTTCTTTTGAAGATTTATACCCATTATCATTTACACAAGATTTAACTAAATCATAGTCCAGCATCTCTCCATCAGAATTTGAGCATTCGGGCAGTCCGTCTGAAATAAGAACCAGAACATCATTTTGATTCATTTCAAAGTTTATTAAATCAAAGTCTGCATTTTTTATTGATCCCAGGGGAAGCCCAGGGACTAATATTTCAGTTGTTTCATTCTTTTTACTATCAAAATAATACGCTGGTGGCATACCGGCTGAACTAAAGACAACTTTATTTTTGTGGAATCTTGCAATATTCAAAGACATTCTCATTTTCCCAAGATCAATTGCTTTAATTGCTCTATTGAGCTTAACGAGTGATTCTTTGGGATTATCAAGTGTTAAACCATACAATCCGGCTTTCGTAATTGACACCATCATTCCAGCATTTAATCCATGCCCGGTAGCGTCACCACAAACTGCAAAAAACATATCATCCTGAATGAAATAGTCATAGTAATCTCCGCCAACTTCTTCGGATGTTTTCATATGAGATACAACATCATATTGAATACCTTCGGGTGGCGACATTGGAATCATGGAAAGTTGAAAGTTTCTAGCTTCCTCTAATTCCTTTTTATGCTTCTTGAGCTCTGTCTGATGTTGCTCCTGTTTATTTTTATAAACTACAATCTGATAAACGCTTCCGAACACAACAACAAAATAGATAAAAAATGCAGTATAGCTCATAAGAGGGTGAGGTACAAAAGAAAGCTCTATTGATGTTTCATCGCTCCATAGGTTATCATTGTTTGAGCCCTGTACGGCAAAAATATAATTCCCGCGACCAAAGTTATTATAAGTAACAAACCTTACGCCATCTAGTTCAGTCCACTTAGTGTCAAGATCTTTTAAAATATATCGATACTTGTTTTTTATTGGTTCGTGATAATTTAGCGCCGCAAATTCTATTGAAATAGATTTTACTCTGTGATCTATTGTTATTTTTTCATTATTAGCTTCGCCCTGCTTGTTTAGAAATACTATTTCTGATGATCCATCAAAATATGATTTTTGTAACCTGGTGATTAGGCAGGGCGGCTTGTAAGAGTTAAACTTTATTTCGGAAGGCCTAATAATAGTTAAGCCATTTGGGCCTCCAAAATATATATTCCCCGACTTACTGGACGATATACTGTTTCTAAAAAAATCTAAATCCGATAGGCCATCATATAAATTATAATTCAACATTCTGTTATCAGGTAAATTGAAATTAGTAATTCCATTTTTAGAACTTATCCATAGAGTCTTATTGTCACTATGATGTAAGGCAGTTATGTAGTTACTAGGCAGACCATTCTCAACAAAAAAATGCACGAAAGTTTGGTTGGTCTTGTTGAATTTATTTAACCCCCCATTTGACGAGCCAAACCATATAGTATTAGTGTCAGCTTGGGAAGCGCTGGTTATTTTTGATGAAGATATTCCGGAAGTATTCTTTCTGTTGAAAGAATAATGTTGTAAATCTACTTTTTCATTTTTAAATATATGTTCAACATTGCTCTTTTTAATAAAGTAAAGGCCATTTGATATAGTTGATAGCCACATATCTTCATCAAAATCTTGAAATATAAATCGTATTGGATCATCAAAATAATAATTATATATCCTAGACTCTGTTAAAGAAATTATTGATACGCCATTATGTGTGGATATCCATAGATATCCCTCATCATCATGAAAAATATCATAGACAATATCATTCGTTATTTTATGATTTTCATCCACCGATTTTGATGAATAACGCAAAACATTACGATCATTTAAATCAATTTTTAAAAGTCCACTAGTTGACCCAACCCATAAAATATTATTGTCACCAAAATATATGTCCGTTATTTGATTTACCCCTAACTCGGATTTTGAAATGTCATCATAACGAATCCCATCAGAAGATAAATATTCAAGACCATAATCAGTTGCTACCCATAAAAAATTATTCCCTGTTGCTTCAATTGAATAGATTTTAGATCTTAAAAGTCCCCACTCATTTTCTGAATCATATTTTATTGATGAAAACTTTGAAGCTATTGCAGAATGAAAACTTAGTCCGTTATTTGCTGTTCCAAACCAAACATTACCAGCCCTGTCCTCAATAAAAGTATTTATGTTATTATCCGGAATAGAGCTTTGGTCATTTTCGTCATATTGTAAATTAACGAAAATAGTATCAAGTGTGCTCTTTTCTGGATTGTTATTAAAAGTTATTGAATTTATTCCTCCATAGTTACTAGTGGTAAACCACACTTGGTTTGATTTTTCTGCTACTATTATATTTTCTGTTTCATTTTCAATTATGCTATTTGCAAAAAGAGTGACCTTTATATTAAAAAATTTATCCCTGAGTAGATCATATCTTGAAATGCCATCTTTAGTTGTTATCCATAAACTATTGTTAGTACTATCGTAATCAATATCTCTGATATCATCATTTACGATTGAATTTTCATGGGGATTAAATTTAAATAATACAGGATTGGTAGTTACATCATTTGAGACTTTTACTAATCCTTCTCTAGATGCAATCCAGATGTTGTCATCTATCTCCACTATATCCGTTATGAAAGAAAGGTCAATATTTTCACGATAATTTTCATTCATTAAAGAAAAAAGACTGTCTTTTCCGGCATCATATTTAAAAATATCGGAGAAAGAACTAATAATAACATTGTTGGACTGTGTTCCAAAAATTTTAGAAAAAGAGGTTATTTCATTAAAATCACCACAGCTTATACATAAAATTTTGTCTTCAGAAATTATATAGCGGAATATACCACTTGAACATTGTATCCAAATATTCCCATTTTCATCTTCGATAATTTTTTCTACATTTTTTAGATCATATTTTTCATTGTGCTCAATACGTTTAAACGTTCTAAATCTTGGATCCAACTTTGATAAACCAAGTTCTGTGCCAACCCATATATATCCTTTTTTATCTTCATAAAGGCTTATAATATTATTCCCTAAAATAGACAAATCATCAAATATGTTCATTTTATAATTAAAAAACTTGATGCCATCAAACATCATTAGACCATTTTCAGTTCCAAGGTAAATAAACCCATTCTGGTCCTCATGTATTACATTGATAGTACTTTCTGAAAGCCCGTCTGCGACAGAATAGTTTTTAAAATCAAAATTGTTTGCAGAAATTAAACTAAAAAAATACAGTAAGATGAAAATCAGTTTGTGCTTCTTTGGTAGCGCCATAAGTAGATGTATTTACAGACAATAATTGCGTTTTTTGATAAATAAAATTCTATTAGCATTAAAATTACATCTATCATTTACTAATTAAAACGTATTCAATTTAAATTTCATTCGTGAAAATTCTAATATTTACTTTATTTCCCTTATTAATGTTTGTTGGATGTGATGAGCCGGAAGAAAAAGAGGATGAAAAGCCCGTGCATTACTTTTCAAAAGTTTTAGGTGAATTTGATGCTGAAATGGGATACAGCATCCATGAAACCCAAGATGGTGGATTCATTATTTCAGGAGCAACGTCATCTTATTGGGCCACCGATTCGTTGCCAAAAATCGCAATGCCTACACATGGGGTCACAAATGCAATAGTAGTAAAAATTGATTCTATTGGAGAACAGGAATGGATTAAAACATTTGGTGGTGAATTATTTGAATCAGCTTTTAATGCTAAAGAAACCAGTGATGGTGGTTACTTTTTTGCCGGGTACACCAATTCTTTCGGAAAGGGACTTTATGATTTTTGGTTGGTAAAGCTAAACGAAGTCGGACAACAAACATGGGAAAAAACTTACGGGACAGCAAAAGCAAATGTGGGGTTGTATGGGGATATTACATCTGATGGTGGATTTGTTTTAACGGGATACACTATTCCAGCCGAAAAAACGGACAAGGATGTTTGGTTATTAAAAACAAATTCAAACGGGGACTCATTATGGTCTGTAACCTTTGATGACAGTATGAATCAATCAATCAATTATCTACAAGAAACAAATGATGGGGGTTTTATTTTAGTGGGAGAAACCCGAGGCCAAAATACCAACCTAGATATTCTAATAATTAAAACTGATGCTAACGGAACTATGCTTTGGACAAATACACTTATTGAATCAAATATCGATCAGGCCTTTTCAATAAAAGAAACAGATGATGGGTTTATTTTAATAGGCACAACCACATCATTGGGAATGGGAGACAAAGATATTTGGCTCAATAAGTTGGATGAGTCTGGCAATGTTGTATGGCAAAAAACCTATGGTGGCGAAGCGCTTGAATATGGTTTTGATATTGTTCCTGTTTCTGATGGGTATGTTTTTACAGGATCAACATCATCCTATGGGACTATGTTTTATGATCTTTGGGTGATTAAGGTTGATTTAAATGGTGAGGAAGTGTGGAATCAGATTTATGGTGGAACGATGATTGACATTGGACGATCAATTATAAAAAACGCATCAGGTGGATTTACAATTTTGGGTCAAACATCATCCTATGGCGCAGGCGAATATGATTTCTGGATCATTAAGACAGATAAAAACGGTATTATACCATCTAATGAACCATAAATATATTTAATAGAAACTATTTTAAGGAAATAATTATGAAACAATTAACAATGTATGCATTGATACTTGTTTTTGCAATCTTTACTGGATGTGAACATGAAAAAGAGCATAATCACGATGATCACAACCACAATGATGGGCCGGCATTGACTTTAGATAATTGTGAACCATCTTTTGGCTTAGGGGTAGACCCATTTTATTCAACTTATTTTTCTTGTTTGGATGTAGTCGCATCAGGGAATAATACAGTAATCACATCTGACAATCTTCCACCCTATGAATCATGGTATTACAGTGCGACGGATGAGAATTATATTGAGTTTGTAAGTCAAGGTATGGGGTATGATCTAAATCCCAATACAATCTCATCTCAAGGTCTGACTATCTCAATCGTAGATAATCCGATTACAAAAGGATTAACCATTAATGATGCATTGGTAGATGGGGTCGTTGGAACGAACTTGGATGAATATGGCATGGGAGCTGTAGGTGTAGCGCTGAATGGTGTTGCTTTATTTAATCCCCTCGCGGCACCTGGAGATGATATTGAAGATGAAAAATTTACCTTCGATTTTTATAGTGGTCATCCAACCAATACAGGGTATTATCATTACCACTCATCTACAAAAGGGCCATTAGAAGTTTTGTCTCATAAGGGGTTAATCCAAACGCCTACAGTGGGATCTGGAGAAATTGAACTGTTTGGTATGATGTGTGATGGAACTTTGATTTTGGGCTGTACTGAGCTCGATGGCTCTGTGCCTTCTAACAATGATTTTGATGCCCAAAATGGTCACCTACATGATATTACGGATGGTACTAATATTTATTTTTCAAATAGATATCATACCCATATTTGCACCGATACATACACTGGTCATAAATTTACCCCGGAGATTCAATATTATGAGGGATGTAACTAACCATAGGTATTGAAAAACGGGAATTAAAAAAGGGTTTCAATTTTGAAACCCTTTTTTAATTATAATTTTTTAGAATCTCTAACTTTACCTTCTCTGGGGCAAGTATGTTTATAGTGTGATTCCTCACATTCTTTAGTGCATGAATAGTAAGATTCTTCCATATTTTTCACACCCTTTTCATTATAATAAATCCATTTTCCCGCCTGAAGTCCATTCTCATAATTCCCTTCATATTTTTTTTCACCATTCGAATGGTACCCAACCCATTTACCATGTTCACGTCCATGCTCATAAGAACCTGAAAACCACTTATTACCTTCGTCATCCCAAGCGTCCCATTTACCAGTTTGAAACCCGTTTTTTATTTCCCCCGCCTCTTTCTTTTTTCCATTGCGGTGCAGGCTGTAGGCGGGACCGTTGTAAACTTTTTGATTAAAATAGAAAAATGAATGGAAGTTATCATTGGTAATATATTGTCCGGCCCTTTCATATAATACTACATCCATGTCAACAGGATCGCTGGAACATCCGGCAATTAATAGTAATACAAAAGGAATTATTTTTTTCATTTCAGACTCCAATTCTGTCGTTGAATCTAACAAAACGACCATTTATAAACAAAAAACATCAAACGGTATCGTTGTATACAGCGTAGAAGAAGAAGATCAACTTGTTTTTTGCCCAAATAGTTTTACAACTATAATCTGTGACCCAATTCCAAGTAAGAGCAAGGCCCACCACGGGAAGCCAAATCCGGCGGGCAATGTTCCCAGCAGTAATGCCGCTAATCCAGCAGAAACGGCATAGGGCATTTGTGTTCTAACATGATCCATAAGCTCGCATCCCGATGCCATGGATGTTAAAATAGTAGTGTCAGAAATAGGTGAACAATGATCGGCCCAGACAGAACCGGTTAACACACAGGCAATTGTAGAATACATAATATGCATATTTTCAGGTGTTGCCCCACCACCATTTTTCATTACAGCCCAGGTTAATGGTATCACTAATGGCATGAGAATAGCCATAACCCCCCAGCTAGACCCAGATCCAAACGCTGTCGCTGCAGCAATAATGAATACAACCGCAGGCAAAATAGACATGGGAATTGTATCACCCAATGTTGAAACAATATAATCTGCTGTATGGAGATCTTTTGAAATATCCGCAAGCGCCCAAGCAAGCAATAAAACTAAGAGACCCATGAGCATGAACTTTAATCCGCTGAACCAGGCATCCAGCGTTTCATTCACATTTAAAATGCCTTGTCCAATGGACAACCCGGCAGCCACCAATGCACTTAATAAAGTAGAATGCATTAGAGCGCCAAACGTATCAGAACTGCCAATAATATCTTTTATTGTATCCCCATCACCTGATGTGAAAATGAAATAGAACATAGAAAATACCAATACAGCAATTGGAATAACGGCATTTCGTGCTCTTAGCTTGATATTATTTTTTACAAAAAGATCATCAGAATCTGCACCAGAATCTGATTCCATTTCTTCCATATTCGGGGTGTATTTTATTCCTGCTCTTGCTCTTTCTTCTGCTTGAACCATAGGTCCAAAGTCTTTACCAGATGTTACAACGAGCCCGACCAAAACAATGGCCAAAAAAGGATAAAAACTATAGGGAATTGAATGAATAAAAAGCATATATGCTGATTCGTTCAATCCATCCAGTCCAGGTAACGCATCTGCAATGATCCCAACTTGAAATCCAATCCATGTGGTAATAATAGCTACCGTTGCAACAGGCGCAGATGTTGAATCAACGAGATAAGCCAACTTTTGTCGGGATATTTTTAGTTTATCGCAGAGAAGCCTTGAAGTATTTCCTACAATTAACGTGTTTGAATAATCATCAAAGAAAATAATTATTCCGAATAGCCAAATCGCAATTTGACCTTTTTTAGGCGTATCTGCTTTTTTGACCAGCTGATGAATAATGCCATGCATGCCTCCATTCCGGTATATGATACCCACCATGCCACCCAGCATCAATGTAAACAATATCAATATTGCATGATCCCGATCTATCATTGTATTTAATATGTAATGGTAGAAAGAGTCTAAAAGAGAAGGAACTAGCTTAACAATGTTGAAACCGCTTAATGACCAAACACCAAACCAAATGGCCGCAAAAAGCGATGGGATAACAGATCGTGAAATAAATGCTAGGATAATAGCAATCAAAGGAGGAAGAATCGAGACCCACCCGGGAATAACTTTTCGGTTAAATTGGTGTACTGATTGTTCACTTTGCACCAGCCGGATAGAGACATCCCCACTTTTAGAAAGGGAAATTTGATTAAAGTGTGCTGATTCGTTTGTTATACTGCTGGGAGAGACTGTGCGACCATTTACGAGGAGAGAGACACCATCTTTTTGTAAAAAATTACCAGAGTAAACAATATTGAATTTAATATTTTTAAGTACCACTCTCGGAGCGTCAACTGTAATATCCTGCCCGAAAAGAAAAAATGACATTAAAATGCCAATGATAGTCTTATATGCAAATATCTTCATTAAATAGCCCATATGTTAATGAAAATATTGACAACTTTTTAATTAATTTTTCTTATGAACATTAACGAAAAAAGTTGATTTATCTTTTTGAATGTTTTTTGTCATGCATCGAATAAGATAATTTTTAATTAAGGAAGGCATTTTATGACTGATTATAATTCACTTGATGATGTAACAAAGGAAGACCTTAGGAGACAAATCAATGATTGTGCTGAATCATTAGGAGGAAAAAATTATTTTCTTCAGCTACTTGAGGCAATTCGAGGAGAGCACCATCATCCATTAATGGCAAAAGACTTATCATTTCGTTTTAAACATGGCATAGTAAAATGGAAAAAAGTTATTTTTAAAGATAAAGTTCAGTTGTTAATAAAATTACTTAAAAATAGTGAAATCAATGGAAACCTTATGCCCAAGAAGGGAGATAAGAATTATAAAACCATTATGAACCTTTTACGAACTCTCGGTCCGATGAAATTTAAAATTCAGCCCAAAAACAGCAATGATGGAGATGGCTATATTTTGCATCCATTTGACATAATTGATGAAAATACTTCACAAATAAATTTTATGTTTGAAGTTGTGTTTTTCTTACCTCTGTACATCGTAAAAAAAGTATTTAATGGCCCAAGGAATAGTGCTCACTGATTAAATCAAATGATAAATAGTAATCAAATTAAAACTTAACCAAGCCCTACTTTCGTGGGATGATAGGTAGATTTAAATACATTTTAAAAATGGATAAGTGTTCATAATGTTAAAATTTGACACCCTATGAAAATAATTCATCAATGGTTCCTTGGCCTATTCATCGTAGTTTCTGTTTCATCACGTATTTATTCTCAATCCCATTCTATTATGTCTTATAACATACGGTATGACAACACCTGGGATGTAGAAAATAGCTGGACAATACGAAAAAATAAAGTCATACAGATATTGATTCAATATGCCCCATCTATTATAGGTATCCAGGAAGGGTTACTCAGCCAGGTACAATATATAGATAGCTGCCTAACAAATTACGACTATGTGGGGGTCGGCAGAGATGATGGCAAAGAGCAGGGGGAATTTTGTGCGATATATTTTGATACAACCCGGTATTCTGTATTGAACCATTCAACATTCTGGCTTTCTGAAACTCCGGATATTATATCTGTCGGGTGGGATGCCGCACTGGAGAGGGTCTGTACATACGGCTTATTCAAGGATAGAAAAACTGCACAAGAATTCTGGGTTTTTAATACCCATTTTGACCATATGGGTGCCAGGGCAAGAGAACAATCATCGGGGCTGATCCTGAAGATGATCAAAAAGATTAATCGCCGATCTTTGCCCCTTATACTTATGGGAGATTTTAATTCAATCCCGGATAGTCCGCCTGTAAACAAGATAAAAACAGACCTGAGTGATGCATTACAGATTTCCTTAGAAGAATTACAGGGCCCGAGAGGAACATTTAATGGATTTGATGCGGATTTGCCCATAGAAAAAAGAATCGATTATATCTTTACCGGAAATTTTAAAGTACTGTTCTACATACACATTAATGATAGATTAAATAATAATAGACACATTTCGGATCATTTGCCTGTGATGGTCAAAATTCAATGATTATTCTTGCAATATGACCCTTGGCAACCGGTTTTTTCTGCCCTTGGATTGTTTTCAGGAGAATAAAAAATGCCAACGATAGTCATATATACAAATGTCTTCATTAAATAGCCCAAGTGTTAATGAAAATATTGACAACATTTTAATTAATTTTTCTTATGAATATTATTAAGGAAGCATGTGTTGGAAAACTTGAACAAGCTAAAGTGGCTGAGTATTATAACGCAGACCGAGTTGAGTTATGTAGCCGGTTAGATCTTGATGGCCTGACACCCGATAGACCAACAATAGAAGAAACAATCAACTCATTGTCAATTCCGGTGAAGGTAATGATCCGTCCCAAAAGTGATAATTTCATTTATTCTGATCTGGAAACAATTAAAATGGAATCAGATATTGAATTTTGCAAGGGGATTGGTGTCAGTGAAGTTGTATTTGGAATGTTAAATAAAGAGAATCATATAGATATTGACCTAACGCACAGGTTTGCCAAAAGGGCATCCCCAATGAATATTACATTTCATAAAGCAATCGATCATACAGGTGATATCATGCTAGAACTCAAAAGATTATGTAAGGTAAAAGAGATAACAAGTATTCTTACGTCTGGCGGAAAGGAGTCTGCAATAAATGGGCAGGATATGATCAAAGATATTATCCATAATTTCTCTTCACGGTTCAACATCATTGTTGCAGGCGGTATTACAGACCATAATTTTGATCTAGTACATAGTTCTATAGGTGCCAAGGAATATCATGGAAAGGAAATTGTAGGTCAATTAAAAAGTATTAATAAATGAATATTAGTAGATTTTCGCCATTAAAAGGACTCCATATGAAAAAAATCATAGCACTAATGATGGTAATCATTGTAGCCGGGTGTTATCCTGTATCTTATATAGTTGTAGGTGATGTAAAGAAATGAAAATATTAATTGCGGATAAATTATCTCCCAAGGCGATTGAGGCTCTTGATAAAATAGGCGCCGAAATAACATCTAACCCCGATCTGAAAGCAGAAGAGTTGAGTGATGCTATAGGCAATGCTAATATTCTCATTGTGCGGTCAACCAAAGTGTACGAAGAGACTATTGAAGCTGGAAAGAGTTTAGAGCTTATCATTCGGGCTGGCGCCGGGGTGAATAACATCGACTTGGAAAAAGCCAGTAGTAGTGGTGTCTATGTTGCTAATTGTCCGGGAAAAAATTCTGATGCTGTTGCGGAATTGACTCTTGGTCATATTATTGCCTGTGACCGCCGGATTGTGGATGCCAGCATAGATTTGCGAAGTGGAAATTGGAAAAAGAAGGCCTACCAAAACGCTGCTGGTTTGAAGGGGCGTACCCTGGGTATTATTGGCTTGGGCTCTATCGGTAGCGCACTAGCAAAACTCGCCAAGGGACTAGACATGAATGTGATTGCCTGGTCGCGAAGCTTAACACCTGATAAGGCAGATAAACTTGACCTTATTTATTGTGAATCTATCACAGAAGTTGCAGCTAATGCCGATGTGGTCAGTGTTCATTTGGCTATGACGCCGGACACAAGACACCTTTTGAATAACGATTTTTTCAACAAAATGGAAGACGGGGCAATCTTTGTAAATACATCACGTGGGGAAATTGTTGATACCGCAGCGTTACGTAAAGCAATTGATGAGAAAGCGCTACGCGTTGGTTTGGATGTGTTTGAGAATGAGCCTGGCTCCGGTGTCGCTGAATTTGATCAAACTGATCTGGCTGGCTTGATTACCTGCACGCCGCATATTGCCGCATCTACGAACCAGGCATCTGAAGCTATTGCGGATGAAGTGGTTCGGATTGTTGGTTCCCTGATCAAAACAGGAAAACCTATCAACGCTGTTAACTCCCGAGATAAAACCGAAGATGGTACAATTTTAATGATTCGTCACTATAACCGCGTTGGCGTACTCGCTTCTGTGTTAGATGCGTTACGGGAAGCTGGAATAAATGTTGAAGATATGGAAAATAATATTTTTAACGGAAGCGCTGCAGCCGTTGCTAGCCTGAAACTGGATAAAAGGCCGTCAGCGGATGTCATCAACGAGATTAGTTCTAACGAATTCATAATTCAGATCAGTATTAAGTAAGTCCACAATCCAACATTAAGCCCCACATTCGTGGGGTTTTTTGTTTATGGGATTTGTGGGTATAATTGAGATATCAATTTTTACAATAATCTTCCATAAAAGG
>Ga0315316_10001387_pt1 | contig 16890 bp, 16 predicted proteins | sample M160m3416metaG_FD_203702 | JGI IMG/M metagenome (GOLD analysis project Ga0315316, IMG submission 203702) | Ammonia-oxidizing marine archaeal communities from Monterey Bay, California, United States - M1 60m 3416 | ecosystem: Environmental > Aquatic > Marine > Intertidal zone | place: USA... | reverse complement strand
ACAACATTACCTTTTTTATCACCTAGAACTTGAATTTCTATGTGTCGTGGCTCTTGAATAAATCTTTCAATAAATACTGCGTCATTATTGAAAGCATTTTTTGCTTCGCTTTTTGCCATTTTAAGAGAGTTTTCAAACTCCGATTCTTTGTGGACCAACCTCATGCCTTTTCCGCCACCACCAGCTGAGGCCTTAATCATTAATGGAAATCCAATTTTTTTTGCAATTCCAAGCGCCTCACTATCATCCACTTCACCGTCAGTTCCAGGAACTAATGGGACTTTTGCTGTTTTAGCAATTTCACGGGAAGTAATCTTATCACCCATTAATCTAATAGCTTCGGCACTGGGTCCGATAAAATCAATTTTACTTTTTATACAGTCTTCTGCAAACTCTGCATTTTCGGATAAGAAGCCGTATCCTGGATGGATACCATCACATTTAGCTTTTTTGGCTACAGATATTATTCTTTTTCCTACCAAATAGCTTTCATTAGGAAGTGGCTTCCCTATGTTAAAAGCTTGATCGGCTAAATTTACATGAAGAGAGTCTTTGTCAGCATCTGAGTAGACAGCAACTGTCTTTATTCCTAATTCCTTTGCTGCTCTAATTATCCTAACAGCAATTTCTCCACGATTGGCAATTAAAATCTTTTTATACATACATTAAATCTCCAGAGAAAACCTATAATGGAATTAGCCCATGTTTTTTTGGTGGATTGTTTTGTCTTTTACCTTCGAGCATTTCAAAGGACCTTATAACTCTAATTCTTGTATCCTCAGGCTTAAGTACTTCATCAATATATCCTAAGTTAGCTGCTCTATAAGGATTTGCAAAAAGTTCTTTATATTCTTCAACTAGTCTTGCTTTTTCTTCAACAGGATCTTCTGCATTTTGAATTTCTTTTCTATTTACTATATTTACAGCACCATCTGGTCCCATAACAGCGATTTCTGCTGTTGGGAATGCAAGGTTAATATCTCCTCTCAAATGTTTAGAGGACATAACATCATAAGCTCCACCGTAAGCTTTTCTTGTAATTACAGTTACTCTTGGAACTGTAGCCTCACAATAAGCATAAAGTAGTTTTGCTCCATGCAAAATGATTCCGTTTAATTCTTGATCTACTCCCGGAAGGAATCCTGGCACATCGACTAATGTTAATAAAGGTATATTGAAACAATCACAGAATCTTACAAATCGTGCACCCTTAATAGAGGATTTTATATCTAAAACTCCTGCTAATACATTTGGTTGATTACCTACAACACCAACAGTTTTTCCATTTAACCTTGCAAATCCAACTACTATATTTGGTGCATAATTTTCTGCGACTTCAAAGAAGTAGTCATTGTCTACTATAGTACTTATAACTTCCTTCATATCATAAGGTTTGTTGGGATTTGTAGGAACAATATCTCTTAATTTATCTGTTTTTCTATCTATCGGGTCATCACATTTTAAAATCGGTGGGTCTTCCATATTATTTAAAGGGAGGAAAGTAAAAAGTTCCCTTAAAAGAGTAAGGCAGTCCTCGTCATTTTCGGCAGCAAATTGAGCAACACCGCTTTGACTTGAGTGCATTTCTGCCCCTCCTAATTCTTCTTGCGTAACTTCTTCGTTTGTGACTGATTTTACAACATCAGGACCAGTTATAAACATGTAGCTAGTGTTTTTAACCATAGCAATGAAGTCTGTCATTGCGGGTGAATAAACAGCACCGCCCGCACTTGGACCCATAATAGCCGAAAGTTGAGGAACAACTCCGGATGCTTGAACATTTCTTAAAAATATTTCTGCGTATCCAGCTAGTCCCCGAACACCTTCTTGAATTCTAGCTCCACCGGAATCACTGAGACCAATTACAGGGCACCCAACTTGAACTGCCATATCCATTATTTTTGTTATCTTTCGAGCGTGAGCAAGCCCAAGAGCACCACCAAAGATTGTGAAATCTTGTGCATAAACAAAGACTTGTCTTCCATCTATTTTTCCATAGCCCGTAATAACACCGTCACCAAGGAACTTTGTTTTTTCCATGCCAAAATTATAATTCTGATGTTCAACAAATTTATCAAGTTCAACAAATGATTCATTGTCTAGAATAAATTCAATTCTTTCTCGAGCAGTAAGTTTTCCTCTACTATGTTGCTTGTCTACTCTATCTTTTCCACCAGCTTCTTCTGCTAGGGCAATCTTTTCTTCCAAAAATTTAATTTTCTGGTCCATCGTTTGATCATCACTCATTTAAAACCTCACGAAAAATAATATTGCTATATTCAATAATAAAAAAAATAATATTTAAGTAACAAATATAATCTAATAAGGCAATTTATCCAGTACCAAATTTAATCGCGAAATAAAATCTTTAATACTGGAGTCGTTTCTTATTATAAAATCTGCATATTTTTGATTTTTTTCTATCATTTTTTGCATTAAAATAAGTTTTTTTGCATTTTTTTCATCAATCTTATCTCTTTTGACGATTCTGGAATTTAAAATATTTTTTGGGGCTTCGATATATAGAATATAGTTTAAGAAAGATCCAATTTTTGTTTTTCTCGATATCAGTGCACCTTCAAAAACTACTAGCTTTCCCCCCTTTTTTTCTAAATTATTACAAATAGATATTACTTGCTCTCCTAGTTCGGGATGAATAATAGAATTTAGAATCTGTCTTTTGGCTGAATCATTAAAAACTAGATTTCTTAATTTCCTTCTGTTTATTGTCATGTTGGAGTTTAAAATCTTTCTATCAAAAGACTTTACAATTTTCTTATAGCAGCTGGTGTTTTTTTTAAGGAGCTTTTTTGCCTCAACATCTAAGTCAAAAGTTTTAATACCCTTTTTGTTAAAAAAACTAAGTGCAGTAGATTTACCTGATCCCATCATTCCTGTGATTCCAATGGTAAGTAATTTATTTTTTTTCATGATTGAATATAGTCTTCAACTCTTTTAATAAATATTTCTCTACCTAGAATAGAAATAATTTCAAAAATTCCAGGAGAGTTTTTAGATCCAGTAAGTATTATTCTTAGTGGTAACGCAACCTCTTTCATTTTTAAATCTTTTTCAAGTAAAAAACTCTGCATACAATCTTTTATTTCGTCGATATTGGAAGTATCTATATCAGCTACTCTCTTATAAAATTCACTTATTAGTTTTTTGGTCGATTCATTTGATATTTCATCTTTAAACTCATCACCTATTTTAATTGACTCAGTTTGACAGAACTTCAATGATTCCTTGATTGACAATAAATCTTTCGCCTTCTCTTTTACAACTGACAAAGCAAGATCTATGTTGATTTTCTCACAAAATACTACATCAATTACCTTTAGTAGTTCACTATTGTCTAGCATTTTGATGTGCTGTGCATTTACCCACTTCAATTTGTTTTCATCAAATATTGCGGGTGATTTTGTTAAGTTTTTTATGTCAAACAATCTAATCATTTCATCTAAGGTAAATATTTCTTGGTCACCGTGTGACCATCCTAAGCGAGCCAAATAGTTGAGGATAGAGATTGGAAGTATGCCCTCCATTTTGAAGTCATTAATCGATTTTGATCCGTTTCTTTTGCTGAGCTTTGATTTATCTTTTCCTAGAATCATTGATACATGAGTAAAAATAGGTGGTTCTTTTTGTAATGAACCAAAAATCAGTATTTGCTTTGATGTATTGGACAAGTGGTCCTCACCTCTTATAACATTAGTAACTCCCATTTCTGCATCATCAATAACTGTAGAGAAGTTATAAGTCGGATAACCATCACTTTTGATTATTACGAAATCATCGAGATTATTTGAATCAACTTTTATGGTACCTCTTAAAGTATCTTTAAAAATGATATCATGATTATCTGGAGTCTTGAATCTTATTACATACGAAGAGCCTTCAGGATGATCTTTTCGATTTCTCCAGGTCCGCGGGTACTTATAAATTTTTTTTTCTTTAGCAGCGACCTCTTTTAACTTTTCTATTTCATTATTTGTCATGAAGCATTTATATGCTAAATCTTTATCTATAAGTTCGTGAGCAATATTTCTATAGTGCTCAAGTTTCTCAGATTGAATAAGTGGGCCTTCGTCGTGATTTATTCCCAACCATTTCAAAGACTCTAGAATCTGGTTCAAAGAGCTCTGGCTTGACCTTTCTTGATCTGTGTCCTCTATTCTAAGAATAAACTTCCCTTTTTCTTTTTTTGTATATAGGTAGTTAAATATGGCAGTCCTCACAGCTCCTAAATGCAAGGAACCTGTTGGGCTTGGTGCAAACCTTGTAACTGTATTCATGAGCAAATCTCCATTTATTATTGTATATTAGGTTTCTTGTTTTAAAAATTTTTTCGTAAAAGCTGATAGGAAATCTTTCCTATTAAAACAAATGATACTATCAATGTTAAAGATATAAATATATTGTTCCAATCAGGCATAAAGCCAATCCCTTTTTTGTTAACAATAATTAGCCAATTTGTACATGAAATCCATAAAAACCAGATTAAACTTTTGTCCTTTGTGAGTGAATTTTTTTTTAGTGATACAGACAGTGATGTAAAAATAAGAAATATACTTATTAAGGAAATAGTATTAGAGGCTATACTTAGTCCCAATTTCTGCAGTATGATGTAATCTACATATGAAAATGGAATATTAGATGAGCCCAAATAATCTAAACTCAAAGAATGGAGCATTGTTAGAAAGCAAAACCCTATACCATAAAATGATCCTAAAATTGACCAACTAGAAATTGTCAAAAGCAAAAATACTAAGTTTAATTTTAAAGTTTTTTGGTATGCCCAACCAAAACAATTAACTAGTATTGCAATAATATGAAAAGCATTAAAGAATACGTCTACCGTAATATAAAAGAAGTTGTTAATCATGCTAGATATATTATATGATAGATTATAAAAATGGGCGTATTAGCGATTGATTTTGGATTAAAAAGAATAGGTATTGCAGGAAGCGACGATCTAGGAATAGCAAGCTACCCTGTTAAGCTTGTTATTAATGACGCAAGAAATCAATATTTTTCAGATATATTATCTATCATAGATGATAGAAGACCTGATTTAATTCTTGTAGGCTTGCCAATTAAAGATGACGGTAGACTGAAGATTCAAACTGATATAGAAGTTTTTACCAAGGAACTAAAAAAGTTAACTAGTGTCAAGGTAATTTATTGGAATGAAAATTTTACTTCAAAAGAGGCAGACGAGATTCTAATTAAGATGAATGTTTCAAGGAAAAAAAGAAAAAGCTTTCAGGATATGCTTGCCGCATGTCTCATAATTGACAGCTATTTAAGGAGTCAGCAATAGGTATTCTAGATACAAAGTTAGGGAAAATTAACTATTTGGTTAAATATAAAGTTGGAAAACCTTACATTCTTTTTATCGGAGGGTTGGGCAGCACTATTTCCAGTTGGGACGACCAAGTCGAATATTTTAAGGACTCCTTTTCTTTGGTTGTTTTTGATAATATCGGTTCAGGTAAAAGCAGCAACGTTCATTATCCCTTAACAATGGAACTCTATGCAGATAATTGTTATGAGATATTAGAAAAGTTAAACATTAAGAGCGCCCATATTGTCGGAAAATCTATGGGAGGAATGATAGCGCAAGTTTTTGCAGCTAAGTATAAGTCCAGAGTTAACAAGCTCGTCCTCGCATGTACATGTTCTTCAAGAGATAGCGTAAATCAGGAAATAATTGAAGTATCAAAGAAAATTGTATCAAAAGTTGGGATGAAGGAAATATGGTTTAATGCAATGCTTTTAGGCTACTCTAGAGACTATGTTAAATCAAACTTTGATAAATATAAAAAAACAAAATTTAATCATTCTAAGAAAGAGATAGAAGGTTACTTGAATCAATGTAGCGCAATAAGTAAATTAAAAAATAACGCTTATTTGACAAAGATTAAAGCTGAAACTCTTATAATTTATGGAAAAGATGATTTAATTGTTCCCCCAGAGAAAACATGTGATATGGCCAGATATCTAAAGAGAAATCAGGTCATATCCTTTCCAGGTGGGCATGGATTTTGGAAGGAAAATAAGCATTTAGTTAACCCAGAAGTGCTGGAATTTTTAGTTAATAAGAGTTGAATCACTATCAGGTGTCTCTATTTTGCCAGAGAGAATTTCAATCCTTGATTCCAACACCTCGATAATTTTCTCAGCCCTTAGACTTTCATTAAGCTCTTCTAACAGCAATTGCCTATCTGATGCTTTTGAAACCATAGAGGAGGAGAGTGAATCAGTTATTCTAGCTAGGGTAGAATTACTCTCAATCTTGATTTTATAGTCGTCAGTGTAGCCGTCAAGTAACAAATTCCATTTATTAACCAGATCGTTAATTCTTTTCTTATATGCCTCAGAATTATCAGAGTCTGTAGATTCAATAATTTTTATTTCAGCTTCTCTGTAGGGCTTATCGTAAGTAATCTGAAGGATTTCTATCCTCCGTAATCCATACAGTATTATATTTTTTTTTCCATCTTCTGATTCTTCGTTATTTATGATTCTACCGACACAGCCCATGTTAGAAAGTCTTTGTGAATCTTCTTCGCCTGAATCAGAGTTTAGGAGGGTCATACAAATCAAATTGTGACTGCTAGAAGAATCAACAATCATCTGCTTGTAACGTTCTTCAAATATATGCAACGGTAGAATTGTATTAGGAAAAAAAACTACATTATCTAGAGGAAATAATGGAAGCTTCTTAGGTAATGTTGTTATTATCTTTTCCTCATCAAAATCTAGAAAAAGTGTTTTCATAATATTATTATACCAAGAGTTATTAAAATTTATTATAATTCTATTATGAGTAAAAATTCTTTTAAATATGAGCATAAGGTTCTAATGGGACCTGGACCAACCAATGTTGATAATAAGGTTAAAAAAGCCTTATCTAGTGAGCCAATAAGCCATCTTGATTCTGAGTTCTTTGAAATTTTAGATAATATTTCCTCTTCACTCAGAAAGGTTTTTAAAACAAAAAATAAGGTAACTTTTGCCGTTTCAGGAACTGGTAGTTCCGGAATGGAGATGGCAATGACAAACTTAATAGAGTCTGGTGACGAAGTATTAATATTAAAGAAAGGTGTGTTTGGAGAAAGAATGGAAAACCTCGCGCTGAGGCTTAGTGGGAAAGTTGCCACTATGAGCGTACCATGGGGGCATTCATTTGATCAGAATATAGTAATTGAAAAAATTAAGTCAATGCCAAATTTGAAATTAGTCTGTGTTGTTCAAGCAGAAACTTCAACAGGCATTCTCCAAGAAATAGATTTAATAGGAGATTACATAAAGAGTAAGGATATAATTTTTTTAGTTGATGCTGTTACTTCACTTACAGGTATAAATTTGGAGGTAGATAGCTGGGGCATTGATTGTTGTTTCTCCGGAACACAGAAATGTATAAGTGTCCCTCCTGGTTTATCCCCTATAACCTTTAGCGAAAAGGCCATTGAAAAGATAAATAAAAGGAAAAACTCTAATACCTCATGGTATTTTGATTTAAAAATGCTTGTGAACTATTGGGGTGATAGTAGAGTTTATCACCATACAGCACCGGTAAACATGCTGTTTGCACTAAATGAGGGTCTTAATATATGTTTAGAGGAAGGCTTAGAAGAGCGATTTTTAAGGCATCAGAATAATAGCTATCATTTCGGAACTAAATTAGAAGAAGCAGGACTTAAAAGCTTCGTAGATGAACAGAAGTTTAAATCACTTCCTATGCTCAAATCTGTAGTTATACCTGAAGGAGTTGATGACTCAAAAATAAGAACGTGTTTATTGTCTGATCATGGAATTGAGATTGGAGGTGGCTTGGGAGCAACAAAAGGAAAGATTTGGAGAATTGGTATAATGGGATTCAATTCTAGGAAAGAACTGATTGATGATTTATTTAGCAAATTATCTATATGTCTTAATTAACTATTTGAATAACTTTTAAATTGATTTATCATTTAAAATATTACTGAAAATGCTTGATGAATTTTATATTGAACAAATAATTAAAAAAAAGTTTCCCTCAAAACATCCCTTTTTTCCTACTGGAATTGGCGATGACGCTGCAGTTGTAAAGGTTAATTCTAATAAGCTAGTTGTCTCCTGTGACTCACAGGTTGAAGATGTTCATTTTAACCTTAATTATTTAAGTCCAGAAGAAGTAGCATTTAGAGCCCTATCAGTTGCAATAAGTGATTTGAGCGCAATGGGGGCAAGGCCCAAATATTTTATAAATTCTCTTCTAGTGCCCAAAAACACAAAGGCGAGCTTCTTAAATAAGCTATTTAACGGTTTTAAGAGAGGCTGTAAATTTTATAATATAAATCTTATAGGCGGAAATGTATCAAAATCAAAGTCTTTGGTTTTAGATATAACAGTAATTGGAGAAGTTGTAGAAAATAAATTTAAAGAAAGATTTAAGTCTAAGGAGGGTGATTTTATTTATGTTAGCGGTAACATTGGAGATGCCTCCAGAGGCCTGAATATTCTTAAGAATAAAACTACTTTTAGCGTAGGAGAAAGAAGATTGATAGCCAAATACAAATCACCTAAAGCTAAAGTTGCTTTAGGAATATTCTTGGGCCAACAAAAAGATGTAACTTCTATGATTGATATAACAGATAGCCTAGCTCTCGATTTAAGAAGATTGCTAGGGCCTTCTTCTAGTAAAGGTGCTACTATAGTTTGGGAAGACATACCTGTGCTTAATATAAAAAACGAATCTTTAACTACTAATACTTTAATGAGATGTGTTCTAAATGGTGGTGATGATTACGAACTTTTATTCACTGTTAAAAAAAATAAGGCTAAGTTTTTTGAAAATTTGTGTAAAAAGAAGAATTTCAAAGTCTATAAAATTGGAATTGTAAATTCTCAAGGAAAACTTTCTTTAGCCAAAGGAGGAAGAGTCTTAGACTTACAGGTAAAGGGCTTTATACATAAATTTTAAATGAATGATCAGTATTTATTTTTTCTATTAATTTTCTTTTTAGCTATATTATCAGCTTTTTTTTCTATTACTGAAAGCTCAATTTTCTCTTTGCAAAGGTATCAGGTTAACTTGATTAAAAAAAAATCTTCATCAGGAAAACTCTTGGAGAGCTTTATAAATAACCCCGGGACAATAATTGCAACTATATTGTTACTTGATGAAATACTTAATGTTGCCATTACAAGTTTAATATCATCTAAGTTAAACAATTTGTTCATAGGCAGGCTATCCCCCGAAATTATTTCTGTTATAGCAATCCTCGTTACTTTTATTTTTATACTGGTTTTTTGTGAAATTATACCCAAAACCATTGGCGTGAAGTTTTCTAGGAAACTTTCAATAAATATTGCTCCAATTATTTATTACATAAATAAAATTATGTTTCCTGTTACTTTTGTATTTAATTCATTATCTAGATATTTGATTAGGCTAACTAGACCTTTAGTTCCAGATGAAGCATCAGATATTGAGAATGAATCTAAAGTAACAAGTTTAATTGATATTGGAGAAGACGAGGGATCTGTTAAAAAAAGTGAAAGCAAAATTATAGATAATCTATTAAATTTACAGAAAATAAATTTAATTAAAGTGCTAACACCCGAGCCTGATTTATTAATTATTCCAGTTGAAACCAGTAGAACAAATGCTTTAATAGAAATAAAAAAAAGAAGACTTTCGAGAATACCTGTATACAAAGGAGAAACTGATAATGTAATTGGGATTCTTCATTCTAAAGACTTACTTAATAATAAGTCCGAGGACATATCTTCTATTTTACACGAACCTTATTTTGTTCCAGATAAAAAGAATGTTTTTGAATTGTTGCAAGAATTTCAAGTTAAAAAAACTCATATTGCTGTTGTTTTAGATGAATATGGAAGGTTAGAAGGAATTGTTACATTAGAAGATATTCTGGAAGAAATTTTTGGGCAAATTGAGAATGAAAGAGAAGTTGATATGAATCTAATAGACTATAGAAAAGGTATTCTGGAAATAGGTGGGGGCCTTAGAATTAATGATTTTAATGAGTCTTGTCTATATACAGCATTGAGAAGTGGTGGTCTAAAAGCTTTGGGAGAAGAAATTTCAAAATCCCTAATACCCGAAGATTTAGACATAGAGACTGTGGGAGGATATATATTTACAAATATTGGTAGGCTCCCAATTGAAGGTGAAAGTATAACAAATGGAAACATTAAATTAATTGTATTAAAAGTTGAGAATAATAGAATAACGAGAATTAAAGTTGTGAGGTTTAAAAATTAACATCTTTACTCTTCCTTTAATCACTCTTGTTTTACTTTGTGTTCAAGCAATTTTTGCTGGATCTGAAATCTCATTGTTGTCGTGTGACAAGGGAACCATAAAGTCTAGAGCAGACAAAGGAGATAGTTCGGCTAAACTTGTAATGAGCTCAATTGACAAAATTGAGGAATACGTGGCAACTAGCTTAGTCGGGGAGAATCTTTGCATAGTAATAAATACTGTTCTTGTCTCTACTTTTATTGAAGATACATACACTGAATACGACCCACACTTAATATCAGTATTAATCTTAACCCCCCTTATAGTTATCTTTGGTCAGGTTGTTCCTAAATCAATTTTTCAAAGCCAAAGTAATTCTCTTGTTTTGAAAACTATCTATTTCTCTAGATTTTTTAGCGTAGTATTCAAACCTTTTTTGTTTTTGATTGATTTTCTAACTAATTTTATCGTTAGTATAATTGGGACTAAAAATAAATTGATAACCCGTGAGGAATTAATTCACGAGCTAGAAATTCAGTCAGCTATTGAAAGCTCATCTCAGCAATTTAGAGACAAAATTCTGAATAAAATTCTATTATTCGATAAAGTAACAGTTCGAGATATCATGATACCAATTCAGGACATCGTCTTGATTTCCTTAGATAAAAATGCAAAAGATGTTAGGGAATTAGTTAGGAAGACAGGACATTCTAGATTTCCTGTATTTGATTTAGATCAATCTAAGATAAAGGGGACAATTCATGCATGCTATTTCTTGGACGAAGAAGACTCTTCAAATATCAGACCCTTCTTAGATAAATGCTTCTTCGTTAATGAGGAAACATTGGTATCTAAACTACTTGATGAGATGAAGAATGCTCGTTCACATATGGCAATAGTTGGAGATGCTAAAAAAGCTATAGGACTTGTAACTTTGGAAGACATATTTGAAGAAATCTTGGGAGAAATTGAGGACGAACATGATTATTAATACCAAATTGAATAATAATATTTTTTGGTTTAACATCAAAGAATGGATAGAATAGCAAAAGTTAACAGAGAAACTAGCGAGGTAAAGGTAGATGTTGAGTTAAATATTGATGGTACAGGAAAGTACTCAATTGATACCGGCATCCCTTTCTTTGATCATATGTTGGAGCAATTATCTAAACATGGTTATTTTGATATAACAATCAAAGCTAAGGGTGATACAGAAATTGATTTCCATCATACAGTAGAGGACGTAGGAATTAGCTTAGGACAAGCCTTCGACCAGGCTCTAGGAGATAAAAAGTCGATAAGAAGGTACGGCTCATCTTCAATACCTTTCGATGAAACATTGTCCGCTTCAGTTGTAGATTTGTGTAATAGGCCTTTTTTTGTTTTTAATGTTGAGCTACCTCCATCAAAAGTTGGGGAATTCGATGTCGAGCTTACAAAAGAGTTCTTTCAGTCCTTCACAAGTAATATTAAGGCCAATATTCATATAGAATTAAAATATGGAGCAAATAATCATCACATTATAGAGTCAATCTTTAAGTCCGTTGGCAAGTCTCTGGATTTCGCAACTTTAATTGATACAAGATCAAATTCTATACCCTCAACTAAGGGCAATCTCTAATGATCGCGATTGTGGATTATGGTTTCGGAAACTTAAAGTCTGTTTCCAAAGCTCTTAGTTTATTGTCTATAGATTCAAAAATCACAGATTCTGTAAAAGTGATAGAAGATTCTGAGTCAATAATTTTTCCTGGTGTTGGTTCTTTTGGAGATTGCATTAAGAATCTGGACGATAAAAATATTTTAGAGCCAATTAAAAAATCAATTATAAGTGGGAAACCTTTTCTTGGTATATGTCTAGGGCTACAAATTTTATTTGAGAATAGTGAGGAAAGCCCTGGTTCAAATGGTTTTTCGTTGCTTAGAGGAACTGTTGACAGAATTGAATTTGAGTCTAAAAAATTGAAAGTTCCTCATATGGGATGGAACCAAATTGAGTATAAGAAAAAATCTCCTCTTTTTGAAGGTATACCAGATAAAAGTTGGTTTTATTTTGTCCACTCTTATAAAACTTCAGTAAAAGATGAGTTAACTGATTCTACCTCTAATTATGGCATAAATTTTTCTTCTTCTATTAGTTCAGATAATATTTACGCTACACAATTTCATCCTGAAAAAAGTAGTACATATGGATTAAAAGTTTTGGAAAATTTTTCGAAGCTTTCTTAATTATTATTCTTATAGTATTGATAGCTTCTTAGGACTCTTTTAACATACCCGTGTGTTTCTTTGAATGGGATGTTCTCAACAAATTCATCATCATCCAATCCTTTAAACCTCTCTCTCCATAATATTACATTATTTGGACCTCCATTATAGGCAGCCAAAGCATTTGGAATATTGTTATCAAATTTTCTTAATAATTTCATTAAATAGTAACTGCCCAGGTTGACGTTATCTTCTGGGTTAAAGAGGTTTGATTTTGTTTTTAACTCTTTATCTAATGATTTTGCTGTTTTATCCATGATTTGCATAAGACCTTTGGCTCCTACCCAGGAGACAGCGTTGGAATCATAGAGGCTTTCCTCTCTAATTAATGCAAATATTAGATTGGGATCTACACCATACTTCTGGGCACTTTTTAGAACAATCGACTCATATCCTCTAGGGAACTTATGTTTTTTGTCTGCGTTATAGCTATACGATATTTTTATTGATAAGTTAAATTCTTTTGCTTGATTAAGTTCACTTAGATAAGTGGAGAAATTTGAAGAATTAATCTTATTTCTTATATAATTTTCAACTTCTTTTCTAAGCTTCTTATTATTTTTTGATATTTTTAAAAGCATAATATCATCTTTATGCTTAGCGGATTTTTTAGCTTCTTTAAAAACTGAGCTACTGTTTTTTTTATGGAATTTTTTTGAAGCAAGATAAGTGTAATATCCCATCTCATACTTGTTGACCAATCCTTTGAATTCTTCCATAGCTAAATTCTTATCATTTAATTTTATAAGACATTTGCCTGTCCAGTAAGTCCCAAGTTGACGATAATATATTTCATCAGACTCCTTGAGTAACCTAAAATATCCTACTGCATCCTTGTAGTTACCTAGCATGTATTCCGAGAACCCAAGACCGTAAAACGATTTATTTATATACCCTTCAGACTTGGTCTTAATCAACCAATTATATATTTTGATTGCCTCTTTATATTTCTTGTCAAGAGTAAAGAGCCTTGCAGATAGATGTCCAGCCTCAGTATTTTTGGAGAAATTCGGGTAATTAGTTAGGATAGAACTTAATCTAATTGCAAGAGCTGAATTATCTTTAGATGTCTTTAACTCATACAAAATAATTTGGTATTTTGATTCTGCTATTGCCTCTAAATCTTTTGCCTGTGAACCAGAGCTAGTAAATTTGCCTATAGATATACCCTTTAAAGTGTTAAGACCTTTTTTTTCTTTTTTAGACTTTAATTCTATTAAGGACTTCTTTACTAGTAATTGTAATGATAAATTATTTTCATATTCACTCATAAACGTTAAATATTGTCTTTTTAAATAAAGTTTATTAAGTCTTTTAATTTTTTCCTTTTTATTAAGGACAAAAGAATGCTTGTTCCTAAAAATATCAATAAGCTGATTAACTTCTTTAGTTTTAATTGACGGATTTCTGATTGATACTGATTTAATAAAGGAAAAAGCCTTTTTGAATTTCTCAATTTTATAAAAGTATAGGCCTTTGTAAAATTTAATTTTTAGCCTATCTCTTTCTTTTAGAGGATATTTCTCTTCTATAAATTTTATTTTTTGTTCTAACTTAAGGTTTAAATTATTCTCTGAAAGAAATTCCAGGTGCATGAAGTCCACTTTTTTTAATAAGTTAGATTTTGGATACTTTGTAGCGAACTTTTTAATTTCTGTTTCGAATCTTTTGGAATTTTGAAGTATTTGAATTTTTTTGAAATCGATAAAATCATATATTTCCTCATCGGAAGATTCTTTGAATTTACTTAAAGCTTTTAAGGCCAATTCTATATTCCTTTTGGCTATGTAGCACTCAGAAGATATCAGCAGATTATCGATGCTGCTACATTTTTGATTAGAAAAAGACTGATTAGTTAAAATTATGATGAAAAAGAAAGCAAATAATATTCTCATTTTACCTTTTCTTTTAAGTATTCCCCTATTTTCATGAAAGTAATTGTGGAGATAAAAATAGCCAAACATGGGAAAATTATCAAATGAGGATAACTACGAATACCCTGCCAACCATTGTTTGCCATTAGCCCCCAACTTACATCAGGCGGAGATATTCCAAGCCCCAAGAAGCTTAAGGTTGATTCGGCGAGTATTGAAGATGGAATAGTAAAACTGAAAGTAACGATTATAGGTGCCAATATGTTTGGGAGAATTTCTTTAAATGCGATTCTTGTATCACTAAAACCCATGACTTTTGCGCTGATAACAAAGGGTCTGTTCTTGAGCTCTATGACGTTTGCTCTTGTAATCCTAGCTATCCTCATCCAACTTAGAAGTGACAAAGCTATAATAATGCCTGTTATGCCTCTACCAAATAATAGAATAAATATAGAAATTAATAATAGATCTGGTATCGAGTAGAAGATATCAACAACTTTCATTAAAACCTCATCAATTATCCCTCCTTTGATTCCAGAGAAAAGACCATAAATCGTTCCAAAAACTAAAGATATAATTGATGTGAATAAAGCAACCGAAAGAGAAACCCTGGCCCCATATATTGTCCGGCTAAATATATCTCGACCTAGCTCATCTGTCCCAAAAAAATTAACGCTAGAAGGCTTTTTAAGGAGCTGGTCGTAATTTGATTCTAGTGGAGAATAGGGTGCGAAGATTTCTGGGAAAAAGGAAAATAAAGATAGAGAAATTAAAATAGAAACGAAGAAGAAGTAGCTAAGATTTTTTGTTTTTAGACCTCTTTTTATATTCTGCATGAACAACTGTCTTGATTCCTCCTCTTATATTAAAATCTCCAATTACTTTTGCGTATCTTGGTTTACATGCAGACACAATATCATCTAATATTTTGTTCGTCACATGTTCATGAAACTCACCGACGTTTCTATATGAATTAATATATAGCTTTAAAGACTTGAGTTCTATACATTTTTGATCCGGGATATATGATATTTTTATTTCAGCAAAGTCGGGCTGCCCAGTAGCAGGACAAAGAGAAGTAAACTCAGGACACGAGATATTTATTTCATAGTCTCTTTTTTTTGCTTTGTTGTTGAATGTTTCTAAAGTACTCATAAAAATAGTGTAAACAAATAAATTTTTAGCTCAAGCTATGGATGGGCTCAATTTTTTAACTTTGATAAATTTTTCTTGTAATTAATAATCATCTTCTTAACATTAGCACTAGAGGTACCGCCATATGATTTCTTTGATGATACAGACTTTTCGATTGATAGAAAATTGAAAATATCCTTTTCTATGAATTTAGAGAATTTTCTGAATTCCGCGAGAGTCAATGAGTTAAGATCTATATTTTCTTTTTCACAATAAGCAACAATATTTCCAGTGATATGATGAGCTTTTCTAAAAGGAACATTCTTTTTTGCTAAATAATCTGCTAAATCTGTTGCAGTCAAAAAACCTATATTCAAACCCTTCATTATATGCTTGGAGTTAAATTCAATAGAATCTAAATTCTTTGTAAAAATTCTTACACAGTCTAAAGAAGTTTCTAGGGCCGAGAATAATGGCTCCTTATCTTCTTGTAAGTCTCTGTTGTAACTTAGAGGTAGACCTTTCAAGTTTGTAAGGATAGATACAAGGTTCCCATAGACAGTACTACATTTTCCTCTTATGAGCTCTAATATGTCCGGGTTCTTTTTCTGCGGCATTATACTTGATCCAGTAGTAAAGCTATCGCCAATTTTTATAAAATTAAACTCTGCACTGTTCCAAATTATTAAGTCTTCACAAAATCTAGAAAGGTGCATCATTATAATTGAACAGGTATAGATAGTATCTGCAACATAATCTCTATCACTCACGGAATCAATACTGTTCCTTGTTGGCTCTTTAAACCCTAATTTTTTAGAGGTATAAAATCTATCAATATTAAAAGAAGTGCCTGATCCCGCACAAGCTCCAAGAGGGCTTTGGTCAAGCCTATTAATTGTTTCATTAATTCTTTCAATGTCTCTTAAAAACATTTCAAAGAAAGCTAATAAGTAATGCGAAGCTAGTATAGGTTGAGCTCTTTGTAGGTGAGTATAAAAAGGTATTATCACTTCTATATTCTTTTCCGACTTTTTAATGATTGTTTTTTGAAGTTTTATTAAGTCTGCTTTTAAGCTATTGGTCATATCTTTTATATAGAGCTTAATATCAGTTGCAACTTGATCATTCCTACTTCTAGCAGTATGAACTTTCTTGCCCGTAACACCTATTTTATTTGTTAAGGAATTCTCAATATTCATATGAATATCTTCGAGTTCGTGAGAAAAGGTAAATTTTTGTGAATCAATCTCTTTTAAAATTTTTTTCAATCCAGATATAATCTTATTTTTTTCTGATGAGGTTATAATCTTTTGCTTTGAAAGCATTTCAACATGCGCAATTGATCCTAGAATGTCA
>Ga0315316_10001386_pt1 | contig 16894 bp, 12 predicted proteins | sample M160m3416metaG_FD_203702 | JGI IMG/M metagenome (GOLD analysis project Ga0315316, IMG submission 203702) | Ammonia-oxidizing marine archaeal communities from Monterey Bay, California, United States - M1 60m 3416 | ecosystem: Environmental > Aquatic > Marine > Intertidal zone | place: USA... | reverse complement strand
GCGATTGATTGTAAAACCAAGTCACAGAGCACACCGGTTCTTATTTGTGCACGACTGGTCTCAACCGAATTTAAGCTTTTTTGCCGACTTAATTCCTTAGTGGTCTCTTCGATTTGTCTTCGAAAGTAGATGAAAGCATTGACTGCTTTTGAGAGAGACATATTTTGTTTGTACAGGAGCATCCCGTATTCACGACCGATCGATCCGATTTCTTGTTCGACCTCGGGGCTTTTTCGTTGAGAAATTATATAGTCATCAGCAAGTGCAATAAGTCGAGATCCAATTCGTCTGAAGTCTTCTCGATCGTCGGCTTTGAATTGAGTATTCCAAGAGGCATCCTTCGGATTATGTGCAAGCGATCTGCGTACGCGTGATACCACTGCACTACTAATTGTTGCTCGCGAACCATTTCCATTAGAAGAAATAATCGTGTCTAGCTCACTGACCGAAAAGCGTCGATGGCCTCCAGCTGTACGGTAAGACGGGACTTGGCCGTTGTCTGCCCAACGCCTCAATGTGGAAGCATTGACCCCGAGGCGCTTCGCGGCGACTGTTAGGCGGACTCTGCTTTCGAGCGATTCTTCTAATCGGACCATTCTGAACTCCAAAGAATCTTATTGGTGTTTCGTTAAAGAAGACGAATCTACGTATCCGTTTGATCCGAAACTTTATAGAAATACTAACTCAGAAATGCGAATTTTGATCACCGGAATAGATGCGACTTTTGAAATTTATTCCATGTACTCTTATCTGGCACATAGTGCCTGTAGGCTATGATGAACTGGGAGCTGTGGATGACTGTATGAACCGCCGTATCGCGCACTTTGATTTAGACTCATTCTATGTTGCTGTTGAATGCGTAGAGAATCCGAAACTTAGAAACCGCCCAGTTTTAGTCGGTTGGCCAGGATCGCGCGGGGTGGTCGCAACCGCTTCATATGAAGCTAGGCGATACGGTTGTCATTCGGCTCAATCAATGCACCAGGCACTACAAAAATGTCCAGAAGCGATTGTTATCAGCCCTAACATCACAAAATATCGAGAGTATTCCGATGCATTTCACAAAATATTGTTCGATCGAACACCGCTCGTAGAACGTGCTGGACTTGATGAAGCATACGTGGATCTATCCGTGCTGGCTGCTAATGGGCTTGGTGAGCCGATATCGATAGCACAGGAATTGCGAGGTACAGTCTTAAGGTCTCTTGGATTGGCAGTTTCGGTTTGCGTCGCGGGATCAAAGCCAACTGCTAAGATTGGTTCCGCATATGTTAAGCCAGATGGGTGTATTGAAATTCCTGTTGGTGCCGATGCCACATTTTTGGCGACGTTACCTGTTCGAATGATGCCATCTGTCGGTCCAAAGTTTCACAGCGCTCTGGTGGAGATGGGAATTAATACTATTGGTGAACTTGCTGATACGGATTCAAAATGGCTGGAGATGCGATTTGGCCGGCAAGGGTTATTAGCGAAGAAGCGAGCCCAAGCAAAAGACACCTCTGCAGTGCGACATCTACCTGGGCGGCCAAAGTCTATTTCCAGAGAATCAACATTTGCTGAGGATTTGTCTACAGAGATTGATTTATTCGCACAATTGTTCAGACTGTGTGAATCGATTTCTAATGAATTACGTGATGGAAGAAGAGCGATTCGGACTATCTCGGTGAAAATTCGATGGTCTAATTTTGAGATCATCACTCGACAACGAACTCTCGCCGAGAGTGTGCATAGCCATAAGCAGATATACCGAGTGGCAAAAGATCTTTTGAAGAATGAACTAGATATCAATCGAAGCCGAGGGGTGCGTTTACTGGGCGTTGGATTGAGTAATTTTAGCGATGAGCAATTTCAGCTTTCACTACTGTCTGGGCCCACAGAGAAGATTATTCGCGATAAATCTATTGAATCGGCAATAGAGAAGATTCATGGCAAATTTGGTTCTGACGCGATTAGACGGGGTCACTAGCGGGAGAGTCGTCATCGTCCACGTTATGATTCGGATTCTCCAGTTCGTCTGCCGTAATTTCAGCCACTGCTTCAGCCTCAGTGGATCCAGATCTTACCCTCCGGACTATGGCTACCGCTGCCGCCGCTATTATTGCGGAGGACAATGCGGCTCCTCCAGCCACCACCATATGTCGTCGTTTTACATCTGGAAATCTATCGAGTGTTTTATGTGCCAAACGTATTGCGTTTTGGGCAACGTCTTCGATACGTTCGCCGCCGGAATTACCTGGACTACTTGCCATTATGCTCACGCCTTCTGATCTCCCCGAGTAGATGGGCTGAATGCAGAACTGCGTACATGGCTTCAGATCCTTTATTGCCAACTGATCCGCCTGCACGTTCCAGTGCGTCATCTAGATTATCAGTGGTTAAAACTCCGAATGAGACGGGAACACGACTTTCTGTCGTAGCTTTCATAAGCCCTCTGGCAGCCTCTGTCGCTACGAATTCAAAATGCGGAGTGCCCCCTCGTACTATGGCACAGATCGCATCAAAGTTGTTGGAGCTTGCTAGCTCGAGACTTATTAGGGGCAGTTCAAAGGCACCCGTGGTCCAATAGACCTCAATGTCAGATTCAAAAACACCTAGTTCTAGCGCCGTTGCAGAAGCCCCTTCACTAAGAAGCTTTGTTATTTGATCGTTAAAAAGTGGGACTACAATAGCAACTCTAAGTCCTGCCGCAGAGAAATTGTCTAAGCCATGTGTCCGCATCGTACTAGACTCCGCTGCCAGGCATCTGTTGTTCTAAAATGTGACCCATCTTGTCTCGCTTTGCTGCTAAATAACTGATGTTGTGTGGATTTGCAGTTACTTCGATCGGGACTCTTTCAACGACCTCTAGTCCATATCCATCCAAACCAGCGCCACGTATTGCACCGACGGCTTCAAGTTCTTGTATTTTTACTGGACTATTGGTCATGAGACGCATTTTTCGAACACCGAGATCCACTAGGATTTGAGCTCCAATACCGTACTCTCTGCCTTCAGCTGGTAAGCCGAGTGCTTCATTGGCTTCAAAAGTATCCATTCCCTGTTCTTCTTGTAGACGGTAGGCTTTGAGCTTATTGTGAAGGCCAATTCCTCGACCCTCTTGGTCCATATAAAGAATTACACCTCGGCCAGCTTCAGCAACTAAATTCATAGCTGAATTTAGCTGCTCACCACAGTCACAACGAAGCGAACTGAAGGAGTCTCCTGTGAGGCATTTATCATGGACACGAACCAATATTGGATCAGGCGAGTCAAGATCTCCCATAATCAGGGCTACATGCTCTTTCGTATCAATTAGCGTCCGATATCCGACTGCCCTGAAATCGCCATGTATGGTTGGGAGCGAAGTCTCTTCGACTCTTTCGATAAGTCGTTCCTTTGCGAGCCTGTAGGATATCAAATCAGCTACCGTAATAATTTTTAACGCATGTTTCTCACCAAAAACTTCTAGTTCAGGCATCCGGGCCATAGTTCCATCATCATTCATTATTTCACAAACGACGGCCACTTCCTCTAAACCGGCTAATCGGCAAAGATCTACCGAAGCTTCTGTCTGACCGGCTCGTACGAGCACTCCACCGGGTTTTGCACGCAGAGGGAAAATGTGGCCAGGTCGAGAAAAATCATCGGCAGTAGCATCAGGATCTGCTAATAGTTGAATGGTACGTGACCGATCAGCCGCAGAGATTCCTGTTGTGACACCTTCTCTCGCTTCCACCGAGACTGTAAATGCAGTACCTAGTGGTGCGGTATTTTTTTCGGCCATTGGAGGGAGGTCAAGCTGATCGGCACGGTTCTCGGTAAGTGGCACACAGATCAAACCTCGTGCATGTGTAACCATCAGATTTACAATTTCCGTGGAACAAAATTCTGCGGCTATTACTATGTCGCCTTCGTTTTCGCGGTCTTCGTCGTCTGTAACGATGATGGCTTTCCCGAGTCGGAGCTCTTTAATCGCTTCTTCAACACTAATGTGGATTGAATCCAGCGAATCGTGGCTAGACATATTAAGAAACTCCCCGTTTATCTAATTCTATTTCTATCGCAGCTTCTATCATGGGCTGCATAAATTGTGCTATGTACCGCGCCATCATATCTGTTTCTAGATTTATAAGGTCACCTGGCGCTCGTGTAATCAGATTTGTATGCTCCTGAGTATATTGGACTAGTGAGACTGAAAACGAATTTTCATCTTTTGCCATTACCGTGAGAGACGCACCATCAACACACACGGGGCCTTTCATTGCGATATATTGTAAATATTCTTCATCAACCTGATACCGTGCGATCAGTGCATCAGCATCTGGAGTTAGTGATAGCAACGTGCATGTAGTTTCGACGACACCTCGTACGATATGCCCAGAGAGCGATGTTTCAGTAGTTACGGAGGGCTCAAGATTTACTGAGCTTCCTTCGATGGCTTGACTAAGATTTGATCGTTTAAAAGTTTCCGGCATGACGTCGAAGACTAGGGAACTCGGATTAATTTTTCGAACCGTTAGGTCTACTCCGTTGACCGCTATGGAATCGCCTAGCTTCGCATCGTCTCTAATTTGCACGCAGCTAATATCAAGTTCTCCACCGATCTTATGGAGAATTGTTCCAACTTCAGTAATTATTCCCGTAAACATATTGTTTGTAATTTACTTGCTTTCGTTCCAATAGGGTATGCCTGTGACATAAATGTCATCACCAAGTGGCTCTATACGGAGTTCGTTCAAGCGAGTGATCTCTTTCATTATCGAAGCACCGCGACCATGAATGGCAGTTGGTGATGTGGAACCACCCATGACGGCTGGCGCAATAATTGCGTGAACCCGATTAACTAATTTTAGATCGAAGAGTGTTCCTAAAATCTCTGCACCGCCCTCAAAAAGGATATTCTGAATTTGCAGGGATCCAAGCTTCTCAAGCGCTGAGTTCATATCAACTTTTCCGGCCTCATCTTTGTCGATGATTAGCAACGAGCTCCTACTCTCACTGATGTTACTGCGCCATGCGTCAGAACTGGATTCGGTAGTTAGCACAAGCGTATTGGCACCAAGAACTGCTGAATGAGTAGAGATTCGACCTCTTGAGTCAAATACGACACGAAGTGGTTGGAGAGTTCCATCGGCTAAGTTTCCGTCGGGTCTGGCTGTGAGCTTCGGATTATCAGCAAGAATAGTTCCGGACCCGACTGCGATTGATTGGATCTCTGTTCGCAACTGATGTGACCAATTACGAGCCATGCTGCCAGATATCCACTGTGAATCTCCGCTCGAGGAAGCAATCTTGCCATCTAATGTTGCAGCGAATTTTACTGAGACGAAAGGCTTGTTATGTTGAATGAAATGGAAGAAGGCTTCATGAAGCACGCTAGCCTGATGTTCGCCATCGCCGACTCGCACATCAATTCCATTTTCAATTAATTGCTTAGCACCAGTGCCTGCCACCCTAGGATTTGGATCATTAACGGCAAACGTTACCCTCGAGACACCAGCTTGGATAATCGCTTCGGTGCAGGGGGGGTGAGTACTTTGGTAACCATGTGGTTCTAATGTCACATACATTTGACTGTTTCGCGCTGCTGCTCCTGCATCTTGAAGTGCTACTGCTTCGGCGTGCTGTCCACCATTTGGTTGCGTGACACCTTGGCCGACTATTTTGTTGTCTTGAATTACTACTGCTCCAACAGTTGGTCGTGGTGATGCCTTAGGTAGTGCCCTGACGGATAAGTCAATTGCGGCTTGCATCCATTTCGACGGCATATTTTCATTTGGATAAGTAGTGTTAGTCATACTGGCGCATGCTTAATAGCAATCCTAGGGTTGAGAAAAATCACGATACATTCGACTTGCGGTCGGTAGATCTTGACCCTGATATCTTGATCCAAGAGCCGGATGCCCGTACGGATGTTCTGCGGGAGACGTCAGATGCTGGAATGAGAGTTGGCCAATTTTCATGTTCGCATATAGTCGGATTGGTAACGATGAGACGTTAGATAACTCTAGAGTGAGTCGGCCCTCAAAGCCTGGATCTACAAAACCAGCGGTGGCATGAACGAGGAGGCCCAATCGACCCAAGGATGACTTTCCTTCGACACGCGCTACTAAATAATTAGGAATTTTGACCAGCTCTACGGTACTAGCGAGGACGAATTCGCTTGGGTGAAGCACGAATGGCTCATCACTTTGAATCACTTCTAGTTCTGTTAAGTCCGCTTGTGGCTCTCTAACATCTATATACGCATGGCGATGATTTACAAATACACGGAATTGGTTACCAAGTCGAACATCAATTGATGCGGGTTGGATTGCGCTTTCCGCGAGGGGTGCGCACACCAAACGACCTGACTCCAGTTCGCTACGAATATCTCTATCACTAAGAAGTCCGTTATTCAATTTCCCACACAATCATGACCGTTGTCGCAATATTTTGTGTCCCAAATGCGATGGGGGTACTCGTGTCGCCCATCGGTGCGGCCTCCATAGAGGCTACCCCAAATCGTGGATATTGTGTGGGTATCTGCGCCTGAGTGTTTATACTTATGATATTACCAAGTTTTACACCGGTCGCAGCGCTAAGAGTCGCCGCCTGGTCCTTCGCATCCTGTACAGCTTTATTCCGCGCAGCCTCAAGATATTGTTCTTTGTTAGCAATCGTCAGATCAAAACCATTTATACGGATTTCATCTTTGCCGGCCAAAATCATATCGTCAAGAATTTTTGGAGCTGAATCAAGCGTTGCAACACGGATTTGAAGACTGTTTGTGACTTCGAAGCCGACCCTAACTGATTCGCCATCTCGCCAAACAGTCCTTTCAGAGATCCGAAACGAGGTAGTCGATACGTCCCTGTCAGCTATTTCATTCTCTTTTAAAGATTTCAAAAGAGAGTCCGTTGTTTGCGCGGCTTGTTCTCTTGCTCTTAATACGGATTTATCAATTGCTGTGACCTGTGCCGAGATTATTATCAAATCAGGGAATACTTCGACCATGCCAGTACCTGATATCGAAAGAGTACGTGGTTGCTCAGACTCCGAATGGGCAGGAGAAAGGGGTGTGCTCGGCGGGGAGTCGGCACTGCAAGCGGCTATTGAGGCGGAGACAAGCAATGTGATTAGTGCGAGGGAGGTAATTTTCACTTTAGTCCTCTGGAAAGATTGATGCTCGATGTTACTACACCATTATATTGCGATAGGTCCTGAAAGACAGTCAGGCTAATTACTGTTTGGTATACCAAAGCCTCCACCACCTGGAGTTTCTATAATTATGCGGTCGCCCGCCTGAACCTCAACCGTATCTCGTGCTGCTAGCTTATATTCTTCCTGATTCGCTCGGATGAGTCGGTTAACACCGCTTGCGCCGTCGCGTCCACCTGCTAAGCCCCATGGCCGTAATTCCCGTCGCTCGGAAATAATTGTGACAGTCGCAGCTTCATAAAACAAATACTCTCTTACTAAGCCCTCACCTCCGGGATGCTTGCCGGCACCACCACTCCCGGTTCGTAGCTCGTATCGTTCAATTGAGAAAGGGTATGCTAGTGGGATCGCTTCTACTGGCGTGTTCAAAGTATTCGTCATGTGGGTGTGTACTCCGGATCGGCCAGCCTTCCGTGGCCCTCCGCCAGCACCTCCGGCTAGCGTTTCGTAATATGCGTATGATCGCTTTCGACGTGAATCATATCCACCGATAGTTATATTATTCATCGTACCTGATGATGCCGCAGGGATTCTTTCTGGCAACGCCTTGGCGAGTGCTCTCAATGCAACGTCCGTGATTCTTTGACTCACTTCGACATTCCCAGCGGAAACCGCCCGAGGGTGTGATGCGTTAACGAGTGATTTTTCCGGCAGTCTGATGTGGATAGGACGATAGCAACCTTCGTTGGTTGGTGCGTCGAGGGGGGCTAATGTTCTCACAGCGTAATAGCAAGCAGATTCAGTAACCTGTGCGACAGCGTTCAACGAGGTGCTTTGTGATTCTGAGTCAGTTCCTTCGAAGTCAAAATATAGACTATCTCCTCTAACTTCTATTGAAAGATTTATTTTGCCACCTTCGATGATTTCGAGGTAATCTGCAGCTTCGTATATACCATCAGGGATTTCGGCGATCACTTCGTGGATGACTCTTTCGCCGTGTAGTAACATTTCATTGAAGCGAATCTGGACACCCTCAGGACTAAAGCGTTCCGTTAAGGACTGGACTCGTTCAATACCCATCGCCGTCGCCGCTAATTGAGCTCGCAAATCACCTTCACGTTCGTGTGGAGATCTTGAGTTTCGTAAAATGATTGACCACGCAGCTTTTGAGATTTTTCCTGCTTCAACCAGTTTTATTGGGGGGATAATCAATCCCTCTTGGTAGAGTTCAGTCGCGACAGGCATTGAGCCAGGCGCCATACCCCCGATATCCGCATGATGTGCTCTAGTAGCTGTGAAACCCAGAAGTTTTCCTGTGTAAAAAATTGGAGCCACTGTGGTGATATCGGGCAGATGATTACCGCCTTTGTATGGATCATTTAGTGCGATGATATCGCCTTCTGCAAAAGGGCCCATGTCCAGAATTGTTCTAACAGTCATCGGCATCGCCCCTAGGTGGACGGGAATGTGAGCGGCCTGTGCTATTAAAGAGCCATCGGCCATGAATACTCCGCATGAATGGTCACGCCTTTCCTTGATGTTTGGTGAAAATGCTGATCGCGTGAGACTTTCACCCATCTCCTCGGCGACAGACGCGAACGCAGCTTCGGCGATAGCTAGGTCCGCTGGGGAAAGCTTCAACTCTTGCATCGATCGAACCTCTTAACTCTTTTTTCTTGACAGAATTAGATTTCCCTCTAGATCTACCTGACCAATCCAGTCAGGTGTAACTAAAGTGGTTGTATCTAATTGAGTGACTAGGGCTGGTCCGATTATTTGATCGTCGGGCTTTAGCTCGGTGCGAAGATAAATTGGTATTCGTTGAAATTTTCCGTCGAAAATGGCTTCAGAGTACTGACTAATTGCTGGGACGATTTGATTATTTTCACGACTAGAAAATATGGGTTTTGGGGGTATGAATTTCGGATCGATGAATCCGGTCACACGGATGTTTGCAATCTCAACTTCGTATCCCGAGTGTCCGTATAGGTGACCATGTTTCTTAGTAAATTCTTGCTTTGCGGCTAGGAGAATCTCAGGATTTGTTTTGTTGGCATTATCAATAGTCACCCCGATTTCGTGTGATTGACCCACAAATCGTAGATCTAATACGGCACGATATTGGACATGGTTACTAGATAATGTTTCACTAATTATTTTTATAGCCTTGTGCAGATTGGCAAGAACTGACTCGATATTATCTTCGTCCATTTTGCGGAGAACAGATTGGCCCACGGTGAATGTTTGACCCGCCTGCAGAGCTCCTAGAGCTGCCAAAACTCCAGGAGAAGGCGGAATCAGAATCTTATCAATATTAAGCATCTGAGCGACGTCACAAGCATGTAAAGGGCCAGCACCACCAAATGGTACTAGCGTGAATTCATTTGGATTAAATCCTTTTTGAACTGATACAACACGAACAGCTCGCTCAATGTTTGCATTTGTAACATCTATGACGGCCTGAGCAAATTCAAACTTGTCCCTGAACGCATTTAGAAACGGCTCCGCAGCTCTTTCTGCCTCATTTACATCGAGTTCGAGTGAATCCGCGAGAAAATAATCTTGGTTAAGTCTGCCAAGTAAGGCATGTGCGTCGGTGACACTGAACGCAGGTGAGGATGATGCACGTGAGTTTCCATAACAGGCTGGGCCAGGACGGGAACCCACAGAGTGGGGGCCGACCCGTAAAGCCCCACCGATATCGAGGTACGCGATAGAGCCCCCACCGGCGCCTACCGTGTGAATATCGACCACAGGGGTTCGAGCAGGTATATCTTGAATTACTAAATTCGCTCGATATGGTAATTCATTGTCACAAAGTGCAATATCTGTAGATGTTCCACCAATATCGAGAGTGATTATCTTGTGCTCATTGACGGATCGAGCAAGTGCCAGGGCCCCATTTACGCCTGCTGATGGACCTGACAATAATGTTGACACTGGTAATTTTTTCACCTGCGATGTAGTAGCAGCACCTCCGTCACTTTGAATGATATTAAGTAACGGAGGCGCACTATTTGAATCTACCCGTTGTAATGATCTTTCTAAATTCGAGAGATATGTGGACATTATCGGTCCGACATAGGCATTTAAAGCAGTGGTGGAAGCACGCTCCACCTCTCGATATTCAGGTGACACTTCGCTAGAAATTGAAAGGTAGGGGAGGTTATCACCCTTGAATTCATGCTTGATCCTTTCGTAGGTCTCTCGAAATTTATATTCGAAAAAATTGTTTGTATGTGAGAAAAGTAGACAGATTGCCAATGCTTCGACGTTATTAATAACTGCATTTTCAATAATGGTTCGATATAGCTTTGGGTTGACGTCGGTTCTGATTTCACCGTCTGGGGTCAGTTTTCCTGGGAACTCAATTATTAACTCAGAGGGGATCAAGAGATTAGCAGGGGTAGGTTCAAGCTCATAGATGTTACTTCTTGCCTGCCGACCGATTTCTAATATATCTTTAAATCCTTCCGTTACTACCAAGGCTGTCCGCGCTCCCGCTTTTTCAAGTAACGCGTTTGTGGCGATTGTGGAGCCGTGGGCTATACGCGACAGATTTGCCTGGATGTCAGTTAACCCTTGCAGTATTCCAATAGATGGGTCATCTGGGGTAGTCGGAATTTTTCGAACAGTATATTTGTTATCAATCAAGAATAGAAAATCGGTAAATGTTCCTCCAACGTCCACACCCACAGCGTTATCAATTATCAAATTCATAATGTTCCTGATCTTAGCGCTCGTTAAATATGCCAAAAAGCCGGACGCCACGCTCGATTGATAGATCTGTCCCGAGTGCCTCGCCTATATTTCTAGCGTACACTGTAAATGATGAATTCGGACTCGCATAACGAACTACGAGAACCATTTGATAATCATCGAGTGCCTTTCGCCCTTGATGCTCCGTTTGGTATGACTGGAGATCAACCTGAGGCTGTAAATAGAATTGTCGAGCAACTACGCGCCGGAACCTATCTACAAACCCTTCGGGGCGCTACTGGTACCGGTAAGACCTTTACCATGGCGAACGTTATAAACGAAGTGCAGCGCCCAGCCTTGGTATTGGCGCCAAATCGAACATTAGCAGCACAGTTGGCGCAAGAGTTCAGAGACTTCTTCCCCGAAAATTCGGTGGAATACTTTGTTTCGTACTACGATTATTATCAGCCTGAAGCGTATATCCCGCGCACTGATACCTATATCGCAAAAGATGCAGACGTCAATGAAGAGATTGACAAGATGCGTCATGCCGCGACATATTCGCTATTGGAGCGGACCGATACGATTGTTGTGGCGTCGGTCTCGTGTATATATGGGTTAGCACCACCCTCGGAGTATCAGTCGTTTGTTGTGCGACTTCTTAGAGGAAAAAAAACATCCATTCATAATCTAATTCGACAACTGGTCGCTATGCAGTATCACCGAAATGACATGACTCTACTGCGCGGGACATTCAGGGTTCGTGGTGACACATTGACAGTGTTTCCAGCGTACGGCGAATTGGCATTGCGTGTTGATTTCTGGGGCGATGTAATTGAAGAAATAACTTCATTGGATCCGTTAACTGGCGAAATTATTGAACGAATGGAATCGGAAGCAGTATATCCAGCAAAGCATTTTGTGACATCACAAGAAAAGTTGCACGATGCAATGATAGAAATCGAGAAAGAGCTTGAAGCTCAATTGAAAGATTTCAGATCTCAAGGAAAGCTACTTGAAGCTCAACGTCTCTCGGAGCGAACACAATACGACCTTGAAACTATGCGCGAAGTCGGGTATTGCCCGGGTATTGAAAACTATTCGCGACACTTAGCTGGTCGTTCTGAAGGCTCTCGCCCGTGGACACTTCTCGATTATTTTCCTGAGGACTGGCTACTTTTTGTTGATGAGTCACACATGTCGTTACCTCAGGTGCGAGGCATGTTTTTGGGGGATACGTCTCGAAAGAAAACATTGGTCGAGCATGGTTTCAGATTACCCTCGGCGATTGATAATCGACCCCTTAACTTCGATGAATTCTTTTCGCACATACAACAAGCAATTTTTGTTTCGGCGACGCCGGGACCATTTGAACTCGAAAACTGTACAGAGACAGTTGATCAGGTTATCCGTCCTACCGGGATACTAGATCCACGAATTGAAGTTCGCGAGACTAGCGGTCAAATAGACGATCTGTTGACAGAAATTCAAGAGAGAGTCGGTCGATCTGAGCGAACTCTGGTCACAACGTTGACAAAACGGATGTCCGAGGATTTAAACGAATATTTAAAGGATGCAGGGATTCGTTCCACATATCTTCACTCGGAGGTAGATACGCTACAGCGGGTAGAAATTCTTCGCGATTTACGGCTCGGCGTCTACGATGTAATTGTGGGGATAAATTTGTTACGCGAAGGATTAGACCTTCCCGAGGTTTCCTTAATTTGCATACTAGACGCGGACAAAGAAGGATATTTACGGTCGACAGGCGCACTTGTTCAAACAATGGGTAGAGCCGCAAGGCATCCAGACGGATTCGTAATTATGTATGCTGATAAAGTTACGCGCTCTATGAAAGCTGCAATAAATGAAACTGCGAATCGCCGAAAAATTCAAATCGCACATAACAACGAAAATGGAATTACTCCCGAGGGCATTGCAAAGAATATCAAAGACATTGGCGACAGAATTCGTGAGGAAGTGAAGACTGAGGACGGCACCTTTTCATATGAGGATATTCCATTAGACGAATTAGAGCATATCGTCAAAGATCTTGAATCACAAATGAAAAAGGCGGCCTCCGATCTAGAATTCGAGCGCGCAGCTTTGATTCGTGATCAAATAACGCATTTAAAGATGGAAAACGCTAGACGTGCGGACACACCCATGAGTTTGAGTAAGATTGTTAACTGATTCAGCTCAAGATTCGTCAAAATGTGCGGGTGGGTTTGGTCTAGGTACAGAGACTGAAGAGAAATCTGATTCCTGATTCTGAGGATTACGATTTTCAGTTAGTCCCGCGCCAAGTGAGATTACTGGCCGTGGCTTACCAGCTTGGGCTATAGGCCCTACGACGCCGTTTTCCTCCAGTTGATCCATAACTCGCGCCGCTCTCGGATATCCAATCCCGAGTTTTCTTTGGAGCATCGAAGTAGATAGCTCTCCGGTCTCGGCACCCAATAGTAGAGCACGTTGGTAGAGAGGATCGGCAGTGAGGTTATTTTGTGAACCGGATCCGTCGTCTAGCTCGGTGGCAAGGACCTCAGCTGCTTGTAATACGGCCTCTTCAAGCTCGCTATCATGTTTGTCGGGAGCTATGGCGTCAGCACTGGCAGCTGACCAATAATCGGCGACGCTGGCAATTTCATTATCGGAAACGAAGACTCCCTGCACGCGCTTCGCTTTATCTGCACCTGGAGGGACGTAAAGCATGTCACCACGCCCAAGTAATTTCTCCGCACCTGTCCCGTCGATAATTGTTCTAGAATCTACTAGTGAAGAGACTGCAAAAGCTATGCGCGTGGGGAAGTTGGCCTTGATTAGCCCCGTGATCACGTCGACTGATGGCCTTTGTGTGGCCACGATTACGTGGATGCCTGTCGCGCGCGCAAGTTGTGCTAGCCGCACTAATAATCGTTGTACCTGATCGGGTGCGGTCATCATCAAGTCGGCTAATTCATCTATGACAACTACCCAATAGGGTAACTGGTCGTCAGGTTTTTTTTCGTTGTAGCCTTGAATATTTCTCACTCCCATTGCCTGGAATCTTCGGTAACGAGCATCCATTTCATTCGCGACAGCTTGCAAAGTCCCCAAAACGCGGTCAAGATCCGTAACTATTTCCGAGAAAGCAAGGTGTGGAACGGTTTGATAAGCAGTCATCTCTACCCTTTTCGGATCAATAAGCACCAGCCGAAGAGTGTCAGGGGTATGTTGCATCAGTAGGCCAGATATGATCGCGTTCAGGCACACCGACTTTCCTGAACCTGTTGCTCCGGCGATCAAAAGATGTGGCATTTTGGCGAGATCAGCCACCACCGCTTGTCCCGAAATGTCAGACCCGAGTGGAATTCCGAGTGCAGTGTCACTTTTACTGAGTTGCCAGACCTTAGATTCTAAAATATCTCTGAGCATCACAAGTTGGGTTTGCGAATTAGGTACCTCTAAACCAATTATAGGCTTACCCGGCACAGGCGCTTCGATCCGAATTTCTTGGGTGGCGAGAGCTAATGCTAAATCATTTTGCAAGCTTGTTACGGCTTTTACTCGAACACGTGATCGTGATATTTCTTCTTGGTGAGTATGAATTTCTCCATCATCTCCTTTCGTACTAACAGCTTTTGTTTTTATATCCCACCCGGGAGTAATTCCAAACTGCGTAACTGCAGGTCCCTCGTTAATTTCAGTCACAGTCACATCAACGCCGTGCGAGCTCAGGGTGCTTTCGATCACTCGTGCTCGCTTGTCATTATCAGAGTCAGCGGTAGCTTGTTTTTCACCAGGTCGGAGTAGTGCGAGGGGAGGTAGAATCCAAGTGTCTGAATAGCCATGATTTATCGCATCCGCATCCTTGGTGACGTGTTCTTCTGCATAGAAAGTAGCCTGGACAGGAATTGTTTGTTCTAGGTCTGGCGAAGTGTTCTGAATTAAAAATTCTTCGGCAGTAGGTTCAGGCATAGCTTCTGCGAGTGACTCGGTTCTCGGACCAGCGATCGAAGTTACATCGAAGCTTTGCGCCGGGATATCTGCTATGACGGGCTCGGATGTTTCAGCAGTTCGAGCTGCGTTAAGTACGGACACTCGCTTTGCCAAATACGAACTAGCAAGCTTGAGGAACCGAAAAAGAGCCCGAGGAATTCGCACCTGTAGCTTGAGATTCCATAACCGAAGAAGACTTTGCGAGACTAATTTCATCCCTAGTCTGCTTGCGGATATAGTCAGTCGTGGGCTGTATACCGGAAATGCAGCAAGTCCAGTCATAAGCCATAGAGTGTTGTAGATCGAATTTTCACGAATAGTCATGCCGAGTTCACCGCCTACGGTGTATAACTCTCCAGGTTCTTCGACGAAATACATGGGTAGACTTGCTGGGGTGGCGAAGCCGTAGCCAAACAATATCGCGAGAATGACTGCAAGTATATTCTGTCTTGCGGTCCATATGATTCTTGTTCTGTGAAGGCTAACAAGTAGGCCAAACGCTATCAAACCTATGGCGAGAGGGATTATTAGTAACCCGATTGCAGCTAATAATTGAATCTTGAAATTCTCAATCAGTGTAAATTCGATAGGGATTTTACGGGTTCCGCCAGCCAGATATACTAGTGCTGCCGCGCCTAGAAGTGCCACATAGCTGCCAATTGCGTCAGGCTTTAGAAGACGTTTCACTGTCTTGATAATGGGCTCAGAGAAATCAAAAAAATTTTCTGACCTGTTGGTTTTACTGACTCGTCTAGTTGGCCGACTCGGTTGATTCATAGGAAAGACCTTGCTTCTAAATCTATTCCCGCCTCACTTAGTCTAATCGATTTTCTGAGTGATTGCCGTTAAGTATCCTTATGTAAAGAAGATATCGAAAAGTAATTCCGGGCGTTGCGATACCATTAGCCTTATATTCTGGCCTACTCGCTCTTCAATTGATGTTTCCAGGTCTTGTTGACTGAGTTCATCTTGTTGGGAGGAGATTAAATCTTCGATCGTTTTTTTGATTTGAGCCTCGAGTTCCAGGTCCGAGTAATCGATACCCACACTTCTAACCCGAATTGTAAATTTTTTTGAACGCTTCGTCTCAGCGATGTGTATTCGCACCGCAATCACTCCGTCGGTTGACAACTCTTTCCTCTCCTGTATCGACCCTAAATCATTAATCTGGTTCCTGTGATTATCGACGTAGACGTAATCTGAAACTATTTTTGATGTGGCGTTAAGAACTATCCGATCAGTCTCTTCATCAGTTTGTTGCTCTAAACCAAAATCAAAGACGTCGCCATCACTACCTACTAGTATATTTTCTTGTGCCATCCCTATCTCAGCGGCCAACAGGCGGTGGTGCTGCAAATGTCTTTGTTCCCCTTGAGCTGGCAAGATAAAATTGGGGCGCACTAGTCGCTGGATGAGCTTTAATTCCTCAGCGGCAGCGTGGCCACGTACGTGCACGTTTGCAATCTTGTTGTGAATGACATTGGCACCGAGTTCAACAAGCTTATTTATATTCCGATATACCGCTTTTTCATTTCCCGGAATTGGATTTGAGGATAAAACGACGGTGTCTCCTGATTGAATCTCGACCTGCTGATGCGTACCATTTGCCATTCGAGTCAGTGCAGCGTTTGTTTCACCTTGGGAGCCCGTGCAGACAATGATTACGTCTGTACTGGTATTTTTTTTAAACTGCTCGACACTCATGAAAAGATTGTGCTTCGTATTTAGATGTCCAAGTTCTTGGGCGTACTTGGTGGCATTCAGCATCGACCGTCCTGTTAGAAAAAACTTTCTTTGAGTGTCCTGCGAGGCGTCAACTATTAGTTGAATTCTCGAAATCAGTGACGCGAAAGTTGCAAATATTATTCGGCCGGGTGCCGTCTCGACGATTTGTTCGAAAGTTTTACGTAAGCTCTCTTCTGGTGGTGTCATCCCTGGCACATCCGCATAGGTGCTATCAGAGCAAAGCAGAAATGTACCAGAGTCACCCACTTCACTCAGTCGAGCAAGGTCAGTTGTCTGCCCTAATATGGGTGTGTGATCGATTTTAAAATCACCCGTGTGGACAAGTGCACCAAGAGAGGTGTGCACTATAAGG